>OGZO01001912.1_pt1 | contig 14847 bp, 19 predicted proteins | sample 1576721 | NCBI WGS metagenome assembly OGZO01 (sample SAMEA3541516, study PRJEB24748) | human gut metagenome | biome: human gut; feature: human-associated habitat; material: faeces | place: China | collected 2012 | reverse complement strand
TGTTCCAAATGTGTATGTACTAACAAAACCAAGAGAAGATGGAACAATTGATGAACATTTATTGTATGTTGCAGATTATCTTGGAGTTAGAAATTATTACAAGATTTCAGGTTCTCAGGGATTAGCGGCGGTTGCATTAGGAACTGAAACAGTTAAGAAAGTTGATGCAGTACTTGGACCAGGTAACAATTATACTCAGATGGCAAAGAAATTGTTATATGGAGAAGTTAAGATTGATTCCTTGGCGGGACCTTCTGAAATCGCAATTATCGCAGATGAAAGTACAAATCCTACGTTTATAGCTGCAGACATGATGTCTCAGGCAGAGCATGGAACAGGATTTGAAGCTAGTACAACGTTTTGCTTATCAGAGAAGAAGGCTAAAGAAATTGATGCCGAGATTGATAGATTAACAAAAGAACACAATTTGGTTGATGCAACAAAGACTACATTTGATAATTATGGAGATATATTTGTAGTTGATAGAATTGAAGATGCGATTGATGCAGTTAATATGATTGCACCAGAGCATGCAGAAGTATTGTGTGAATCAGCAGATGAAGTTGCTACAAAGATTGTAGATGCAGGAGCAGTATTTGTAGGAGAATATAGTACAGAGCCGGTTGGTGATTACTATTGTGGTTCAAATCATATTTTACCAACATGTGGAACTGCTAGATTTTCTGCAGGAATGTCGGTTAATGAGTTTATGAGAGGTTATAGTGTAATAAAATACACTGAAGATGCTCTTAAAAAGAATGCAGATAGTATTATTCAGATTGCAGAAACAGAAAAGTTATACGCTCATGCGCTTGCTGTAAAAGTAAGAAGATAGTCCAGTTTATTATCATTCAAGAATGCATAATATAATATGCATTCTTGGAGGATTTATTGAAAGGAATTTTTTTATTCTTTATGGCAACGTATAAAAATTCATTGTAAAGTTGGAAAAACAGCTTAATAATGCTATGAGATTTTGTTATTCAAGTAAATAGTAAAGAATAGAGAAGAATTACTAATAGTGAGAGTGCAATTATTTAAATTTTTTATTGTTGAAAGAATAACATAATAAAATTGGCATATTGAGCTGTTTTTCAATAAAAAAACATAAAAACGTTTTAATAGGATTTCAATTCATTATTAAAGAGAGAATATCTATCTATAGCAAGAAATGAAGTAGCACAATGATGAGATGAATAGATTAAGATTTGAGAATAGTATATAATTCATAGGGGACAAAAGGTAATAAATGAAAATGGATAATATAATTAAATTAGATTTAAGTGAGAATATGTTTGGTTTTCCAGAAAGAGTTATTGATGCTCTTTCAAGTGAATTAGAGAAAATAAATCTATATCCTGATACAGAATGTAAAGAATTGACAGAGTGTATCTCAAATTATTATAGGGTTGATGGAAGACAAATATATGTTGGAAATGGCTTGGATGAGATTATTTTTACTATTGCAATAGCAAAAAAGTATAAAAAAGTATTGATTCCCGAATATAGCTTTATGGGATACCATTTTTCAACAAAATTAGCAAGGACAGAAATAGAGAATATTAAACTGGATAATTATAAAATATCTTTAGCGGATATTGATAAAAAGATAGATTCTACGGACGCTATATATATTTGTAATCCACAGAATCCATTTGGAACAGTTTTGGAAAAACAATTTATGATTGAACTGATAGAGAAGTGTGAAAAAATGAATGTCGATTTAATTGTGGATGAAGCGTACATTGATTTTGTTGAAAATGATAAAGTTTGTTCTGTAATTCATATGGTTGACAAATATAATTGTTTGTATGTTTTAAGAACATTCTCAAAAGCATATTCTTTGGCAGGTTTGCGTTGTGGTTTTTTTGTTTCAAAAGAACAAAATATGGCTGATATTTTTCAAGTGAGAGATGCTCTTCCATTTAGTGTAAATCGTTTTGCACAAAAAGCAGTTTGTTGTGCATTGGAAGATGACCAATGGATGCATGATAATGTTAGTAAATGTAAAAAAAATAGACGAATTTTTATGGATAAGTTGTCAGAATTGAATATTTCGTTTATTGAGAGTGAAACAAATTTTGTTACATTATATAATGAAAATGCAGATGAAATATGCAAAAAACTATTTGAAAAGTATAAGATTAAAGTAAAATATCTCGCTGCTATGGGACTTCCAAAATATCTTAGAATAGGAATAGGAACAGAAGAGCAGATGAATAAAGTAATAGAAGTATTGAAGGAAATGATATGAAAAAAAGAAGTACAGAGTATGTTGTAGATGAATTAGTAAAAAATGGAGTTAGAACTTTTTTTGGTGTACTTGGAGTAAATGTTATACCATTATTTAATGCAATAGAACGTGGAAATGACAGAAAGATGATATCATGCAAGACGGAATTGGCAAGTGCGTATATGGCTGATGGCTATTCAAGAATTAAAGGTCTTGGTTGTACTATTACAACTACGGGACCAGGAGTGGCAAGCACGGTTAATGGAGTTATATGTAGTTATTATGACTCTATACCAGTTATAAATATTTCTGCACAGGTAAACATTTCAGAATATGGCAAATATGGTATACAGGAGATGACGGGATTTGGTAGAACTCCAAATATGATTGGGATAATGGACAATATCACTAAAGGAGCAAAACGAGTTGTTGACAAAGACGAACTGTGTCATGAACTAAAGCAGTGTATAAGTACCTCAGTATCTAATCGAAAAGGACCTACATATTTAGAGATAGACGAGGCAATATTAAGAGAAGATGATTTCATAGATATAAGTGATAACTCAATAGATAATATCGAAGAGAGGGATGCGGTTTCAATAGATAATCTAGAAGCTATAATAGATAACATTGTAGAGGAAATGACACTAGGATCTCAGGTTGCCATAATAATAGGAAATGGTGTAAAGGGCGTTGATTACCGAAAGTTAGAGCTGATTGCTGAAAAACTAGGAGCTTGTGTAGTTTCAACATATTTAGGCAAGGGACTCATTGATAATTATAGCAAATATTATTTAGGTACAATAGGATGCTATGGCAATCATAGTGCTAATTCATATATAGAAGAAGCAGATGTTATTTTGGCGTTAGGCGTAACATTTAATTATCTCTCCACAGCTGGTTGGTCAAATGGTTTAGATGATAAAAAGATTATTAGAATTGATTTAGACGAAGAAGAATTAGAGAGAATATATGATAGTTATCTTAAACTTAAAATAGATGCGTTAGAATTCGTTAATATTCTTTTCAAAATTGTTGAAAATAAGGAAGATATCAAAGTAAACAGAAATAAATTCTTTTTAGAAGACTATGACGTAAAAGAAGATATAGACCACATTTTCTCGCCACTTAAAATTATTAAGGTAGTAAATAAATATTTGGATGAAGATTCAGTAGTGGTTGCTGATGTTGGACAAAATGCATATTGGGTGGAAAGATATATAAAAGTTAAAGGTACTAATAATATGATTGTTAATGGTGGTAATGGCTCAATGGGATATGGTGTTGCCGCCGCTGTCGGTGTAAGGTGCGCTCAGATGGAGCAAAATCAATCAGGAAAAGTTATCTGCATTTGTGGAGATGGAGGATTGATGATGACTGGAAATGAATTGAGTACAGCTTCAACATATGGAATTGATGTGATTTGGATTGTATTTAATAATGGTGTACTTGGAACTCAAGAGGCATGGTGTAAAAGAAATGAGTATTCAGTTGATTGCTCATGCTCAAAAGTAAATTATGTTGAATATGCAAATTCACAAGGAGTTGAGGGGATTAGTGTAACATCTATTGAAGAGTTTGAGGATGCTATTAAAAAAGCAATCGACAGTAAGAAACCATATTTGATAGATGTGAGTTTTTCAAAAGAAATAATACCAAAATCGTATTATGGAAAAAATGTGAAAACAATTAATAGATAGACTGGTTAATATTAATCGTATTGTTAGGAGAAAATATGCAATTGTTAAAAGGAAAAGTGGCGGTAATTACAGGAGCAACAAAAGGATTAGGTGCAGCGATTGCAAAGCAACTTGCAAAGCAGAAAGCAATTGTAATTATTACAGGTAGATGTGAAAGAGAATTATCTAACTTATGCAAAGAAATAAGAGATAATAATGAAACCTGTTACTATAAGATACTTGATGTGACAAATTCACCACAGATTCAAGAAGTTGTAAACGAAACAATAATGGAATTTAAAAGAATAGATATATGGATTAATAATGCAGGTATTTCATATACAGCGAATTTACTTGAAACAACAAATGAAATGTGGAATAAAACCTTAAATACAAATTTGACGGGGGTATTCGAATGTTGTCGAGAAACAGCTCGAATAATGAAAAAACAAAGAAGCGGTAGAATTGTGAACATTGCATCGGTAGCGGCAAGCAAAGGCCTAAAGAATTATAGTGCATATACAGCATCTAAGCATGGAGTGGTAGGAATAACAAAAACTATGGCAATAGAATTGGCAAGTTGTGGTATCACCGTGAATGCAATTAGTCCTGGAGTTGTAAATACAGATATGATAAATGATGTGATTCACCAAGAGGCAATTATGGAAAAATGTGATGTAGAAAAAATAAAAAAGAGCTATTTGTCGGATATTCCAATGGGAAGATTTGCAGAACCAGAAGAAATTGCATATGCAGTAGTTTTTTTGTGCTCAGACTTTGCAAGTTATATTACGGGGATTAATTTGACAATTGCAGGAGGAGAGCAGTGATGTGTAAAAATGAAAAAAAAATAAGTATTGGAGTAATAACACATACTCCATATTTAAATAATTATAAAACACTTATGGATGAACTAATAATGCAAACGGAGAAGAGCAATAATATTGAATTGGTTGTATTGATACAAACACAGTTAGAATTTGAAAATAACTATGAAGGGGAAAACATACATGAGTATGTATCTAAAAAAATTATGACACCTTCTGAAGCAAGAAATTTTATTATTACTCATACAAGTGGAGATTGGATTGCTTATATAGATGGGGACTGCGAAATTGGAGATAAATATGTTGAAGCATTGGTAAAAGCAGTAGACACTATATCAGGGGATGAGTTTGCGATACAAGGTAGTGTTTTAGCAAGCGTAGTATCAAAATTTGGAAGATATGAATTTATTTATGATGTTATTTCTTTGTTAGAAATTGAAGCGGAAATAGCAAAAGATTTTTTTAAAACAAAAATAAATGATGAAAATAAAATATTAAAAGATTACTATATGAAGGAAGAAGTATGTAATGTTAGAAAACTTCAAGGCTTCAATTTTGCAATTAGCCGAAAGACTATTCAAGAAATAGGAGAGTTTAATGAACAAATTGAAACTGCAGAGGATAGAGACTATTCTTTACGAATTATTGACCAGGGAAAGAAAATAAAATTTGTACCATTAATGGAAGTGTATCATGGATATGATATGTCATTGAAAAGAATTCTTGTGAGAAAAAAATGGCATGCATTGGGGTGTGCGGATTTAAGAAAGAAAAATAATGAAGTATATGATTCAAATATAATGGAGCGCATTAAATACGCATTTAATATATTTTTGAATTGTAAAAAAATAGATTTTTTATTTTACAAGATTAGTACTGATGTTGTATTTTGGAATAATGTAAAAAAAGAAATGAAAAAGGAGTTAGTATAGTGTATGGAAGGAAAAGTTGATTTGTTCGATGGTCTTAGTATGGATTGTATCGGTGTTTTTGATACGATGAGTATTGATATTGTATATATTCCATCAATGAATGAAAAACCATTAGTATTTCATAATGAGTGTGATGAATTCTTATATGTTCTAGAAGGGGTGTTGGACATTTATATTGGAGATGAAATTCGAACGTGCAAAGAAGGGGAGTATGTTTGTGTCCCACGAGGAATGAAGCATGGTAGCATAAATAAAACAGATAAGACAGTAAAACTTATGGCAATTTGTTCACCACCATATAAGAAAGAATATGAACATAAAGTAGATAAGAGGGAGTAATTATGAAAGGATTAATTCTTGCATGTGGTTCAGGAAGCCGCTTGGCTCCCTTTACAGATAATTCGTCAAAGGCTCTAGTGCCATATATGAATCATAATGCATTGTATTATCAATGCCGAACGTTTAAAAAATGGAACATTTCTGAAATAACTATTTTTTATGATAAAGGTGATGAGGCAGATTTTTTTGAGTCTGTAAAGGACTTGGATGTAAAACTTGAAGCATTTCATCTTAAAAGGGGATGGGATAATACGTGGAAAAAAGCTGCAGAGTTATTTAAAAATGATACTGTTGTTATTGTTAATTGTGATATTATTCTACCGTTTGAATACGGCGAAGTCATTAAAAAACATTTTGATACAAATAGTGCCCTTTCTTTGGCATGTAATGGAAGTGACTTTATTCAATATGGTCAATTGGCTCAGTTGTTATACATACGTGAAAATGAAAATGGTGTGTATTATCATTCAAGTAATTATACACTAAATGCAAATGTAGTTCGAGAAGTAGGAATGAGTGTTGTGTCTGGATGTGTGTGGAATTTGGTTGGTGATATGTCATTTGAGAGTGTTGATCCATGGAGAGACAGTCTTATTCCGTTAGCGATTGAAAGAAGGTTAAGAGTTCAATGTGTTAGAGTAAATGTGACTTGTCAGGATATCGGTACATGGAAAGGATTACAAACAGCATATTTATACCCAATAGTAGAGAGTAGTGGATTAATTAATAAAGTAGGCAGTAATTTGATTGAAGAAGGTGCATTAGTAGAAAATGAAAAAGGACTAGAAAATGTTATTGTGATGAAAAATAGCATCATAAAAAAGGATGTTGTAATAAAAGATGCATTTGTATTGCCAGAAAGTGTCATAGAGTACTCTAATGATAAAAAAATAATATATATAGGAGAGGTAAAAAATGATTAAACACTTATATTTTTTTGATGATCTTACATATCATATTGAAAGAATATGTAAGCAAAAAGGAATGGATAACAATAAAATAGGAGAAATCAAGAGAAACGAATGGAAGTTTTTAAATGAGGCATTTTCAAAATTGGATATGGCATCTCAAGATTATGTTTTAGTTAATTGGCAACATGTTAGTGAAGAATTAGGAGATAGATTGTTCCGTAAACAGAAAAAGTACGATTTAATTGTTTCACAAGGATGTAATGGCGATTATGCATTACACTCATTTAGTGAGATGTATAAAGAAAAATATGGAATATCAATCGCAGACGAATTGCGAAATGTTAGAGTTGCTCATTTTTTAAATAATGCAGATGATCCGTTTTACTCAGATTTCACAATTGGAGTAAGCAGAGGTGGAGAATTACTTCAACAATGTAAAGAAATAGTGGATGAATGTATAAATAAAGATGGAAAGTTAAAAATTGCAGTATTTGATGATTGTATACAAACAGGAAAAGGAACAAAAGCAGTAGTGGATGATATTGAACAGTTGTTGGAGAGTGCAAACAAAGATTATGAACTTGATGTACTTGGATTCATTGGATGCGAAGATACAATGATGAAATTTTATAATAAAGGTCATTATATAGAAACAGGAGCAATGCTTAGAGGAAAAACATATCCAGAAACATGGGATAACGATATATACTTCTTAAAAGATTTACTTTTGAGTAATTCTATTCGTTTTTCAAACGGTACTTCGGTTGCATACTGTGATATTGATTGGTATTTAAAAATATTCCCATTAACTGAAGATTTGGAAGATAATAGTTATATTAGAATGAGAGAATATTTAAGAAAATGTAATTTATTAGATGACTTAGAGTCTTTATAGGGTTTATTTAATTATATTTTTTTGAAGAATAGTATTTGTAAAGTAAGCGCATAATTTAAGGGTGTCATATTTAAAAAGTTCCGAAATTTCATTCTTGTGGGATTCCGGAACTTTTTATATTTCTGTCTTGTTGTTATAAATCTTCTACACCTAATTATTTCATGGTGCTAATTTTTAGTTGTTCATGAATTAATGAATGGACTGAATTACATTAAAATAAGTACATTACTAACATTATTGTCAGGTTCTGTTTGATTTTGATTCAGTATAATGGCACATAAACCATCGATCGACTTTCTCATGTCGATGTATAGCAGGGCAGTCAAAATGACAATTACTGTTGTTTCAAAGAAAAGCAACTATAAAAAGGTATCTTCCACAGGCAGAAAAAGATTGTCAGTTTTATGGAAAAAGTGGAAAAAACACTACGGTGCATGGAGTTAGAGAAAAGTGTGAAAATAAAAATGTAGCCTATAGGAAGTATTATTATTTTTAGAATGAGAATATATGATAAAGCTGATGAAAGGTTTACAGAAGTATAATGAGAATACAATTATAGACAATATAAAATTAGTATAACTAAATGAATATACTACGAAATTTGTAAAAGGTAAATGCCTTTGTCATGTAGGACTCTAGCTTATACCTTTAATTTTTTACGATGTTCGATTGACGAATAAAAATCAAAGGTATATAATCTAAAATACAAAGAGAAAGAACGTATGTTCTTTTGGAATAGCCTACAAGCGGATGATAATATGGCAGCAAGACTTCGTGAAAATGGATTCCGATGTCGTACCGTAGAAATCAGTGTCAGGGATAAGGACTTGTTTTCATTTACAAGACAAATGAAGATATCCAATGTAACAAATATCACCGGTGAGATTGCAGAGAATGCATTTCAGTTATTTCAATCAAATTATAAATGGAATAAACCGATAAGGAGCATTGGAGTTCGAGCTTGCGACTTGGTATGTGATAATTACTGGGAGCAGGAGAATCTGTTTACTGATTATGCCATGAGAGAAAAACAAATGGCTTTAGATATGGCAGTAGACGATATCAGACGAAGGTTTGGCTTTCAAAGTATTCAGAGACTTGATGCTTAATGATAAATTGCTTTCTTCTGTGAATGCAAAAGAAGACCATATAGTGCATCCAAAAGGATTTTTCTAGTGAAGGGAGATGAGTAGAGAACTATGAAAGCAGAGTACAAAGAAATATTAACACAAAGACAGGCACAAGTGTATGAAAGCATTATTTTTTATCAAAATAAAAAAGGGTATGCACCAACAGTGCGAGAGTTGTGTACAATGATAGGCGTTTCTTCGACATCTACGATAGTACTGCATTTGAAAAAGATAGAAGAAATGGGATTTATAAAGCGCCAACAGAACTTTCCGAGGGCAATCAGTATACTATAGGAGGTATTTGATGTCAAAGATATATGTGGATGTAATGGCAGAGTTCACGAAAGATGGAGATTTGATACCTAAGAGTCTAAAATGGACAGATGATATATGGTATGAGATTGACAGGATAACAGATATAAGACGTGCCGCCAGCTTAAAAGCTGGAGGTGCTGGGATGAGATACACATGTATTATTGGGGGACAAAAGAGATACTTATTTAATGAGGATAATAACATGTGGTTTATGGAAGGACAATAAGTTAATAATTACTTAAAAGATAAAAGAAAATGATTATAGTTAAGTTTTCTAAAGATCAGCACAAGTCAGGGCAGTAATGCATCGGAACTTCTGACTACAGATGACTTGCAAAGGAACAGTTTCCCATCCGTTTGCGAGTACAAAATTATTGATTTTGTATTGCAAAGGAGTGAGTTTAGTGGAGAATAAAATTCAATTTCGCTGTAAAAAGTGTAATAAACTGTTATTTAACTATATATCAGGGGATTTACACATGGAAATGAAGTGTGAACGCTGCAAACGTATATTAGTATTGAAGAAATATCAAGAAAAATACATTGGTATGCATTCCACAAATGGGATATTTAGAGTGTGAATAAAGAACAGGGTATGTTTATAAATTTAGGAAGATACCCACAGATAATAAAAAATTTAATAAGCCCACCTGATAAGGGCAGTGTTTTATATACAAAGCACTTAGCACCAAAGACGCAGGGGAAAGATCAGTAGAAGATACTGACTTTTCCTTGCGTCTTTTTTTGATGTTCGGATTTATAACAAGCAATCCTCTTTTACTGACCTTTTATGGTAAAGGAGGATGCAAATGATACGAGGACCATAAATTAACTTTCAAATTTTGAATGAACAAATTATTAAGCACAAATTTTGGAGGTTAAATAAATGAATAATTATTATGACGTTGTAGAAAGCGGAAAAAGAATTAAAAATTTGAGAATGAACGAAGGAATGACACAAGATAGTCTTTCAGAGAAATTAGGAATAACAAAAAATGCATATCAAAAAATAGAAAGAGGAGCAAATGGAGCAAAGATAGATACGTTGATTGAATTGGCAGAAATTTTTAATGTCTCTCTTGATTACATAGTCTGTGGAAAACAACCCCAAACAGTAGAATCAATGATTAGTGGACTTAGCGAAAATCAGCAGACATTTATATTAGCTACGGTTTCAGCGATGATTAAAAATTCGGAATTATTGAAAGATAAGGAGCACAACTCCCTATAAAGGAGTGATGTGAACTCTTAATTGAATTCTAAATTGTATACAATCTAGTTGTGATTAAGAAACGTGCACATTGATTAGTCAAATAAAATGAAAGAAGGAACAATTTATGTGGAAAATATTTGACGGAAAAGAAGTAGCAAATGGAGTTGTATTTATTAAGTCAGGAAAAGACTTTAATACTGTGATTGATATAACAAAACGTATTGGCAGAGAATGTAAGAAAAAATGTTTGAACGTTAATTACTGGTTTTTAGATGCCAGTGAAGAAACAACAATTGAAAGAGATGTTATGAAGCAGTTTCTTCATGAAATGGAAGATAAGAACATTAATTTAATTATAGTCAGATCGTTGAAAGAAATTAGTGGTAATGCTCTTGAAAGAGAAGCGTTTCTTGAGGTGATGGTAGATTGCGGAGTAGGAGTCTATCTCTTTGAAGAGGGATGTTTTGCAACAGTAAATTATGAGTATGGTTGTTAAATATATCAATCGTAATTTTGAAAATAAACTGCACAAAAAACTGATGAATTAAAAATTAAAGAGAGGAGAACAGGAATGAGGCAGGATAGCTTAAATATATATGATTCTTATATAGTAGGACAAAACATTAGAGCGATGCGAAAAGAGATAAATATGTCAGTTATAGATTTGAGTGAAGCTATTGGAAAATCGGAAGATACGATAAATAAGGTTGAGCAAGGAACTAGGAATTTAACTGTTAAAACATTGGTGCAGATAGCGAATGTCTTGGGAACAGATGTTAATACAATTTTAGGATTTAGTGTTAATACATCAGAATTTGAAAACAAAATTAATAATTTAGGAGTAAATAAGAGAAAACAGTGTATGGAAATATTTAACAGCATATTAGATAGTGTTGTATAAGGAAAATAACCATGGTTAATAAGGCTAAGCCAATGGATGAGTATATTTTTTATGAATTATTCAACCTGTAAATGATGATGTTAGGAGGTTACTAAATGGCAAAAAATATAAATGGAAACATGAAGATTACAAAGAAAGATAATTTAAAGGCAATAGCATATTTGTCTGATGATGGAAGCATATATGATGCAGATAAGAGAGAAAGCAGACAGTTAAAGTTTATCAAACAGTATGCAAAAGCTCATGGTATTATGATTGTAAAAATAATCCGTAGAAATGCAATGGGTCCGGTGATTATGAATAAACATATTCAGAGTATTATAGAATCTATTAAAAAAGGAGAGGCAAATGCAATCATTGTTACAGAGATTGCAAAAGTATCACATAACAGTATTGATTCTTACACAAAAGTCGGACTTATAAATGAAGCAGGAGGAACAGTTATATCTGTTATGGAAGGAATACTTAAATTACCAATACGCAGGAGATAAGGCAGCAGGAGGAATATTACAGTGAAAAAAGTAAAATTAAAAATTGAAAATAAATTGTTATGGAAAAAATATTTAATCAGAGGAGATGTTGTGTACGTTAAGTTGGATAAACATATAAATAGTTGTGTGCAATCAGGTATTCGACCATGTGTGATTGTCAGTAATGAAAAAAGTAATAAAGATTCTATGATTTATAACGTTTGTCCGTTTACTTCCCGAATGGATACAAAGAGATATCCAATGCATATTTTTGTAAATAAGACAAATGTGGAGGGATATTTGGAAAAGAATTCATTAATATTGTCAGAGCAAATATTGACAGTGGATAAAAGACAGGTATTAGGACATTTGGGAAACTTATCAAACAATCAAAATGTTATGAAACAATTAGACAGAAATTTAATGAAACAACTTGCTTTAGAAAAGTCATTGTATTGGAAAGAAGATTTATCGGCTGAACTGGTAAATATAATAGAAAAATATTTGAGTAATGCTAAAAGAGTAAGTACAGATGCTGTATAAGATGGAGGTGGGAAACATGAAGAAAGATACAAATTATCCCGAACCGGCATTGTTGAATTTAGAGCAAACCTGTAAGTACCTTTGTATAGGAAAGACTTCCTGCAGAAGATTATTTAAGGAGCATGAGCATGAGTTTGTTGTACGGTTAGGTAACAGGTTATATGCAAATAAAACACTTTTAGATAAATGGATTGCTGAACAGACTAGGGCATGAATCTAAAGAATGTTGGCTTAGAAAATACAGAAATAAGTGATTAAATAAAAGAATCGTGTTGTAAAAGGGAGCAAACTTTGCTATAATACAGTCAGAACGTTTGTTCCCCTGCAATGATTACGCAGGAAGGAGAACAAATGAATAAAACAACAACTAAAAAAACTAAGAAAGAACCTAATTTAAGAAGACGTTCCAACGGTTTATGGGAAGCCAGAAAGCAGATTAATGGAATTCCGATTCGTGTTACCGGATTTGACAAGGGGCAGGTATTAGCTGAATTTGATAAGAAAGTTCAAGAGGCAGAGAATCCGGTACTTATAAGTAGTGATATTACTGTTAATGCCTTTAGAAACAGATGGTTTAATACATTTAAAGTCCCAAAGATTAAAGATACAAGTGTATATCCTATGACTAGAAGATATCAAAGAACTTTCGGTCAGAGAATTGGGAAAAGAAAGTTGAATAGTCTAACGTGTTTTGACATACAAGAAGCCATTAATGGGATGATAAATGATGGGATAGGTATTACTACTATAAAAGATGCCCTAGGAAGCCTCGGGGAATGTTTTGAGTCGGCTAAGAATAATGGACTAATTGCTATAAATCCTTGTTTTGAGATTATTCTTCCAGAAAAAGCGGGTTCAAAGCAAAGGCGATTTTTAACGGCGGATGAACAGAAAAAGTTTTTGGAAACAGCAGAAACAGAATATGGATGGTATTATCCAATGCTTAAAATTATGTTGTTGACAGGCATGCGTATTAGTGAGGTGGGAGGATTATGTTGGTCAGATATTGACTTTGAAAATAATGTGATTCACATCAGAAGAGCATTATATAGTCAATATGAATATGGAGAAAGACACTTACGTTTCACAACTACGAAGACTATCAATTCGGTAAGGGATATTCCGATGATGGCAGATTGCAAGAAAATGTTAAAACTTCAGAAAAAGAATCAGGATAAGATTAAGAAAGAATTGGGGAAAAGGTACAGAAGTGAGAATGAAGAAGGACTTTACGATTTAGTATTTACATCTTCAATGGGATCGGCGGCAACGAGATATAATGTTGCACCAATCATAAATAAAATTGTTAAGTCCATTAATCTTAGAGAAGATTATGAATCTGTAGAGGAAAATCGTAAACCAGTACATATGGAACCGGTTTCGCCACATGCACTTAGAAGAAGTTTTTGTACAAGATGTTTTGAGGCAGGAATGAATATTAAGGTTGTTCAGAAAATTATGGGGCATAGTAATTATGCAATTACAGCGAACATATATACAGAAGTGATGCCTGATAAAATGAATGAGGAAATTGAACTCTTTAATTCTAAGTTATTAGTTATGTAGAATGGTCCAACTTTCGGAACGGTCCAACTTTCTTTAAATTAGAGTTTGGCAAAACAATTAGTTTTGTGAAGAAGATGATTTTATAGTCCAACTTGTGAGTTGGACGAGCAATAAAAATATATAGTGATTTGCCTATTATAATAGGAAGTGATAGAAAAAATTAGCACTTCAGATGAAATAGTCAGGCTAAAGCCGTGCAAATAAAAAGAAGAACATCCACGAGCCATGTTTACATGGGCGAGAGGGTGTTCTTCTTTTGGCTCTTTGTCAAGCATGGGGGTAATCCCTTATAAAAATCGTGTGTGATTTGTAATCACACACGATTTTTATATAGTATCACATGATAACATTATTCTGTTTCTGAAATTTTCAAAATTCCTATATCCATAAGCATTTCGCTTAATTACTTTAATCTTATTATTCATTCCTTCTGTATATCCGTTTGTATATGGGCAATCAAAACTGTTGAGTATGTATTTCGCCCAATTGGCAAGTGTAATAAGTACTGAATTGAATTCATCCAGTTCACTGACAGAGGCAGCATTAATAAATTTACGAAGTTTGAGTTTGGCTTCAGTACTGCTTTTAGAGTTCATAAAGTCATAAAAAAGTTCTTTTAAATAATAAGCCTGAGCTAGATCGTTTGATTGTTGTAACATTACTTCAAGAGCCTCAAGATTTTCTTCATTTAACTTATCCTTATGGGCGAGAATTAATTTACGGCTTCGTTTGAAATATTTTCTCTTTGAAGGATGCATCTGTTTTTGAATTCTAATTCGTACTCTTTCGGTAGCACCGGTTACCTGTTTAACCACATGAAATTTATCAATAACAATGGTTGCGTTAGGCAACAGCCTCTGTGCAATATCCTTATAAACCTTGTACATATCCAT
>OGZO01001896.1_pt1 | contig 14918 bp, 8 predicted proteins | sample 1576721 | NCBI WGS metagenome assembly OGZO01 (sample SAMEA3541516, study PRJEB24748) | human gut metagenome | biome: human gut; feature: human-associated habitat; material: faeces | place: China | collected 2012 | reverse complement strand
TTTGCGAGAGAGAGGAAAGGGAGAATATCCCATATGAAAAGAATATCCAGAAATATGTTATGATGCCTGGTAACGCTATCCGCCGTCACCCTGTTGTTGAGGCAAGAATGAAGGCTATCGCTGATTATGCCGAAACTTCACCGCTCAACAAGGTAGAGATGAACGATACAAAGATAGGCGTTATCACAAGCGGTATCTCATATCAGTATGCAAAGGAAGCTTTGGGCGACAAGGCTTCATATCTCAAACTCGGTATCGTAAACCCAATGCCAATTCAGATAATAAAGGACTTTGCCGCAAAGTGCGAAAAGGTCTATGTAATCGAGGAGCTTGACGATGTTATCGAAACACACTGCAAGAAGAACGGTGTGAACGTTATCGGCAAGGAGCTTTTCAGCCTTATGGGTGAGATATCACAGACTATCGTTGCTGAAAAGATACTTGGCGAGAAGACTGAGTATATCACATTTGAGGATAACGTGCCTGTAAGACCTCCTGTTATGTGTCCGGGATGTCCTCACAGAGGTCTGTTCTATTGCCTGCATAAGCTGGGCGTTATGGTATCAGGCGATATCGGCTGTTACACTCTTGGTGCAACAGCACCGCTTTGTGCTATGGATTCAACTATCTGCATGGGTGCTTCTATCAGCGGACTTCACGGCTTCAACAAGGCAAGAGGCGCAGATGCAGAGAAGAAGTCTGTTGCCGTTATCGGTGACTCTACATTCATGCACAGCGGTATGACAGGTCTTGTGAACGTTGCATATAACTCCACAAATTCAACTGTTATCATTCTCGATAACTCTATCACAGGTATGACGGGTCATCAGCAGAACCCTACAACTGGTAAAAACCTTAAGGGCGACCCTGCTTATGCCGTTGACCTTGAAATGCTCTGCCATTCACTTGGTATCAAGAGCGTAAGAGTCGTTGACCCATATCACATGGCTGAAACAGAGGCTGTTATCAAGGAAGAGCTTGCCAAGGAAGAACCAAGCGTTATTATTTCAAGACGTCCATGCGCACTTCTTAAATATGTAAAGCACAATCCACCGCTCAAGGTAAATAAGGATAAGTGCGTAGGCTGTAAGCAGTGCCTGAAGATAGGCTGTCCTGCTATATCTATCCATGACGGCAAGTGCGTTATCGACCATACACAGTGCGTAGGCTGCGGCATATGCAAGGAAATGTGTAAGCTGGGTGCGATATGCGACTAATGATAACATATATTTCGAGGTGTAAATAATGAAAACAAGATCAATTATGATAGTGGGCGTAGGCGGACAGGGCTCTCTGCTTGCGTCAAGAATAATAGGAAACGTGCTTCTCTCACAGGGCTTTGATGTCAAGGTCAGCGAGGTACACGGAATGAGCCAGCGTGGCGGCTCTGTTGTTACATACGTTAAGTACGGCAGCGAGGTATGCTCGCCTGTAGTTGAAAAAGGCGAAGCTGATATCATCATCAGCTTTGAACAGCTTGAAGCCGCAAGATATGTTTCATATCTCAAGAAGGGCGGACATATCATCACTTCAACTCAGCAGATAGACCCAATGCCTGTTATCACAGGTGCGGCTGTTTATCCTGAGGATATCATAGGCAAGCTTAAAGCAGAGGGCGTTGACGTTATCGCTGTTGACGCACTGGCACTTGCGGAGCAGGCTGGTACTGCAAAGGCTTCAAACGTTGTTCTCATGGGTGTTGTGTCAACTAAAATGGCTTTTGACGAGGACGTTTGGCAGAAGGCTCTTGAAAACTGTGTTCCTGCAAAGTTCCTTGAACTGAATAAAAAGGCGTTCGCTCTCGGCAGAGAGGTAAAATAATGGATGAGATAAGCGGTCTTATCATAAAAATGACCGAGTTTTTCAGCGGCGACCCTAAGCGTATACAGCATTTTATAAAGGTGCATACCTTTGCCCGTGTTATCGGCAGGGCAGAGGGACTTGATATCCGCACTATGTATTGTCTTGATGTTGCGTCAGCGGTGCATGATATCGGCATAAAGCCTGCGGAGGAGAGATACGGAAAGGGTCACTGCGGAGGCAAATTGCAGGAGCAGCTAGGCCCTGAGCCTGCACAAAAAATGCTCAGAGAGCTTGACTTTGACGAGGATATCATAGACAGGGTGTGCTTTCTTATCGCACATCATCACACCTATGAGGGCGCCCAGGGGCTTGACTGGCAGATACTCTTGGAAGCAGATTTCCTTGTGAACGCTTTCGAGGACAGCCTTTCCAAAGAGAGCATAAAAAGCTTCCGTGACAAGGTGTTCAAAACGAAAACAGGCATTAAGATGCTTGAAGAAATGTACGGCGTATGATACTTGTGCAAAGTTGATACCCGAGTAATATGACCGAAACCATTTTAACAGGAGGTGTGTTCCAATGGGAAAATATTGGAACGAAGAGATCGAGTGCATGGCGCACGAGGACATGAAAAAACTCCAGAGCGAAAGACTTGTCAAGCAGGTCAAGCACGTCTGGGACAATGTGCCATACTACAAGAAGCTTATGGAAGAAAAGGGCGTAACGCCTGATGATATCCACGGCATTGAGGACCTGCACAAGCTGCCGTTCCTTTCAAAGGCTGATCTGCGTGAGGCTTATCCTTACGGTCTGCTTGCAAAGCCGCTTTCAGAGTGCGTGAGAATACATTCCACAAGCGGAACCACAGGCAAGAGAGTTGTGGCTTTCTACACTCAGCATGATATCGACCTTTGGGAAAATTGCTGTGCAAGAGCTATAGTTGCCGCAGGCGGAACAAAAGACGACGTTTGCCACGTTGCATATGGCTATGGACTTTTTACAGGAGGAGCAGGTCTTAACGGCGGCTCTCATAAGGTGGGCTGTCTTACTCTGCCGATGTCATCAGGAAACACAGAAAGACAGATACAGTTCATGCAGGATCTAGGTTCTACTATCCTGTGCTGTACTCCGTCATATGCCGCTTATATAGGTGAAACTGTAAAGGAAATGGGCATAAAGCCAGAAGATCTTACACTCAAAGCTGGTATCTTCGGTGCTGAGCCTTGGACGGAGGAAATGCGTCACGAGATAGAGAATCTTCTTGGCATCAAGGCTTACGATATCTATGGTCTGACAGAAACAAGCGGTCCTGGCGTAGCTTTCGAGTGCGAAGCACAGTCTGGTATGCACATCAATGAGGACAACTTTATCGCAGAGATAATCGACCCTGACACAGGAGAGGTGCTTCCTGAAGGCTCAAAGGGCGAGCTTGTATTCACAAGTATCACAAAGGAAGCTTTCCCTCTGCTGAGATACAGAACAAGAGATATCTGTATTCTTACAAGAGAGAAATGCTCATGTGGCAGAACTCTCGTCAAAATGTGCAAGCCAATGGGCAGAAGCGACGATATGCTCATCATTAAGGGCGTAAACGTGTTCCCATCTCAGATAGAGTCAGTGCTTCTTAAGATATCAAAAGCAAGCCCTAACTATCAGATAGTCGTTGACAGGGTGAACAATTCTGATACTTTCGAGATAAGAGTCGAGCTTAATGACGATATGTTCTCTGATACTGTCAAGTCTATCGAGGATCTTGAAAAGAAGATATCCAACGATATCCATAATATCCTTGGCATCAAGGCGAAGATAAGACTTGTTGAGCCAAAGAGCATTCCACGTTCTGAGGGCAAGGCAGTAAGAGTTATCGACAAGAGAAAGCTTGTCTAAAAGACAGGGGGTAATTTTATGACAGTAAAACAGCTTTCGGTTTTTATTGAAAACAGACCTGGCAGATTGTCTGCCGTTACAAAAATACTTGGGGATAATGATGTGAATATCCGTGCAATGTCGCTTGCTGACACAAAGGATTTCGGTATTCTCAGACTTATCGTTGACGATTTTGAAAAAGCAGTTTCAGCCTTGAAAACAGAGGGCTTTTCCGTTACCACCACTCAGGTGCTTGCAGTGGAGATAAATGACCGCCCAGGCGGACTTTCAGAAGCAATGAAAGCCCTCTACAATGACAACATCAGCGTTGAGTATATGTATTCTGCATTTATAAACACTAAGGAAAACACGGCTTATCTTATCCTTAGAGTGGAGAACGTTACAGCCGCTCTGGAAGCTTTGAGTGAAGCAGGATTTGCACTTATCTCACAGCAGGAATTGGCAAGCATATAGCTGATTAGTAAATACTAACTGTAAAATCACTTAAAATCTATGTGAAATTTTTATGAAATGCCGAAAACCTCTTGATTTTTTCAGAAAATGTGTTATTATATAAGTATAGTATTTGATATGATACTTGTAGAATTTATGCAAGGAGGTCTGTGAAAATGGCTTATAAGATTAGTGATGAGTGCATCGGCTGCGGCGCTTGCATGGACGCATGTCCAGTAGGAGCTATCTCCGAGGCTGACGGTAAGTGTGCTATTAACGCTGACGAGTGCATCGACTGCGGTTCTTGTGCAGGTACTTGCCCTGTAGGAGCACCTCAGGCTGAGTAATTTACTTAAACTAAGAGAAAACGTCTGTCATATGGCAGGCGTTTTTTTGCACTTATTTTTTGTGTATTAGTTTTCAGCACATTATCATAAAACTGTCACATTGGCGGAGTATTATATAAACAAGATAAGAGAAAGACAAAAAGATGAAATTTACACATATACTTTTTTCTCCATATATACTTCATATACTTCAAAAAAGAGAACGCTGGCTTGTGTCTGCGTTCTTTTTTTGCGTGGGTAATTTTGTGGATAGATATGTAAAATATCGTGGAAAATATGGGCATTTGTAACGCAGGTGTCCGTTTTTCGGTATTATTAATAAAAGTTTTGCGAAATTTGTTAAAAGTGATAAAAATAGAACCCTTATTGTCGTTCCTGGGATATAAAATGTACAATGGCTGTAACTTGATGTTCATATAAACTTCATAAACGAGCGGAAAAACGGCTTGAAAATTACAATTTGATTACAATGCCCCTTGACTTTTGTAACCTTATTCATTATAATATGGTGTAGTTTATCACATTTGAAAGGAGCGTTCTGAATTGGGTTATTTGAAGTCGGGAATATCCCGCTGTGTGGCTGTGCTTTCTGCCTGCGGAGTTGTGACAGTATCTGCTGTGACTTTTGCGACACTTGATAAAAACGTTATCCAGCCATGTGCGGTCATGCCGCCTGAAAATGCAAAGGTCATTTCTGTTGTTTCTGACAAGGAAACATCTGAGCAGATAGGGGATATCACAACTGTTCTTACAACATCAGCCGTCAAGGAAACTGCGAAAAATTCTCAGACCGAGGCTGTAAAGGCTGTAAAAACTGCAAAAAGCGAAACAACAAAGTCAGCTTCCGAAACAGCTTTGAGATCAGAGAGCGTAACGACCTCTGTAATATCACAGAAGCCAGCGTCAGTGACCGCAGTGCAGAGCGTGACTTCCGCTGACACAAAGCTTAGCATATCAGTAAGCCTTGTGACAAAGAAAACTCAGCAGGCTTCAAAGTCTGAAACAAAGGTTTCTGCTGTTACTTCCGTCCCTGTCAGCACTACTGACAGCGATACTGTTGCTTCAAAGGCTACAAAAAAGACTACAACAGTGAAAACTACTACTGCAAAAACTACTACCACTGCAAAAACAACAACTGCCCCTGTTACGACCACAACGCCTGGGGTGACTACTACCAAGAAAAAGACCACCACCGCTAAGGTGACAACAACTAAAAAGCCTGTTACAACTACAATCACTGCGCCTGTTGTCGACAACGGCAAGACCCCTGCACAGCGACTTAATTCTGCAGTGCTTGATCCAAAGGCGACGCTCAGCGCAAAGGAAGAAAAGATACTTCTGAAATATCTCCATAAGATAATATCAGATGATATGACAAACTACGAAAAGGCTGTGGCTTGCTACGATTATATTATAAAGAACACGGTCTACGATTACGGCGGCTGGGCAAATCCTGTCAAGGCTGTTCTTGAGGACGGTTACGGCACTTGCACAGAATATTCTTACGTTTACGCTGCAATGCTCAACTACATAGGCTTTGACGCAAAGACCGTTGACGGCAAGACCGCTATGGCGGCAGGCGGTTATGGCTATCATATGTGGGTGGAGGTAACGATAAACGGTCAGGTATATGTTATGGACCCTCAGGTGGACGATAACATGAGCTGGGGAGCGTATATCTCCCATGACCGCTTCTGCAAGACCTACAGCGAGGTCAAGGGCAAGTATATAAAAGATTGATATTGTATCGGGTGGAGTTATCTGCCCGATATTTTTTTAATGATTGCGTGTAGTTTTTTTCAGTACGTTTATTTGTACATTAAATAAGAATATCCGGCACTCTTTTTGTGACAAATTTTTCAGCCTATCCTATAGACAAAAGGAAAAAAGCATGATATAATTATTCTTGATACATTGTCGGCAAATGCCGAACGTCATTTTGTACAGGAGGATAATTGATGACGGAAAATTCCACAAAGATAACGAAAAAACCTGCGACATCAGTGAAGAAAAACAGCTCTGTCAAAGGTTCGTCAAAGAATAAGAAAAGAAAGAAAAAACGCAACAATATCGGCATTATCTGCGGCACTGCGGCAGCGGCTATCGTGATAGTTGTGGGCGGAGGATATTTCATTGGAAGAGCTTACTATAGCAACAGATTTCTGAGCGGCACAACAGTGAATGGCGTTGACGTGGGCGGAAAGACATTTGAACAGGCTTGCGATCTGCTCGGGGTGAATGATATGCCTTATGAGCTTACGGTCAAAACTATCGACGGTACGCCTGTTGTTTTCAAGACGGCTGATTTTGATTACAGACTAAGCGGCAAGGACGAGCTTCAGAAGATCTATGACAGCGTGAACAGAAAAACATGGTTCTCTGGATTTATACAGAACTCCATCTATAGCTTTAATGAGGACATCACATTTGATGTTGAGAAGCTTCAGAAGCTTGTGGAGAAAGCAAACTGGGGCGATGTTGAAACTGCCGATGCAAAGCTTGGCCTTAACGAGGATAAGACGGCTTATGTTATCACCCCTGAGGTGCAGGGAAACAAGATAACCGATATGAAAAAGCTTGAAGCTTGTGTTACGCAAAGCGTGGCGGCAGGCGAGCTTAGCGTTGAGCTTGACAAGGACACAGGTTGTTATTCTCTTCCAGAGGTGAAGAGCGCAGACCTTGAGGACGATTGCAAGAAACGAAATGATGTTTTCCAGCTTTCTGTCACATACGATTTTGACTACACCACAGAAACTCTCACGGGCGAGGAGCTTATGAAGATGATAAAGCTCAAAGATGACGGAAGCTACACTGTGGATAGAAAAAAAGCCATGGAGTATGTGGAAAAGCTCGCAAAGAAGTATGATACATATAATACTAAGAGAAAATTCCACGCCACTTTGCAGGGCGACATAATCGTGCCGACAAGCTCCGATGCTAAATACGGCTGGTGGATAGATCAGGAAAAGACTTGTGACGATCTTGTGGATATGCTTGAAAAGGGCGAGAGCGTTGACAAGGTGGACCCTATCTATTACAGTACCGGTTATTTTGACTTTACAGGCGTTGAGTCTGCGAGAAGCAAGGACGATGATATAGGCGACACTTATATTGAGATAGACCTTACCGACCAGCACTTGTGGTATTATGAAAAGGGCAAGAAAAAGCTCGATACCTATATAGTTTCAGGTCAGACCACATCTGAGGCGAGAACAACTCTCCCTGGTGTTTATAAGCTGTGGTCAAAGGAGACCAACAAGCGTATGAAAGACACAAATGCCGACGGCGACGAGTGGGATACAAAGTGCAACTTCTGGAACAACGTTTCTCTCTGCGGAATAGGTCTTCACGATTCAACGTGGCGAGGCGGATATTTCGGCGGTGAGATATACAAATACAACGGCTCTCACGGCTGTATAAATATGAGCTATGACGACGCCAAATATGTTTATGACAACGTGCCTTACGGTACGCCTGTTGTTATGTACTACAAGTCTGCGGATAAATAATAAGGACGGTCAAGGTATCATGCCTTGACCGCTTTTTGTAAGGAGTGTTTTTTATGGAAAAGATATTATACAGAGAGGGCTTTACGGCTGAGGAGCTTCCAAACGAGGTGATAGAGCGTATAAAAGGCGTTTCCTATAAGGAAAATCCCTATGTGAAGCTGGGCGACCTTGCCTATCTGCGTGTGAGATATTATGACTTTGAGCATAAGGTGCAGTCGGGGGAGCTTATCGTGGCGAGGAAGCTTGCGCAGGAGGTTCTGGATATCTTCTATGAGCTTTTCGAGGGCGGTTATGAGATAGAGAAAATCAGGCTCGTGGACGAGTATGACGCTGATGATGAAAGGTCAATGGCGGATAACAATTCCTCTGCCTTCAACTATAGGGTGGTGGCTGGTACCAACACTATCTCGGCTCACAGCTACGGCAGGGCGATAGACATAAACCCTCTTATAAATCCTTATATAGTGGGGAATAAGGTCATGCCTGCCAATGCTGCAGAGTATGCAGACCGTGACAAGGCTTTTGATCACAAGATTGACAGAACAGACCTTTGCTATTGCATTTTCAGGCGTCACGGCTGGAAATGGGGTGGCGACTGGAACAATTCTAAGGATTATCAGCATTTTTACAAAGAGTACGATTCTCCGCTGAAAATGGCTGTAAATAAGCTGAAAAGAGCGTTGTTACGTTAGTTTGCGAGGTTTACCTAGGAAAGCGATATGAAATCATAAGTTATATATGTATACCGATTAACTAAAAATTAATAATGAATTTATGCAAGTTTTATCATTCGCTCTTGCATTTTGCTGTAATGTGTGTTATAATGATTAAGCCGCCAAAAAAGACGGCAAAAGGCTATTTTCTTGCATTTGTGTGAAAAACCACGCTTTGGGTTTACTTGCGCTTATGCAGGATTGCAGGATTTTAATTTCTTCCTGCAAATTTTTTTATTAAAAACAGCTAAAAATCGGCTATGAGCCGTGAAATAACATACGTTGCTGAACGATAAGCTATAATTTTTTTACAGTTTGGCAGGAAAGGGTGATAAAAATGGAACGCATGGAGGATATGACTAGTGTAAAAAGCCTGTATTCACCGAAATTCGAGCATGATAACTGCGGAATAGGTGCTGTTGTGAACATTAAGGGCAAAAAGAGCCACGATACTGTTGCAAATGCGCTGACTATCGTTGAAACGCTTGAGCATCGTGCTGGTAAGGACGCAGAGGGCAAAACAGGTGACGGAGTAGGTATCCTGCTTCAGATCTCACATAAATTCTTCAAGAAGATCGCCGCCGCTGAGCTTGGGATCACGCTTGGCGAGGAGAGAGATTATGCTGTTGGTATGTTCTTCTTCCCACAGAACGAGCTTGCGAGAAATCAGGCAAAGAAGATGTTTGAGATAATCGCCGAAAAAGAGGGCTTGGAGATCCTTGGCTGGAGAGTCGTTCCTGCAAAGCCTGAGGTGCTTGGCAAGAGAGCTGTAGAGTGTATGCCTGCCATAATGCAGTGCTTCATCAAGCGTCCGAAGGGCGTTAAAAAGGGTCTTGACTTTGACCGCAAGCTATATGTTGCAAGACGTGTGTTCGAGCAGTCAAACGAGGACACCTATGTTGTATCACTTTCAAGCAGAACTATAGTATATAAAGGAATGTTCCTTGTGCAGGATCTCAGAAAGTTCTTCCCTGACCTTCAGGATAAGGACTACGAGTCTGCTATCGCTATGGTACATTCAAGATTTTCTACCAACACAAACCCAAGCTGGCAGAGGGCACATCCTAACAGAATGATCGTTCACAACGGTGAGATAAACACTATCAGAGGCAATGCTGATAAAATGCTCGCTCGTGAGGAAACGATGAAGTCTGAGCATTTGAAGGGCGACCTTGATAAGGTCACACCTGTTGTAAACACAGAAGGCTCTGACTCTGCAATGCTCGACAACACACTTGAATTTTTGGTCATGAGTGGAATGGATCTGCCACTGGCTGTCATGATAACGATCCCTGAGCCATGGGATAACAACGGCACAATGAGTCAGGCTAAGAAAGACTTCTATCAGTATTACGCAACTATGATGGAGCCATGGGACGGACCTGCTTCTATCCTTTTCTCTGACGGAGATATCATGGGTGCAGTGCTTGACAGAAACGGTCTGCGTCCGTCAAGATATTATATCACAAAGGACGGCAATCTTATCCTTTCATCTGAGGTTGGCGCACTTCCTATCCCGTCAGACAATATCGTTGAAAAGGAAAGACTTCGCCCAGGCAAAATGCTTCTTGTTGATACTGTTCAGGGCAGAGTTATCGACGATGACGAGCTTAAGGAATACTATGCTTCAAAGCAGCCTTACGGCGAGTGGCTTGACAGCAACCTTGTCAGACTTAAAGACCTTAAGATACCAAACATCAAGGTAGAGGAACACGGCTACGAGGAAAGACAAAGACTTCAGAAAGCCTTTGGTTATACCTATGAGGACGTTATGACATCTATCCTGCCAATGGCAAAGAACGGCTCTGAGTCTATTGCCGCTATGGGTACAGACAGCCCGCTTGCGGTGCTTTCAAAAGAGCCTCAGCCACTGTTCAACTACTTCAAACAGCTCTTTGCACAGGTAACAAATCCGCCTATAGACGCTATCAGAGAAGAAATAGTTACCTCCACAACTGTCTATATTGGTGAGGACGGCAACATTCTTGAAGAAAAGCCTGAAAATTGCAAGGTAATGAAGATACACGATCCTATCCTTACCTCAACAGATATCCTTAAAATAAAGAATATGCACATTCCTGGCTTTAAGGTAGCCGTTATCCCTATACTTTATTATAAGAACACAAGACTTGAAAAGGCTATAAACAGACTTTATATAGAAGCAGACAAGGCGTTCAGCGAGGGCGCAAATATCCTTATCCTTTCAGATAGGGGAGTTGACGAGAACCACCTTGCTATCCCGTCACTGCTTGCAGTATCAGCGCTTCATCAGCACCTTGTTGTTACAAAGAAGAGAACATCTCTTGCTATTATCCTCGAAAGCGGCGAGCCTAGAGAAGTTCATCACTTTGCAACACTGCTTGGCTACGGTGCTTCCGCTATCAACCCTTATCTTGCTCAGGAAACTATCCACGAGCTTATTGCTGACGACCTTCTCGATAAGGATTACTATGCCGCTGTTGACGATTATAATGCGGCTGTTCTCCATGGTATCGTAAAGATAGCTTCAAAAATGGGTATCTCTACTATACAGTCATATCAAGGCTCACAGATATTCGAGGCTATCGGTATTGGCGAGGACGTTATAAACAAGTATTTCACAGGCACTGTCAGCAGAATAGGCGGTATCACTATCTCTGATATCGAAAAGAACGTTGACAGACTTCATACATCAGCCTTTGACCCTCTTGGACTTGGCACAGACACAGAGCTTGAATCAAGAGGAAGCCACAAGTTCAGAAGCGGCAAGGAGGAGCATCTTTACAATCCTCAGTCTATCTATCTGCTCCAGCAGGCTGCAAGGACTGGCGACTATGAAACATACAAGAAGTATTCAAAGCTTATCTCTGAGGAAATGGACCCTGTGAACATCAGAGGTCTTATGGATTTCAACTTTGCTGAAAATCCTGTTCCGCTGGAGGAAGTTGAGAGCGTTGACTCTATTGTAAGAAGATTTAAGACGGGCGCTATGTCCTACGGCTCTATCTCGCAGGAAGCTCATGAAGCACTTGCTATTGCAATGAACAGACTTCACGGCAAGTCAAACTCAGGTGAGGGCGGTGAGAGCCTTGACAGACTTCTCACAAAGGGTACTGCTGAGGACAGATGTTCAGCTATCAAGCAGGTGGCTTCGGGACGTTTCGGTGTAACTTCAAGATACCTCACATCTGCTGATGAGATACAGATAAAAATGGCACAGGGCGCAAAGCCTGGCGAGGGCGGTCATCTCCCTGGCAAAAAGGTTTATCCATGGATAGCTAAAACAAGACACTCCACACCTGGTGTGTCGCTTATCTCACCTCCGCCACACCACGATATCTACTCTATTGAGGACTTGGCTCAGCTTATCTATGACCTGAAAAACGCAAACAAGAACGCAAGAATTTCTGTAAAGCTCGTTTCTGAGTGCGGTGTTGGTACAGTTGCGGCAGGCGTTGCAAAGGCAGGCGCAGGTGTTATCCTTATCTCAGGCTATGACGGCGGTACAGGTGCGGCTCCGAGAAACTCTATCTACAATGCAGGACTTCCATGGGAGCTTGGTCTTGCAGAGGCACATCAGACCCTTATCAAGAACGGTCTTAGAAACAAGGTCGTTATCGAAACAGACGGCAAGCTCATGACAGGCCGTGACGTTGTTGTCGCAGCGATCCTTGGCGCAGAGGAGTTCGGCTTTGCAACAGCTCCGCTGATAACACTCGGCTGTGCAATGATGAGAGTATGTAATCTTGATACTTGCCCATTTGGTGTTGCAACACAGAACCCAGAGCTTAGAAAGAAGTTCCCCGGCAAGCCTGAATATGTAATGAACTTTATGATATTCGTGGCTTCCGAGCTTAGAGAATATATGTCAAAGCTTGGCGTAAGAACAGTTGACGAGCTTGTGGGAAGAATTGACCTTATCAAGCCAAAGGCTGGTATCACAGGCACTGCGGCACAAGTTGACCTTTCTAATATCATCAACTCTGATTACGTTTCAGAAAAGGTAGAATACAACAAGAAATCCAAGTATGACTTCAAGCTTGAAAACACTCTTGATGAAAAGGTACTCATGAAGGAGTTCGAGAAAAATCTGGGTAGCGGTGAGAAGAAGTCTATCACAGTAAATGTCAAGAACACAGACCGTTCATTCGGTACTATCTTCGGCTCAGAGATAACAAGAAAGTATTATAACACACTTGCTGACGATACATACAAGATAGTCTGCAACGGCTCAGGCGGACAGAGCTTCGGCGCATTTATCCCGAACGGCTTGACCCTCGAGCTTGTGGGCGACTCTAACGATTATTTCGGCAAGGGACTTTCAGGCGGTAAGCTCGTTGTTTATCCTCCGAAGGATTCCACTTTCAAAGCCGAGGACAATATCATTATCGGTAACGTTGCACTTTACGGCGCAACAAGCGGTAAAGCGTTCATCAACGGTGTTGCAGGCGAGCGTTTCTGCGTAAGAAACTCAGGCGCAGTGGCAGTTGTCGAGGGCGTTGGCGACCACGGCTGTGAGTATATGACAGGCGGCTGTGTGGTAGTTATCGGCAAGACGGGCAAAAACTTTGCGGCAGGTATGTCGGGCGGTGTAGCTTACGTTCTTGACGAGGACAGACACCTTTACACAAGACTCAACAAGGAAATGGTACTTTTCTCTGAGGTCAAGGAGAAGTACGATATAATTCAGCTCAAAGACCTTATCCAGCAGCACGTTGACGCAACAGGCTCTGAAAAGGGCAAGCGTATTCTTGATAACTTTGAGGAATATCTGCCTAAGTTCAAGAAGATAATCCCTCACGATTACAAGAAGATGATGTCTGCTATAGCTTCAATGGAAGAAAAGGGTATGAGCAGCGATCAGGCGCAGATAGAAGCATTCTATCAGATCATCAACGGCAAGCAGTAAGCCTGCGCACATGAGATATTGTACTTTTAAAATCGAAAGGAGGATATACTTGCCGTGAAAGCAAGTATAGTTGAGATATGGGAAAGCCAACTGGTTTTATGGACTATAAGCGTGAGGACGCAGCAGCGTTCTCCGTTGAGGAACGTATAAAGAATTTTAATGAATTTCACACTCCTCTTTCAAAGGAGGAGCAGCAAAAGCAGGGTGCAAGATGTATGGACTGCGGTGTGCCGTTCTGTCAGGCAGGAATGAAGATAGGCAACGCATTTTCAGGCTGTCCGCTTAACAATCTTATCCCTGAATGGAACGACCTTATATACAAGGGCAACTGGGAGCAGGCATATTACAGACTTCATATGACGAACAATTTTCCTGAGTTTACATCAAGAGTTTGTCCTGCACTTTGCGAAAAAGCCTGCACTTGCGGAGCTAATGGCGACGCTGTTACCACAAAGGCTAACGAATACGGCATTATCGAAAATGCCTATGCCTGCGGATATGCTTCAGCAAGAGTGCCAAAGGTAAGAACAGGAAAGACTATCGCTGTTATAGGCTCAGGTCCGTCAGGTCTTGCTGCCGCTGACCAGCTCAATCAGAGAGGTCACAGTGTAACAGTTTTCGAGCGTGAGGACAGAGTGGGCGGTCTGCTTATGTACGGCATACCGAACATGAAGCTTGAAAAGCAGATAATCGAGCGCAAGATAAACATAATGAAAGAAGAGGGCATCGAGTTCCGCACAGGCGTTAATGTGGGCAAGGATATCACAGCGGCTGAGCTTCTCAAGGACTTCGACAGAGTAATACTTTGTTGTGGTGCTTCAAACCCTAGAGATATCAAAGCCGAGGGCAGAGATGCAAAGGGTATCTATTTTGCAGTGGATTTTCTGAAATCCACAACTAAGGCGCTGCTGAACGGCGGTCTTACGGATAAAAACCACATTTCCGCAAAGGGCAAGAACGTCATGGTAATAGGTGGCGGAGATACAGGAAATGACTGCGTTGGTACAAGCGTAAGACATGGCGCAAAGAGCGTTTTGCAGCTTGAAATGATGCCAAAGCTTCCTGACACGAGAGCCGAGAACAACCCATGGCCGCAGTGGCCAATGGTCTGCAAGACAGATTACGGTCAGGAGGAAGCTATCGGTGTGTTCGGTCATGACCCGAGAGTTTATCAGACAACTGTCAAGGAGTTTCTCAAAGACAAAAAGGGCAATCTTAAGGGCGCAGTGCTTGTAAAGCTCTCTCCGGAGAAAGACCCTAAGTCAGGCAGAACGATAATGAAGCCTGTTGAGGGCAGCGAATACAAGGTAGAAACCGAGCTTGTTCTTATAGCGGCAGG
>OGZO01001895.1_pt1 | contig 14919 bp, 10 predicted proteins | sample 1576721 | NCBI WGS metagenome assembly OGZO01 (sample SAMEA3541516, study PRJEB24748) | human gut metagenome | biome: human gut; feature: human-associated habitat; material: faeces | place: China | collected 2012 | reverse complement strand
AATTGTTTGTTCATAAGCAACCTCCTGTAAACGTCCTTGCTGTTTGGGGCGGGAAGCGACTTTATATGATGGTCGTCTCCGTTTCGTTCCCTTACTTTATTATACAGTTTGAGATAGGCAGGCTCTATACGTTATAGACGAAATCTATATGAAATGGACGTTCCTCTCCCGATCGTGCGGCGCAGTTCCACGCCTACCCGGATACAAGCCGTTGGTGTTCCCTTGCGGGATGTACTCCGCTTTCCCGGAACTGCGGAGAAAGCCGTTGAAATCATACAGGATTAGTTGTTTCCGTATGGTGGCAGCACGTGGAGCGTGCTATAATAATGGCGAGAACCAACCCAACAGCGTAAAAAAGTCGGCATCAAAACCGATGACTGACCATGGACGGCACGCTCTTTGGTTTCCGTTGGGGTAAAGCAGATTTCCCGTAAGATATTCGTAAAAGGGAGGACGAAACGAGTATGAAAATCGTTTGTGGGGCATTGGCCGCTCTTTTGTTCTGTGTGGCAGGCGCGATTTGGTATGTGTATCAAAAAAAGGCGGTGTTTCTGCCGGCACTTTTCGGCTTATGCGGCTTCCCCAAGATAAAGGAAAGCTGTTATTATGATGGAAGCGGACACTTCCGACCGGCAACCAAGGAGGACAAGGTCGGTTTTTTTATGCAGCATCCAATCTTTGGCGGCTTTTATCATATGTTCTTCAATCTGGAGGATAACGCGCTAAAAGCCATTGCCCCTGCAAAGTACAAGGATTTCATGCAGGCACAGGGCCGTGCGGAACAGACCGACACCGCGCTGGATGCGTTCAATTATCTGACGGGCCTTGTGGAGAAGGGACAAGCCAAATTGGTGTCCGGCCTGTACCCGCAGGAAGCCATGAAGGACCATCCCGATCGAAGCCATCTGACGGGAATGTTTTACTACGGGCAGCCGGGCAAGCCATTTGCCATTGTGGTTCCCGGGGGCGGTTTCATTTCTAATGTGACGGATTGCGAGGGATACCCCATCGCGATGGAACTGCATAAAATGGGATATTCCGTCTTTGTCCTCAGCTATCCGATCGGCAAGCAACTGGGCGAAACAGAGCCGTTGAAGCAGGGGCAGGCAGCTGCTAAGGAACTGACACAGGCGATCCGTTATCTGACGAACCATCAAAAGGAACTTGCGATCTGTATGGATGATTATGCCATCTTCGGGTTCTCGGCCGGGGGACTTATGACGACAGCCTATTCTTTTGCAAGCTATGCCGATTGCTGCCACAATCATCACCTGCCAAGGCCGAAGGCGATTTTTCCTATGTACGGACTGGATTGGAATATCAAAGCACTCCCGGAGGATCAAGGTTTGGCCGTGTTTTCCATCGCAGGGCGTCAGGATGAGTTCGGCTTTGCCAACGTAGAAGCACAGCTTCCGGCGTTGGAAAAAACACTGGGCAGAGAAAATGTGAGCGTCAAAATCATTGACGGTCTGGGGCATGGCTTTGGCATTGGGTCAGAAACCAAAGTGAAAAACTGGCTTCAGGAAGCAGTTGTCTTTTGGGAAGCGCACAGATAACAGAGAAGCGAGGAAAACCGTATGGGCGAGATTTATGCTGCAAAAACCAATCACATCACAAACCCTGTAGGCTATGCTCTGAAGCCGCTGGTGTTTTCGTGGAAGGTAAAAGGGTGCAAAGGGCAGGAACAGCGCCACGCAAGGATCATGATCAGCAAAGAGCCGACCTTTACCACGCTTTGCTTCGATACGGGAGAGGCCGCACTTGACAGCCGCGCCGCAAGGGTAGAATTTGATCCACAACCCTGCACAAGATATTACTGGAAAGTCCTTGTGGCAACGGATGCCGCAGAAACGATCGAGTCCGACGTGCAGTTTTTTGAGACCGCCAAAATGGAGGAGCCATGGACAGCCCAGTGGATCACCTGTGACAGCAGCCAGCAACGTCATCCGATTTTTTCCAAGCGGATCAGCCCGACCCGGGCAGTTGCACGCGCAAGGCTGTATATTTGCGGTCTGGGATTGTACGAAGCATATTTTCTGGGGGAAACCAGCAAAGTATCGAGCAAAATCGGCGACGAGTATTTAACGCCGTACTGTAACAATTATGCACAGTGGATTCAGTACCAGACTTATGATGTTACGGAGCAGGTATCAGAAGGTGGTATGCTGTCGATCCTGCTGGGAAACGGCTGGTACAAAGGGCGGTTCGGATTCAGCGATCCTGAGCGGAAAGAATACTATGGAAGTGAATGGAAGCTGATCGCGGAGATTCACATTGCGTACCAAGATGGCACAAACGAGGTGGTCGGCACCGATGAGACTTGGTCGGTAAAACGAAGCAACCTGTGGTTCTCCAACATTTATGACGGCGAACGGCGGGATGATACCTTGCCGCCTACCCCGGAATGCTGCGCACGGATCGCACAGGCACCGAAGGGGCGGCTTATGGAACGGCTGTCTATCCCGGTCAAGGCACAAATGCTGCGGAAGCCGGTGGCGTTGATCCATACGCCGCGCGGTGAAGAAGTATTCGATTTGGGGCAGGAAATCACAGGAATTTTCCAACTGCGTGTGCGGGAACCGGCGGGGACAACGATTCGCATTCAAACCGGCGAGGTGCTTCAAGATGGGTGTTTCTATAACGAAAACCTGAGAACGGCACTTTCGGAATATATCTATGTCTCAGATGGAAAAGAAAAAACCATTGTTCCCCATTTTACATACTACGGCTACCGTTATGTAAAGGTCAGCGGTGTTTCCAACCTGTCATGTGAGGATTTTACAGCCATCGTGCTGCACAGCGATTACGAGAGCATCGGCAACGTGAAAACGGGCAATGCGCTGGTAAATCAACTGATCTCTAATGTAGAATGGGGCATGAGGGGAAACTTTCTCGATGTGCCAACCGATTGCCCGCAACGCGATGAGCGAATGGGCTGGACCGGCGATACGCAGGTCTTTTCCGCAACGGCAAGCTATCTGGCCGATTCGTTTGCCTTCTATCGGAAATATTTATACGATCTGTATCAGGAACAGCTCTTGGCTGGCGGTATGGTCCCCGAGGTCGTCCCCACATTCGGGCCGAGCAAGTGTTCCTGCGCATGGGGCGATGCTGCGTGTATCATTCCGTGGAATGTATATTTGTTCAGCGGTGACAAAACGATCCTTGAAAACCAGATCGAGAGCATGAAAGCATGGGTCGATTATATCCGCAAGATCGACGGCGATCACCATGGATGGAGACAGGTTTTTCATTACGGAGACTGGCTGGCGCTTGACCGTGCCGGGGCCGTTGCAAACAGCGTTTACGGGGCGACGGACGAAGCCTACATCGCTGACATCTACTATGCGGCAAGTGCCCAGATCGTTGCCAAAGCGGCCGCAGTTCTCGGTCTGGAAGAAACAAGACAGAACTATCAGGCCATCGCCGACCGCCAGTGGCAGGTGGTGAAGGAAGAATATTTTACCGCTACCGGCAGATGTGCCGTGAAAACGCAGACAGGGCTCGTCCTTGCACTGAAATACCATTTGTCGGACAATGAACGTCTGACGGAGCAGATGCTCCGAAAACTCCTTCGGGACAACAAAAATAAGCTGAACACCGGCTTTGTGGGGACCCCGCTGCTGTGTAACGTCCTGACCGAGCATGGCATGACGGATTTGGCTTATCGGCTGCTCCTGAACGAGGAGTACCCGGGCTGGCTCCACGAAGTAAAGTTGGGGGCCACAACGGTGTGGGAGCGCTGGAACTCGCTGGATGAAAACGGTCGCATTTCCAGCACCGGGATGAACAGCCTGAATCATTATTCCTATGGCGCTGTATTGGAGTGGATCTTCCGCCATGTAGCCGGGATCGATGTGACGGAGCAAGGCCCGGGCGGCAAGATGATGCGCATCAGCCCCAAGGTGGATCACAAGTTGGGCTCGGCAAGCGCGGTTTACGATTCGGCCAGCGGGTGCTATCGCTGTGGGTGGCAGATCGAAAACGGCGACCAAATCACAGTCACCGTCACCGTTCCGTTCGGTGCAAAGGCGCAGGTGATCCTTCCGTATGCGCCAGACTCCGTATACCACGATACGGATAACCCTTTGTTTGAAACGGTGGAAAACGGAATCTGCTGCGTAAAGGCCGGGCAATATACGGTCACCTACAAGGCCGCAAGCCCCTTGAAAAAAAGCTACAGCGTAGACTCCACGCTGGAAGACTTGTTGGCTGAGCCGGCGATCAGGGCGTTCCTTTCCAATATGATGGAGGTGGATATGATCCCGGATCTTGCGTATGGGCTTACGCTGCGGCAGGCCGCAGAAGCTTTCGCGGGCGGGGTGAGCGCAGAGCAAGCACAACGTCTCAACGTATTGCTGGAAGAATTTTGAACGTTTCAGGAACACGTTCCCGACGAAGAAACGCTAATTCCTACAAGCACAGGAGACCATTATGGAGCTTACAAGACTTAAAGCAAACAGTCAATACAGACCATGCGTGGACGAAAAGCCATATTTTTCATGGGTCCTAACCAGTGAAAAAAAGAATGTGATGCAGACTTCCTATCATATCACAGTGACAGGCCCCGAAGAAGTCGTGTGGGATTCCGGAATCGTGGAAAGCGACAAGAGCATTTTTGTGGAGTACGCCGGTTCCCCTCTGAAAAGTCTCTGCGAGTACCGCTGGACGGTGACTGTGACAGACAATACCGGCGACTCTGCGGTTGCTTCTTCTTCCTTTGAAACGGGATTTATGCAGAAAGAATGGTCGGCGCAATGGGTCAGGTCCCCGTTTCCGATGAAAAAAGCAAAAAAAGGAACCGGCGGGCAGAACGCGGCAGAGTATTTCCGCAAAGCATTCGTGGTCAAAGACCGCGTCAGATGGGCGCGTGTCTATGCCACCTGTCACGGGGCCTATCAGCTCAGTATAAACGGCACCCGCCCCGATGACAGAGAATTTGCACCGGAGTTTACCGTTTACTCCCAATATCTGTGTTACCAGACCTATGATATTACGCCCCTTTTACAGACAGGCGAGAATGTCATCGGGATGCTGGTGGGTGATGGCTGGTATAACTGCGCGAATTTTAAGCCGTTGAGCAGGAAATTCAAACCCGAACACGCGGTTCTGTTCCAGGTCAAAATCGAGTATGAAGATGGAACCAACGAGATGGTGGTTTCCGATGGCGGCGTAACCGTCTCCGATAGTCCGGTGCGCTCCTCTGACCTGTTTGCGGGGGAACTTTACGACGCACGGATGGAACAGGAAGGCTGGGATTGCCCGGGATTTGACGACAATTCATGGAAAGCCGGCATCCTGTCAGGCCATGATCCCGCAAATCTGGTCGCCCAGTACGGGGAGCCGGTGCGCCCGGTTCTGGAACTCCCGGCGGTTGGGCTGACGGTCAGCCCCAAGGGGGAGACGATCCTTGATTTTGGTCAAAATCTGGCCGGCGTGCTTCGTGTAAAGACTTCTCTGCCGTCCGGGGCAAAAATCGTACTGGATCATTTTGAAACGCTGGATCAGCACGGGAATTATTTCAATAATATTATGATGGCCGAAAAAATAGGCCGTAACCAGCGCGATGTTTATATTTCAAACGGAAAGGCGTCCTTCTATCAGCCGCATTTTACGTATCATGGGTTTCGCTACGTGCGCGTGAGTTGTGACGTTCCGATCCGCCCGGAAGATTTCACCGCGATTGTCCTGTCCTCCGACAATGAGGATCTCGGAACGTTTGAAACCTCCCGCAAGGACATCAATCGACTTTACGAAAACACCCGCTGGTCGCAGCGGTCCAACCTGTTCTCGATCCCTACGGACTGCCCACAGCGAGAAAAGGGTGGCTGGACCGGTGACATCCAGATTTATGCGGAAACAGCCCTGCTCAATGAAAATGTGACTCCGTTTTTAACGAGGTGGCTGCGCAACGTGACTTGCAGCCAACAAAAAAACGGCGCAGTCCCCGCCGTGGTTCCCAACACCGGCATTTATGATTTCTTTGAACGAGTGAACCGCATTGCGTACCGCAATTTTTCGCCGGTCGGAGAGGCGGGATGGGGCGATGCTGCCTGCATCGTACCGTGGAGTATGTACCAAATGACAGGAAACGTCAGGATTCTCCGGGAACAGTATGACACGATGAAACGCTGGTGTGACTATATCATCACGACAGCGAAAAAGCGCCGCGGGAAAATGAAACTTCCCAAAGAGATCGATCAGTATCTTTGGAATACCGGGCACCAATATGGAGAGTGGCTGATCCCCAGCCAGACGGTAGACGGAGTCGACCGCACCAATGCAAACCATATTGATACGGCAGCGTACTGTGCGCCGATTTTTGGATGGAATTCCTGCAAGATCATAGCAGATACAGCAGCGCTTCTTGGGCACAAGGCGGATGAACGATATTACAGGGGGATTGCCTCCAAAATGAAGACCGCCATCCAAAAAGGTCTGATCGCCGAGGACGGAAAAATGCCGTTTGACATGATGGGCGGCTATGTACTGGCGATTGCCTTTGACCTTGTGCCCGAAAGCAGAAAAAAGAGCATGGCAGGGCATCTGATTCGCAAGATCGAAGAAAACGGGGGCTGCCTTGACACTGGTTTTCTTGCGACGCCGTATCTGCTGGATGCGATTTGTAAGACCGGCAGGGTCGATCAGGCCTATCAACTTTTGCTCCAGACCAAGTGCCCGTCATGGCTCTATGAGGTGAAGCAAGGGGCGACAACGATTTGGGAAAACTACATCGCTTACAAGGAAGATGGAACCCCTGTTATGACAAGCCTGAACCATTATGCCTTTGGCTGTGTGGACGACTGGATGTTCCGTAAGATCAGCGGCATTCAGCCAGCGGCACCCGGCTTTAAGGAAATCGTGATCGCACCGGAGTTGAATGACGCATTCACCAATGCAAAACGCGCCTATATGAGCGAATACGGGAAAATTGCAACTGCATGGGATCTCAAAGATGGCAAGTTCCATATAGAAGTGGATATCCCCTGCAACACTACGGCAGTGGTAAACCTGCCAGACGGAAGTTCGTACAAGATCGGAAGTGGTCCCTATACGTTTGATTGCGATGTAAAGCAGTAATTCCGGGCAAAAACGTCAGATCAGCGGGCGGCACCGCGATGGAACGCCCCATTTTCCAACACACGGAAAGGAAGGATAACATAATGGAAAACACTGTTACCAAAAGGGAAAAATTCAGCTACGGTATGTATTTTATGGGCCAGAACGTATTCTACGGCCTGATTGGATACATGACCACTTATTTCACGGATGTCGGCATCACGGCGGCTTGGGTTGCGGTCGTGGCACTGATCACAAAAGTATGGGATGCCATCAACGATCCCATCTTCGGCATGATCATGGATAAGGTGCATTTTAAGAAAGGAAAATTTCTCCCCTGGCTCCGAATGTCTGTCATCGCGATCCCGGTCTCTACCATTCTTCTTTTCGTGATCCCTACGGGCATCCCGTTGGTGGCCAAGGTCATCTGGGCGACCCTTGCCTATATGCTGTGGGATACAGCCTATACGCTTTGCGATGTGCCGATTTTTGGCATTGTCACTACAATGACGCTTGACCAGAAAGAGCGCGTGTCCCTGAACAGCATCGGAAGAATTTTTGCAATTTTTGCCGGCATTGTGACCGGCATCCTTTTGCCGCTGGTCCGACAGAGTTTGGGCGGCTGGGCTACGACTGTGATCGTGTTGTCCATTTTGTCCGCTGCCATGATGATCCCGATGTGTCTGTTTGCAAAAGAGCGCGTGATCGAAAGAGAAAAAGCACGGGATGGAGGAGCCGAGGAAAACTATACGCTGCGCGATATGGTCGAATGCCTGCGTTCCAATAAATACCTGTTGATTTTCTTTGCTGCTCCTCTTATCAACAGTCTGCTCAATGTTGGTGCCACCTGGGGGTTATACATTGCCCGGTATTGCCTCGGCGGCGAAGAAATTGCTTCCTTTGTCTCGATGGCGGTGATCGTTCCGACACTGATCGGTGCGGCGATTGCTGTACAACTATGCAAGAAATATGACAAATTCAAAATTTTCTATTTCTCCTATATGTTTGCTTTGATTTTGGGCATCGTTCGCTACATAGCCGGATATGAGAACATGATGGTCTATGTGATCCTAAACGCACTGGGTGGATTTCCTCTGGGCATCGCCGCGATCCTGCAATACCAATTCACCCCCGATTGTTATGAGTACGGGCAGTACAAAACCGGACTGAAAATGCGTGGCGTTACTTTTGCGGCGCAGACGTTCTTTACCAAACTGAACGGTGCGATCGCAACCGCCGTCAGCGTTTTTGCCCTGACTCTGATCGGTTTCAAAGAAGGTGAGGGCGTCATTCAGGCGGCAGGATTTGCCGATAAATTGTGGACCTTCAGCTGCCTTGGCAGCATCATTGGGGGAATCTGCACGCTGCTCATCCTGCGCCTGTACAAACTCAACGACCATGATGTTCAGCTCATGTCCAAGTGCAACAATGGTGAGATCACCCGCGAGGAAGCGGAAGCACAGATGATCAATCGGTACTAAGTCATCTCTACGTCAATCACTTGCGGCTGAGAAGCACTTTTTCCTGCATCCCTCCCAAAAATCCAATCGGTATCAGAATCCCGGATTTTTTGGGGGGGATTTTGCCGCATGATCCCGTTGGACGATCTGATCGGCTGTTTCTCGTTTGTACGGGAGAACAGCATAAAATCATTTGTTTTGCTAAACTTTGGAGGCAAGCTGCAACACATGAATGGATAGGAGCGTATTAAAATGAAGGCGAAAAGTCAGAAAATCGGCGCGCTGGAAAAGGTCAGTTTCTTCTTGGCCAATGTCGGCAATATTCCTTTGATGTCTCTGCTCTCGTCGTTTTTCACACTGTTTTATACCACGATCGTTGGTCTTGATCCGGCAGCGCTGGGCACTCTGTTCCTGATTTCCAAGGTAGCGGACGGCATCAGCGACCCGATCATGGGCTATTTTCTTGACAAATTTCCCGTGACCAAAATGGGAAAATTCCGACCTATGTTGATCCTTGGCACGGTGATTTGCGTAATCAATTACATTTTCCTGTGGTTTGGTGCGGTATGGAGTCCCGTTGGAAAATATGTGATCGTATACATCACATACCTCCTGCTTGGGTGGACCTTTGACATCATGGACATTTCCCTGAACAGCCTCTTGCCGGTCATGACAGCCGAAAACAAGGAGCGAAATTCCCTGTCCCTCATCAAGGCACTCGGATACGGCCTTGGCGGCGCGGCGATTTCTATTCTCGCCCCCATCATCGTTGCGTCGGGCACACTGGAAAGCTACTATATCCTGATTTTCGGCTCCATGGCTGTCACCTTAGTGTTCTCCATCCTTGGCGCTTTGGGGGTCAAGGAGCGCGTAACGCCCAAAGGCACCGACGACGAACGGTATAGCCTGCGGGAATTGTTTCAGTTCCTTCGCTTCAAGCCAGTCTGGACGCACTTCCTCACGATTCTGCTATCCACGGTCGGCACCTCCCTTAGCAGTGGCACCGGCACCTTTTTCTACACTTATATTATGAAGGATCTCAAACTGATGTCAGGTGTTTCGGTTGTTTCCCTTGTGATTACTCTGCTCGGCATGGCTGTGGCACCTGTTTTGGCAAACAAAGTCGGAAAGAAAAACGTTTTTCTCGCGGGGATCATCGTTGCCGTAGGTGGGTCACTGATCCGGTTTATAGATGTCCGGTCTCTGCTGCTGATCTATTTGGGCGCTGTTTTCGCCGGGATCGGTGGGGGTTTTATCGGACCCCTTGCCTACGGCATTCAGGCCGACAACACGATGTATGTGCAATATAAAACCGGCAAACGAGCCGAAGCCGCCGTCGCATCCCTGTCCTCTTTTGTCTCCAAAGCCGCCCAAGGCGTTGCGGGGGCAATCCCTGGATATATGTTGGCGGCAACAGGATTTATTGGAGGAGCAGCGCAACAACCGCAGAGCGTCGAAGGCGGCATCATCTTCTGTTCCATCATGCTTCCGCTGATTCTGTGCGCTGCTGCCGGGCTGGTTTTTGGGACCTTGTACCCTCTTGGAAAAAAAGAAGTCGATGAAATAACTCTGGCGATTGAACAGGGTGTCTCCACAAAATGACCCCCCAAAAACACTTTTTCTTACACGCCATCCACCAGAAAATCCAATCGGCATCGGAATGCCGGGATTTATTACGGAAGCAACGCAGCAACCACAGAGCAATGAAGCATAATGCTGCTCAAAAATGCCAGCGCAGAGGAAAAACGGGAGTTCGCGCGGACCTTTTCTGTTGTCTTTCTGCCCTTGGTCATATAAATCTCCGTTCCGGCTGCTCGCCTCTCCTTGATTTCTTTATGACCATTATACCACTTTATCCGGTTCCGCAGCTGCTTTTTGTCTTTGATCCCGTGTTTTTTGCAAATAGTCCGTAAACTGCCACCGCCTCCAAGATAATCTTGCACTGCTTGCAGCTTTAGTTTCCTGTCGTAGTACTTGTTCCTTCTTCTTGACATAATAAAGCCCCCTTAGTGTAGACTTGAAAATTTTTGCTTTTTTAGATGTCTACTCTAAGGGAACTATATCAGTTCATCCTTTGAACTGCCGGGACGTTGTTCATTCTTTTCGTCGCTGATACTCCGTAGGGGTCAGGCCGTACTGCTGCTTGAACTGCCGGGCGAAGGCGCTCGGGCTGGGGAACGCCAACAGATTGGCCAGCGTGGCGATGGTCGGAGAATAGTTGTCCAAAATATAGCGGGCGTAGTTCAGTTTTTGTGCGCGGATGTACTCGGTGGGGCGAAAGCTGGTTTCCTTAAGAAACAGTGCGGACAGATGATTGGGAGAAAGATTGACCAGCTCGGCCAGTTCCGTCAGGCTGATGGGCTCGTGGATGTGCATCAGGATATACTCGCAGCACTGCTTGATCTCCTTGCGGCAGGATTGCAGCCGCCAGTCCTGCATGACCTGGCAGTATTCCCGGAACGCGCTGAGGGATAAGAACCGGATCTCCTCAATGCTTTCGGTCTCGTCTAAGTGCAGCAAATAGGAATCGCTGATGCTGTAGGCGAGATTCTCCGGCAAGCCGTTGTCGATGGCCGTGCGGCAAAACAGCGTGACCGAAGCCACGGTGGCGTATCGCGCCTGCTGGATCGACGAGGTGCTCATCACCCCAAAGCGAAACGATTCCTGCTTGTTGTAAGCACGAGCCAGAAACTCATCGGCCAGCACGGCGTTGCCCAGTGCGATGAACGACAGAAAGCGTTTTTCCTTGACGCGATTCGAGTCTCCACTTGCCGTTTCCTCCAACTGTGCGTAGGTGCTCGCCCGATAACGCTCACGAATCTTGACCGTGACTTCCTTCAAGTGGTTGTTGGATTTTTCCTCAAAGATACCGGGCCGCATAAAAAATCACCTTTTCGTTGAAATCGTGTTGAGATAGTTTATACCATATAGTCATTATACGTCTTGCTGTGTAAAATAGCAAGTAAGGAATGCGCGGTACAATGCCGTTGCCAAATAACAGACAAGGAGAATAGAATATGAAGCGCGATTTGAAAGCATTGATCGGCCAAATGACATTGGAAGAAAAAGCCAGCCTTTGCTCCGGCTCGGATTTCTGGCACACGCAGGGGATCGAGCGGCTGGGCATCCCGGCCGTGATGGTGACCGACGGCCCGCACGGTCTGCGCAAGCAGGCAGGTGAAGCGGACCACCTCGGCCTGAACGACAGCGTCGAGGCTGTCTGCTTCCCGGCCGGGTGCGCCACCGGTTCCAGCTTTGACCCCGACCTTTTGGAGCACATGGGTCAGGTTTTGGGCGACGAGTGCCAGGCCGAGGATGTCAGCATCCTGTTGGGACCCGCCGTCAACATCAAGCGCAGCCCGCTGTGCGGCCGCAATTTCGAGTACATTTCTGAGGACCCGTATCTGGCCGGTAAGCTGTCCGCTGCGTACATTCGCGGCGTACAAAGCCGGGGCGTGGGGACCTCCATCAAGCACTTTGCCGCCAACAATCAGGAGACCCGCCGCCTGACCATCTCCTCGGACCTCTCGGAGCGTGCGCTGCATGAGATCTACCTGCCCGCCTTTGAGGAAGCCGTCAAGGCCGCCCAGCCCAAAACGGTGATGTGCAGCTACAACAAGATCAACGGCGTGTATGCTTCCGAAAACAAGATGCTGCTCACCGACATCCTGCGGGACCAATGGGGCTTTGAGGGGTACGTCGTCAGTGACTGGGGTGCCGCCAATGACCGTGTGAAAGGCTTGGAAGCGGGTCTTGACCTGGAGATGCCTTCCTCCAACGGTTACAACGATGCCAAGATCGTCGCGGCTGTGCAGAACGGCTCGCTGGACGAGGCGGTACTGGACCGCGCGGTGGAGCGCATCCTGAAGGTCGTGTTCTCCTATGTGGATGCCCGCCGCCCCGACACCGTGTTCGACCGCGCCAAAGACCACGCCGAGGCCGTTGCCGTCGAGACGCAGTGCGCGGTACTGCTGACCAATCAGGGTGTTTTGCCGCTGGGCACGGATCAGAAGATCGCCTACATCGGCGAGTTTGCCGCGGCACCGCGCTATCAGGGCGGCGGCTCCAGCCACATCCATCCCAGCCGCGTGACCTCCGCGTGGGAAGTTGCGCAGCAAAAGGGCCGCAACGTCTGCTACGCCAAGGGCTTCTCGGCGATGCGGGACGAGATGACCGACGCAGAGTTGGCCGAGGCCATTCAGGCGGCACAAAACGCCGATGTCGCCGTTGTCTTTGCCGGTTTGCCCGAATCGTTTGAGTCTGAAGGGTATGACCGCACTTCGATGGAACTGCCCGCCTGCCAGAATCGCCTGATCGACGAGATCGCAAAGGTCCAGCCCCATGTGGTCGTGGTCCTGCACAACGGCAGCGCGGTCGAGCTGCCGTGGGCCGACCGCGTCTCGGCCATTCTGGAACTGTATCTCGGCGGCGAGGGCGTCGGTGAGGCCGCCGACCAACTGCTGTACGGCGAGGCCAACCCCAGCGGACATCTGGCTGAGACCTTCCCGCTCCGTTTGCAGGACAACCCCAGCTATTTGCACTTTCCGGGCAATGACAAGCGTGTTGCCTATGGCGAGGATGTCTTTGTCGGCTACCGCTACTACGATACCAAGCAGGTCCCTGTCCGCTTTGCGTTCGGTCACGGCTTGTCCTACACCGAGTTCGCTTACAGCAATTTGCAGCTTTCCGCGCCCGCATTGCAGGATGGCCAGACTGTCACCGTCAGTGTGGATGTGACCAACACCGGCAAGGTGGCCGGGCGCGAGGTCGTCCAGCTTTACGTCCGCGACAAAAACGGCACGCCGGAGCGTCCCAGCAAAGAGCTGCGCGGCTTTGCCAAGGTACTGCTGGAACCGGGCGAGTGCAAGACGGTGACCCTGACGCTGGCGGCACGCGACTTGAGCTACTATGAGGAACGCCTGCACGACTGGTTTGCCCCCAGCGGCGTGTATGAGGTCATGGTGGGTCGCGCCAGCGACGACATCCGCCTGACGGCCGAGTTGTCCTTTACCACCGAAAAACAACTCCCCTTTGTCGTAACACTGACCACCACACTAGGCGAGTTGCTGACCTGCCCCAAGACCGCGCCGACCATCATGCAGTTGTTGGCCCCGCTTGCGCAAAGCGCCGGTACCGACGGGTTGGATGAAGGGTTGATGAACATGATGAAAAAGATGATCATGGAAATGCCGCTGAAATCTCTGGTCAGCGTGATCCCCGGTGATCAGGTCGAGCTGCTGATCCAGCAGATGAACCTGCTGCTGGCGCAGTAAAGGGCTTTGTATCTGGAGTTCTCTCGTGATCCCCTGTTACACGGCGCGGGACATCCGGAAACTCAAGTGAAGAAAGAGGATAGTTTGTATGAAAAAAGTAGGAAAAGTCCTTTTGATCATTGCTCTGATCCTGGTCCTGCTATTAGCGCTGGCTTATGGTGCTCTGCAAGGTCTTTTGGGCCATGGGCCGTTCCGCTTCCTGAACACGATGTACCTCAAAAGCTTGCCCGGCAACGCCGAGATCTACCGCCCCGAAAACGTGGCGCCGGTGGAGAACAGCCCGTTGAGCGGTATGAACCTGTGCTTTTTGGGGTCCTCGGTGACCGAGGGGGCTGCCTCGCTGGAAACCTCCTTTGCGGAGTACATTGCCGTTCGCAACAACTGCACCTATGTCAAAGAGGCTGTCGGCGGCACCACATTGGCCGACAACGACAAGACCTCCTACATCCAGCGGATGCTGCACAATATCGACCCCAACGCACAGTTTGATGCGTTCATCTGCCAGCTTTCCACCAACGATGCAAGCAACGCGATCCCGCTGGGGGAAATCAGCAGTTCCCGCAATTTGGAGGACTTTGACACCAAAACCGTCCTTGGCGCGCTCGAATACATCATCGTATATGCCGACACCACATGGCATTGCCCGGTGGTGTTCTATACGGGCACCCAGTACGACAGCCCCGCCTACGGCAAGATGGTGGAGCAGCTGCTGAAGTTGCAGGAAAAGTATGAGATCGGGGTCATCGACCTGTGGAATGATGCCGAGATGAATCAAGTTTCTGAGGAAGATTACAAGCTCTATATGTTCGACGGCATCCATCCCACGCAGGCTGGCTACCTGAACTGGTGGACCCCCAAGATGGAGGCGTACCTGTACGATTATCTGGGCCAATAAAGGGCCGCGTTTTCCTTCTTGACACAACAGGAGGCACCCGAAATGGGTGCCTCCTGTTGCATTTTGAAACTATAAAAACGGTGGTCTTGGCGCGGATCGCACCAAGACCACCGTTTGCTATGGCATACACCGGCGGGTGCGCCCAGAGCCACGCCTACCCGGATACAAGCCGTTGGTGTTTGCTTATGTGTGATAAAGAAGTAATAGAAGTGTAAAAAATTTTGCCTTTCCT
>OGZO01001892.1_pt1 | contig 14923 bp, 14 predicted proteins | sample 1576721 | NCBI WGS metagenome assembly OGZO01 (sample SAMEA3541516, study PRJEB24748) | human gut metagenome | biome: human gut; feature: human-associated habitat; material: faeces | place: China | collected 2012 | reverse complement strand
ATTATAAAGTGAAATGACATGGATGTCAAGAAAAATTTGTGAAACTATTCAGAGCTATGCGAAATGGAAGATTAAAAATCACACTGGTAAAGGGGAAGAGATGGAATTTTACAGGATAAATGCGCAGATGCTCCCGAATAAAGGCGGTGGCTCAATTAACTGGAACGGCAAACCGATACATCAATTGGGCAAGTCTTACCGTGAACATCTTGGATTTATGCCGCAGCAGCAGGAATTGTACAGTAATATGACTGCGGTGAATTTTCTCGGATACATCTCTGCATTAAAGGGTATTTCAAGAAAAACCGTGCCGACCGAAATTGAAAAAGTACTGGAACAAGTGGAACTTTCCGACTGTGCAGACAAGAAAATCGGCGGCTTTTCAGGCGGAATGAAACAAAGACTTTTGATAGCGAGTGCAATTTTGGGCAATCCCGATTTATTAATACTGGACGAACCTACTGCAGGACTTGACCCAAAACAAAGAGTGATTATCCGTAGGCTGATAGAACAGCTTTCAGAAAATAAAATCATTATTATTTCAACTCATATCGTTTCTGATATTGAAACAATAGCAAAGGAAATTCTGATGATGCGTTCGGGTGAAATACTGACTCATGGAACTGTTTCCCAATTAACAGAACAGGTAACAGATGCGAAACCGACTTTGGAAAATCTCTATATGCAGTATTACGGAGGCGGCAAATGAAAATTTTTTTATGCGAATGCAAAAAAATGATGTCATTTCGGATTTTTTGGATTATATTTGTCTGCTTGTTTGCCATAAACGGATATGTTCAAATTGACCGTATAAATGACCGTTATTACACGCCGGAATCTTACCGTTCTTTCTTTTCAGAAACAAAGGATATGTCTTTAGAAGAGATACAGGATTATACCAATGAAATGTTAGAACGTCAAAATAACGGGGAATATATAGAGTTTCCAATGATGCTTGTTTATGATATGTCGGAACTCTCAAAGGAATGTGAAAATTATCCCGAATATTTAAACAGCATAAAAGAACAGACAAATAATATGTCTGCCGTTTCCATATGGGGTGACAGTGATACCTTTTCTTATCGTAATATACAAAAAACACCATCGGCATATGAAAATTTACCGGCAGAGCCATTGCCGCTCGCTGCTTCATTTGGTCTGGAGAATACATTTACAAGTCCGATTACAGACTTTATGGGAATATTTTTGGTGTTTCTTGCTGTATGCGGAATTATTCTTAAAGACCGTGAACACGGCATAACTTTTCTTTTATCGTCTATGCCGAAAGGGAGAAGTTCCTTGATTTTAAGCAAGCTTTTTGCTGTTTCATTATTTGCTTCTTTTGTTGCCGTAATGCTGTTTGCGGAAAATCTGGTGATAGGCGGTGCATTATACGGAATTGGAGAATTACAGCGTCCCATTCAATCGGTATTCGGCTTTTATCAGTGTAATTTAGCCGTATCTGTTGGAGAATTTCTGTTGCTGTTTTTTATATTGAAAATTGCTTCGTATCTGTTGTTTGCAATGATATTCAGCCTGATTTGTACTGTTTCAAGAAATAATCTGATGATTTACGGTATATCCGGAGCAGTATGTACAATTGCATTTTTATGTTACAGATTGATACCGCAAAATTCGGTATTTCAACTTTTTCACGATTGGAATCCTATAAAATTCACACAGACTGCTGAAATCCTCGGTACATACCAAAATGTCAACTTGTTTGGCTATCCTGTATCTCTGAAAATTTCTATGATAATTATAATTGTAATTACAATTGTATCAGTAATTTTATGCTGTATATTTGCAGTAGAGAAACTTAATCACGTTCAATATCAATCAGTTCGTTTGAAAGTGTTCCACAAGAAAAAAATCAAGGCGCATGGAAGATTTTTTTATGTTTGTTATCGTTCATTGATATTGAATAAAGGTGTTATTTTGGTATTAACAGCACTATTTGCGGCGGCAGTGTTTTCGGCTTCATTTTCAAGGCAATACAGTAATGATGATATTTATTATGAAAATTTCACAACAGAATTAAGCGGTGAAATCACGACTGAAACTTTGAATTTCTTTACAGAAAAAGAAAAACAATATAATGAAATTGAAAAAGAAATTGAGAAAATTCAATCATCAGAAAATATAAACACATATCAATTAAATTTACTTAGTGATGAACTAAACGACCGTGTTGCTTTTGAACGTCTGAAATTGCGTGTAAAATCCATACAGGAAAATGAATGTAATGGAAAAATTTTTTACGATACAGGTTATGAACGATTGTTTCAATATGCCGGCGGCAATGAAAAAATGTTTTTTATTTTGTTTATGATGATTTTCTCGGTCCTTATACTTTCACCAATTGGAGCTGCGGACAAAAAAACAGATATGGTTAAAGTGATATTTTCAACGAAAAGTGGCAAAACCGGTTATTATAGAGATTTATTTTTATATGGTATTTTATGCGGGATTTTTTCGGCAACGCTGTTCTTTTTTCCATATATTTTCAATATTCTGAAAAAGTACGGAACGCAGGGACTATCCGCACCGATTCAAAGTATTCAGCAATTTTCAAATTTAGATATATCCATTTCTGTATGTGGTTTTATTTTGTTTTTCCTTTTCATTCATATAATCGGCTCTATAATATGTTCGGTTTCAATTGCAGGTATATCTTCACTTTGCAAAAGCCGAACATCAGCTTATATTATTAATACAGCTTTGTTCGTCCTGCCGGTAATTTTAATTCTGTTAAAATCCCGACTTGCATACGGTGTATAAAATCACGTAATTTCGGCAAATTGCTCTCTATACTTGAGTGATTTGGGATTTTCAAAAACCATTTTAATGATTTTCTCGACCTTTTCAAGATGGTCAGATGGTGGGTTGATCACGAATGAATACAAGTTAAGATAATTCTGCAAATCATCTCGACTAAACCCGCTATGTGCATTTAAGAACATTTTAAGCAGACAATGAATCCGGTTTACATAGGGTGAAGATTATTTTTCAAACTTCTATTTTACACATTTTTTCAGAAAAAGTAAATGCTGTTGCCGTGCAAAACAAACATATAAAACGATATTGACAATTTTCCTTGTATATGTTACCCTTATTAAAGAGGTGATGCAACTTGATTCGGATAGCTATATGTGATGACAATAAAAGCACATTAGTGCAGCTTGAAAAATATATTGACAACGGATTTAGACAATATACAACTGATATTAGCATAAGTTCATTTGATAACGGACAACTCTTGTTAACTGCTAATAATAGAGAAAAATTCGATGTGCTATTTCTTGATATAGATATGCCTAAAATCACAGGATTTGACATAGCTAAATCACTCAGAAAATCATTTTCTAATTGTTTCCTGATATTTATTTCAAGTCATTCTGATTTGGTTTATAAAAGTTTTGATTTTCAGCCATTTAACTTTATAAGAAAAAGTCCAATTGAACTATTTAAAAGCACATTAAATGACGTAATAAAAAAGCTGATGTCAAATATGAAACAAAATGAGATTATCGTTCTTGAGGACGAATTTTCAGGCAAAATCATAGCGTACTACCGCAATATAATTTACATAAAAAGTGATCGCCATTATCTATATTACTACCTTCAAAATCATGATAAGCCGATAAAAATTCGTGGTTCAATAAATGCTATTGAAAGTTGTCTTGAAGAATATGATTTCGCAAGGATACATCGAAGTATAATTATTAATCTAAAATTCATTCTTAGTATAGATACAAAAGTTGGTAAAATTCATATACAAGGTAATAGCGGGCAAACTACACTGTCACTTAGTAATAGTTACAAAGAAAGTCTGAATATGAAATATATTCTTTATCTGAGGAAAACGTTATGAAAAATGTAGCATGGAATCTTTTTGAAATTTTAATAAACATTTATCAAGGCATTGTAGCAATGTATTTTTCATTTAAGTATCTCAGCGGCAAATATTCTGATAAATTTATAAAAAATTTTGGATTGCCTTTTTCTCTTCTTCTTGCTTTAACAATATCCATATGTAATCATATTACTTTTTTTGAACATATATATGCTGCATTTTATGGTGCTTTGATTTTTGCTTATTCTGTATTTTGCTTGAAAGGCAATGTATATAACAAATTGTTTGTGTCGATATATTCTTTGATTGTGCTTTTATTAAGCGGTGTTGCGGTGGCTTGGCTTACATCCACACTATTTAATATACCAATTGAACAAATACTTATTGAAAATAGTGTGATAAGACTATTAGGCATTATCCTTACGCAATTTTTGATTTTTTATTTTTATTATTTTTCAATAAAGATTTTCAAGCACGATATGAAAGGAGAATCTTGTCTTACAGGTACAGAAGCAGTTTTAATATCAATCACGTTAATTCTAAGCATAGTTATAGTTCTTATTTTGTATCTTGTTGAATTTGAACAGAGCAATAAGCGAAACAGGCAACTTTTCACCGTAATCCTCATATGTGTAATACTCATAAATATAGTTACATTATATATTACCGCAGATTTAAAAAATAAAAATAATAGTGAAATTGAAAATGAAAAATTGAAGTTGCTTTTAACCTACAATAAACAATACATTGAAAATGCAGATATCGAATACCAGCTTATCAGAAAACTCAGGCATGATACAAAAGACGTCTATTATGTTATTGACAATTATCTTGAATTAAACGATATTCAGAATGCACGAAAATATATAAGACAAATGATTGATATTGCCGACGACCATATTATATTTGTAAACACTCAAAATAATACAGTCAATGCAATAATAAATTCTAAACTGACAATTGCCAAATCATTCGGAATAGATGCAACTTGCTTATCCATAAATGAATTTACCGGCATTGATGACATAGACTTATGCAGACTGTTATCTAATATGCTTGAAAATGCTATTACTGCAACTGCAAACATAAAACTGAATGCTAAGCAGATAAATCTGAAAATCATCTCCGAGTCAGAAAAATATACTTTTCTTATCAAAAATTCCATTGACCAGTCTGTTCTGAAAGAAAATCCGAAACTACATACGACTAAGACGAAATTTGATTCTCATGGGTATGGCATTAAAATTATTCGTGATATTGCAAAAAAGTATAACGGTCATTGCGATTTTTATGAAGAAAGCAATATGTTTTGCTGCCTTGTTGTTTTAATTCCGAATAAATAACAAAAATGTGTATCATTTAAAAATCGAGTTGTTTGGTAAGCGTAAAATAACCCGCGTTTATTTACAGCAGAAAAAGACCTCGCCGAAAAACACAGCGAGGTTAAGAGCGTATTAGTTTTTCCACGGCAAAAGAATTGTGCCATTCGGTTTTGAGAACAACCTGGTCAAGTATTTTTCAGCGGGCAGGTTACTCATCCATTCGTCATGTGTACGCTTTGCCTTGCGCTAATGCCACACATTTCTCACGGAGCTTCCGACATGTTCTTTTCCTCCTGTGTCTAATTTGATCCTACACACTCTATAGAGTTGCTTGGACTTTATTATACGCCAAAATTCAATTGTTTGGAAGTCGTGGATTTATTTTACGCTTACTTTGCTTTTAGCCTGGGCCTTTGAGAAACTAAAAAAGTTTATGCATAATATGACAAAACCCTCCTAATGTCTAGAAGGGTTCTATGGAGCTGGAAACGTGACTTGAACACGCGACCTGCTCATTACGAATGAGCTGCTCTACCAACTGAGCTATTCCAGCATATATTAAATTTTTCTGTTAGCTTATTTGATCCGCCGCCGTGTCGCTTTATCAACAACCCACGACCTGCTCATATACGGTCAGAAATATAGTCGCCTTGCTCGGCTGTCGCTGTCGCAATTCTCCTTATTTCTTCCCTTCGCAAGCTCCCTTCATCTGCCTCTGGCAGCGGTCGCTTGCTCAGCAAATGAGCTGCTCTACCAACTGAGCCATATCAGCACATCAGACTTAAGTATTATACACCAAAACCACACATTTGTCAACATCAATTCAAGATTTTTTTCAAAGCTTTGCAAAATCCCTATCAAATAGTCATATCATATGTAGCTTGTGAGTATAATGAATGAAATAAATACGTTTTCTTTCCACATCGTTATTTTGCACAATAAAAAAAACGCTAAAATATGCTTAAACGTTTCAAAATATCTTCGCAAACGCCGAATATTCCAACTTTTCCGATCAAATGACTATCATATTTTAATATCAAGACAATATTTTAACAATATCATATGTTACAACACACTTTTCAACAATTATTATCCGAAAACGTTTAATGAATAAAGTTCTTTAATGGTTTTTGTAATTTCACATAACATAATTGTATACAAAAGAAATGTTTATATACATTTTTCACATACCACACAGCCTGGTTTCATATACCCCTCAGAAAACGCAGTGCATTTTCGCAGCTTTTTGATTAGCCTGCCAGCTCCTTTGTAACAAATCGATTACAATTGTTCAAATGGCATTGTTAAAATGCACAAAAGTAAAGTTGAAAAATTGGCTAAACCTCCATAATTTATTACAGAGGGCATAAAAATGTGAAAAAAGACTTGAAATTATGCCGAGAATATTGTATATTTTTATTAACGGAAACGTTTGAAATAAGTTTTCATGGAAAACATCAAGCGTAAACGTTTAAAATCTACGGAAAGGCGGAAATATCATTGGTTTCCTTAAAAGACATTTCCGTTCGCTGCGGAGTATCCGTCGCAACCGTAAGCAAAGCCCTCAACGGCCATAAGGACGTAAGCGAGGCAACAAGAGAAAGACTTATGAAAGCCGCCAAAGAAATGGGCTACTTCCCAAATTCTCAGGCAAGAGCTTTAAAGACCAACAGGACCTATAATCTCGGGGTCATGTATCTCGATGAAGCAGGAAGCGGTCTTACCCATGAGTTTTTCGCAAAGGTGCTTGACAGCTTTAAGACTACGGCTGAAGCAGCAGGATATGATATAACCTTTATAAATAGAGATGTGGGCAAGCAGAAAATGTCTACATACGAACATTGCAAATACCGCAATGTTGACGGTGTTATCATTGCCTGTACGGATTTTACGTCGCAGGACGTGTACGAGGTGATAAACGGAGATATACCAGTGGTCACGATCGACCACATCTTCGATTGCAGAACAGCGATCATGTCCAATAATGAAAAAGGTATGGAAGAGCTTATCAACTATGTGACGAAGATGGGGCATAGGAAGATCGCTTTTATCCAGGGCAACAGATCGGCAGTAGCCGAAAGACGTCTGGCAGGCTTCTATAAAGCTTGTATGACAAGAGGAATTTCAGTTGATCCCGATTGGATACTTAACGGTGATTATCACAACCCTGATCTGACTTATAAGCTGACAAAAGAACTTCTTAGCAGAGAGAACAAACCGACCTGCGTTTTCATGCCCGATGATTATTCAGCAATGGGAGCTTTCAATGCAGTCAAGGAAATGGGTCTTTCAGTACCGGAGGATATCTCGATAGTGGGCTACGACGGAATAGCTTATTCACAGCTTCTCTCTCCAAAGCTTACGACTTATCTTCAGGACACAGACCTTATCGGTGTAACAGCCGCAAAACAGCTGGTATCACTGATAGAAAACCCACAGACCACCTTTAAAGAGGTGATAACAGTCGACGGAAAGCTGCTGGAAGGCGGCTCGGTAAGCGACATCAATTAATTCAAGGCATTAATTTTCCGCAGAAATGCTGCGGAGCAAATCAAATAAACTAATGCGATTTTAAGGAGGAAAATTATTATGGCAAATCTTAAGAAAGTACTTGCAGGTTCATTGAGCCTCTGTCTGGCAGCTTCAATGTTCACAGCTTGCGGCAGCTCAGATTCATCTTCAACACCTGATGCTAAGGGCGGCACAACATCAAAGGCTGGCGACGGCACAGGTATCAACAACAGCTCTGACAGAGTAAACACAGCTGAACTCCACGGTGTAGATTCATCAGAGGATTCAAAGAAGACTCTTACAATTTACTGCTGGAACACAGAGTTCAAGTCAAGACTTGATAAGTACTATCCACAGGGCACATCAAACGAGCTTACATACAACGAGCTTGCTGATGGTTCTAAGGAGATCGCAACAATCAACGGCGTTAAGCTGAACTGGGTACAGGTTGAAAACGAAGGTAACGCTTACCAGACAAAGCTGGACGAGGCTCTTAAGGGTCAGCAGGACAGCACAGAGAAGGTAGATATGTTCCTTATGGAAGCTGACTACGCTCTGAAGTATGCTAACGGCGACGTTGCACTTTCTATTCAGGACCTCGGCATCACAGACGACGATATGTCACAGATGTATCAGTACACAAAGGACGTTGCAACAGATACAAAGACAGGCGAGCTGAAGGGTGTATCATGGCAGGCAACTCCAGGTCTGTTCCTCTACAACACAAAGATCGCTGAGGACGTTCTCGGCACAAGCGATCCAGAGAAGGTTCAGGAAGCTGTTAAGGATTGGGATACATTCACAGCAACAGCTCAGAAGATGGCTGACAAGGGCTACAAGATGGTATCTGGTTTCGATGATACATACAGATGCTTCTCAAACAATATGTCTAGCCCATGGGTAACAGACAACAAGATCACAGTTGACCCACAGATCAAGGCTTGGGCTGACCAGACTAAGGAATACACAGACAAGGGCTACAACAACAAGACTTCCCTTTGGGACGATGCTTGGGCTGCTGGCCAGAAGATCGACGGTGGCGTATTCGGTTACTTCTTCTCAACATGGGGCATTCCTTTCACACTTCTTCCAAACACAGTTGACGAAGAGATCAAGGCTGATGGTTCAAACGCTAAGGAAGGCAACGGCGGTTATGGTCTCTGGAAGGCTTGCTCAGGCCCACAGGCTTACTACTGGGGCGGTACATGGATCTGCGGCGCTATCGACTCCGATAACCAGGATATCGTTGCTGATATCATGAAGGTTATGACTTGCAACAAGGACGTAGCTAAGGCTATCACTGAGGGCGAGCAGGACTACACAAACAACAAGGCTGCTATCAAGGAGCTTATCGACGGCGGTTATACAAACGCATTCCTCGGTGGACAGGATCACCTTGCACTTCTTACAGAAGCTGCTGACAAGATCTCCCTCGAGAACAAGCTTTCTGCTTATGACCAGGGCTGCAACGAGAAATTCCAGGGTGCTATGAAGGACTACTTCCTCGGCACAGTTGATTCATATGAGGCTGCTCTTGAGAACTTCAAGAAGAACATCACAGACCTCTATGGTAACCTTACTTGCGATTTCTAATCGTATAAAAAACAGTATCTAATTAAATATAGGGGGTGGAGGTTATCCCCCCCTATTATTTATTAATCTCACGAAAGGAATAGGTATACTTATATGAAGAGAAAAAGCATAAGCTATGCCAAGTGGGGATATGTTTTCCTTATCCCATTCTTTGTAGTTTACATCATCTTCTCACTATATCCTCTGTTCCAGACTTTCTATTACAGCTTTACAGACTATGTTAAGGATCAGGGCTCTATCGGCGGTGGTTGGACAAGACAGGCTGTCGAAGTAACACCAACATTCTGCGGTTTCGATAACTATTCAACTATATTCACATCAGGAAGTGACCTTCTCCAGTCTTTCTGGAACACTATCATCATGTGGATCGTAGGATTTATCCCACAGATCGTTATCTCTCTTATCCTTGCAGTATGGTTCACTGACCTTCGTCTTAAGATAAAGGCTCAGGGATTCTTCAAGGCTGTTATCTATCTTCCAAACGTAATCATGGCATCTGCTTTTGCATTTCTGTTCTACAGCTTGTTCAGCAGAGGCGGCGCTATCTATGATCTTATCAAGGTACCACTCCTTGAAAGCGTTTGGGGATCAAGAGGTGTAGTTGGACTCATCAACTTCATACTTTGGTATGGTAATACAACAATTCTTCTTATGGCTGCTATCATGGGTGTTGATACATCACTCTATGAGTCAGCACAGATCGACGGTGCAACTTCCAGCCAGACATTCTGGAAGATCACAATTCCGCTCATCAAGCCTATCATGTCATATGTTCTTGTAACATCACTCATCGGTGGACTTCAGATGTACGACGTACCTGCCCTCCTCACAAAGGATATGGGTAGCCCTAACGGAAAGCTTAAGACCGTCGTAATGATAATCCAGGCAAATAAGCAGGGCGACATCGGTAAGGCGTCTGCACTCTGCGTAATAATCTTTATCGTTTCCGCTGTTATCGGACTTGCACTTATGTTTGCGTCTGCTGACCATGACGGAAAGAAGAAAAAGAAGAAAAGGGGGTAAGCTGAAATGCCAAGAAGTACTGAAATAGTTGGTGAAAAGACAAATAGTACTGGTCTTATCATACATAGGATAATAGCTTATGTTGTCCTTGTTCTTTTGGTCGTTGTTTCACTTTTCCCATTCTATCTTTTGATAATCAACGCAACACGAGGCAGATCACAGGCAGGTATCAGATGGTATCCTGACCACTTCCTCGCAACAAACTTCAAGAACCTTTTCAGCGGTTCAACAGCCGTAGCATACGGAAGCGTATGGCGTTCACTGGCTAACTCACTGTTCATATCAGCTTGTGCTTCATTGCTCAGCGTATATTTCTCAGCACTGACAGCGTATGCAACACACGTTTACCAGTTCAAGCTGAGAAAGTTCGCAGATATGTTCATTCTCATCGTAATGATGGTTCCAACACAGGCTTCAGCTATCGGTTTCTACCAGTTCATGAACAAACTCGGCTGGACAGATACTTATATTCCGCTGATAATTCCTGCTGTCGCAGCACCAGCTACATACTACTTCATGAAGCAGTATATGGCGTCTGCACTTCCGCTTGAGATCGTAGAAGCAGCCCGTATCGACGGCTGCGGAGAGTTCAAGACCTTCAACAAGATCGTTACTCCAATCCTCAAGCCTGCATTCGCAGTTCAGATCATCTTTACATTCGTAACAAACTGGAACAACTACTTTATGCCAAGACTTATTCTTACATCAAAGAGTAAGTACACTATCCCGTTGGTACTCAACGCAATGCGTTATGCAGGACCACAGGAGAAGGACGTGGGAATGTTCAGCTTGTACATCGTACTTGCTATCCTCCCTGTAGTAATTGTTTACCTTTGTCTTTCAAAGTTCATCATTCGTGGTGTTGCTCTGGGAAGCGTAAAGGGTTAATACGAAGCTTCAAACAGCGTACAGTTTTTCTGTACGCTGTTTTTTTTGCTCTATTCATTCCTTACTTCTCTTTCCTATTCACATAAAAGCTTCGTTTGCATACCTTTGCTATTGACCGTTATCTCCATTCTGCTCACTCTTTTTCCATTTACGCCATATCCATTACAAATTATTTTATCCGTGATATCCTCACCGCAATACCCCTCATAAGTGATATGCTCCACCAAATACTCCCTCTCTGCAAACTCTATCCTATCTTTAAGCCCGACAACTACATTATTGAGCCACTGCTTATCAAGACCATAATACTTCTCCCTCGTGATACCATGTGGTATAGTTTTACCGCTTGAATAGCTATATCCATACTCCCCGTCCACGTTTTTCATATATATCTTCGACAGCATCGATCTCGTATCAAGCTGTTTGCCGTATTCAATAATACGCTGAGTACCGATATTCACCGAAAGGATACTCAGCGACACACTGACCTGCCTGTCCCCTCTGATATATGCACGCCTGCCGTAAGCCTTGACCGCATATACACCAATAGCCTCCCACAGTGTAGACTTCTCTTTGATGTTCACATAGTTCACAGTGTCAGTTCCACTCTCGTAGGTTATCTCGCTTGAGGGACTGTAGCTCTTCATAATATCCGTCAAACTCACCTTAGACCATACCCCGGGTTCAGGCTCGTTCTGCCCCAGCATAAGTGTTATCCCACGGCTTATAAGTTCAAGAACAGTTTTTCCGCCTCTCACCCTTGTTCTGATGTAATCCGCAGGACCGTAGTGCATACGCCTGCTGCCTATATAAAGTGCCACACGCCTGATGTTGTTAAGATTTATGCTGTTATTCAGAACGACAGACGCTCTAAGTTCACTGTATGGCGTATAGCGGTCTTTCACAAGCCTTGCTGAAACAATGTTTCTATAGTCCAAATTACCACTGCCAATAAGTTCAAACCTGATGTATATCTTCGCCATTATTCCGCCCCCCTAAGCTTTATCATAAGGCTTCCGATCATCCTGTCAGGCTGAAAATCCATTTCTATCTCTGAGAGTATGTATCCGCTGTATAAGACCCCGTCTGCCGTGAAATTGATCGTCTTTCCTCCGTTCTCGCTTAGAGCAGCCCAAGCGTAAGCCTTGTCCGACGGAGCGATCCTGCCACTGAACTGAAATATCTCCGCCGCCTTGCCTGAGATATTCCGCAAAATGCCATTCACAGCCTTTGTTTCCTCCTGAATGTAACCTCCGCTTCGCTTAACTCCGTCCATGTAAAATGACCGTGTGCCGATGTCAAGCTTTATCTTTCCCTTTTTACTCACTTATATCCTCCTCACTGCAAATGCCGATACTAAGCTCTGCCTGCCTTTCGAGCCTGTGAAGGGGCAATGTCTGAACTGCGCCTCCAAGCTTTGCGCTCTTTACATTCAGAACCTCGCTTTTTGCAAGCTCCGCCATAACGCTTTCACACTTTTCCTGAAGCTCCTCCATGTCATCGCATTTTCCTGCCTTGCCCATGAGCCGCAGGTCGATATGACATATATACTCAGTGTAAAGCTTTTTGCCGCCCTGCCCAATGACTTCATCGACCACATCATAGCCTTTAAGTCCATAGAAGCCAATTGCTTCCCCACTGTGCAATAGACTGTCAGCCGAAGTGTATTCACCCATTGCAGTAAAGCCTGCTCCGTCAAGTATCTTTTTTATCTCTGCCGCCATTTCTGTCCAGACTGTCATGGCTCGTCCTCCTTCCTAATATGCGATAACAGCATTGAATACAAAGCCGTCCTTTGAGAAAAATCTTTCCGCCCTTGAAACTGCGCTGTCACGAAGCTCTCTTGCCGCCTTTATCCTGTTCTCCTCGTCAAAAGCCTCCACCGCCTTGCCCTGTGCCGTAAACATGACCTTGTATTCAGCAGCCTTCAGACAAATAAATCTGTAAAAGGCCTCCGCTGCCGCCGCAAATTCGCATATAGCCGTCCCGCCCTCAGCGACCATTCGCTCCTGGTCAACAGCCTTTTCCATTTCGTCAGCACACACCGTTATAAGCCCTGCATACACCTCAGCCGACGTGCTGTCAAGTCCGCTTAGCTCCATGAAATTGCTCTTTACATTGTCTTTGCTTATTGCCATTTTCCTGCTCCTTTCAAAAAATATACCCGCCCACCGTCCCTTTTTCATTATCCTCTCAGCTTACTTTGTAGTTTTCAGCGTCTTTACAGCGCCGCTCGTAAGTACAGAGAAACCTGCAAGCACTGAGCAAACGATCTCGTTGCACTGATTAGTAATAAGCTTATCGTAGTCCACGATAACATCTCCTCCAAGCACCATTTCAACAGCACTGCTCTGGTCGATGCCCACCGCAATACCGCCTGTGAGCTGAGGGCATTTTACAAGCGTTACACCATATGGCGTCTGAACTGTGCCGCCTGCCATATAGTCGCCAATGCAGTATTTCATCTCGTCCATAGCAAGGATCTTAGCCATAACATCAGGAGTACAGATCATGGTCGTCATGTTAAACTCGCCCATGGAAGCCCAAAAAGCCGCCAGATCAGCGTAAGTAAGCTCACTGCCAATAAGAGTCTGAGCTGTAATACCTCTTGTTATCTCAGTCATAGCAAAGCTGTTCACATCTCTGCTTATGGTCGCTCCAAGGTTTCTCAGCACCACGCCGAAAGCCTCAAGCTTCTGCTTCCTTACAGACTCAAAAGAACAGTTAAGACGTCTTGCAAACTTTGTAAGAGTCTTACTGGAGGTGCTAAGTCTGACAGTTGTGATAGGCACATTTCCACCCTCTGCCACAACGTCAGTTGAACCTGACTTTGTAACGTTCAGACCTCTGAAATCCACTCCGTCAGTGTATGAAACAGCCGCCGCTACCTTGCCCATGATAGAAGCCTCGTCCATGCCCTGCTTGACAGTGCGTCTTATGTACTCAGGAAAAAGCACTGCCGACTCAGTGGAAATGAAGAATTTCTCCACCCTGTCAGAATTTGCACCCTTTACCTTGATGTCAAAACGCTTGAGCTGTCTTTCAAAAGCGTCAAGACCTTTAAGCTCTGTGTTCTCATAGTTTGCGTCAGGATCAAGCTCAGCCAGCGCCTGTGTGAATGTCTTGCCTGTGATAGAATAAAGTCCCTTTTCAAGTTTGATATTGTTGTACATATTATTTTCTCCTTTTCGATAATTAAAGTTGTCCGATTTTTTTGTACTGATTTTCGTATCATCGAAAACCATTTGTCTTTTCGGGTGAACACTGTTCGCCCCTACAGTGATGATATCACATACTCGCATTTAAGCCCCTATCTCCACATTGTCATCGCCCCCTTTCACATCTGTCCCTTACATCTTGTAATCCCCCGTGATAAAGCTCTCCCTTTCGGCTTTGTAGACCTCCTCATTCTCAGCCGCCTGTTTTTCAAGCCTGCCACGGAAGTCAATAAGCTCCGTAACTGTCATAAGCTCAGCAAGTTCTTTCACACGCTTTGCACTCATAAAAGGCTTGCAGAAATAGCTGAGCCTTAAAACGTCCTTCTCAAAAGCTTCCCTCGCAAGGGCAAGCTCATAGCTCTTGTCGGTGCTTTCCTGTTTCTCCTTTAAGGCAAAACGCTTCGTTACCCCTGCGTTCACCTGTGCAGGCACTGCCACGAACGACCACTCGTAAGCGTCAAGCGGCTCGTCAAGAATGTGATAACACAGCTTACCGCCGTATTCACCGCCCT
>OGZO01001888.1_pt1 | contig 14937 bp, 10 predicted proteins | sample 1576721 | NCBI WGS metagenome assembly OGZO01 (sample SAMEA3541516, study PRJEB24748) | human gut metagenome | biome: human gut; feature: human-associated habitat; material: faeces | place: China | collected 2012 | reverse complement strand
TCGCAGCAAGCGGCAGTTCCTTGACCCCAAAGCGGTGGCGGGAGCTGCTGCTCTTCTACGTCCGGGAGCTGACGCAGGAGCTGCAGATCGAAAACTGCGAGATCCGGCTGAAAGGAAACCCGACCAAACAGGACGGACGCCTGTTGCGTGAATATTTCAAACACGTCGCCATATGCGAATAGTCAGCGGAAAATATCGGGGACGGGCAATCAACCCGCCCAAGAATCTGCGGGCACGCCCGACGACCGACTTCGCCAAGGAGAACCTGTTCAATGTACTGGGAAACCTGGTCGATTTCGAGGAGTGCGACGTGTTGGACCTATTCGCCGGGACGGGGTCGATCAGCTACGAATTCGCTTCGCGGGGCGTGCACAGCGTCACTTCGGTCGAAATCAATCCCGTACACTATAACTTCATCAAAAAAACGGCCGCCGACCTGGGAATCGACAATCTGTTCGCCGTCAAAGCCAATGTATTCCTCTACCTGAAAAGCTGTGCGAAGCAGTTCGACCTGATCTTTTCGGACGCGCCCTACGATCTGGAGGGCAGCGAAGAGGTCATCCGGCTGGTACTGGAACGCGATTTACTCAAACCGGATGGGTTTCTCGTTTTCGAACATTCGAAAAACATAAATTTTTCGTCCGACCCTCACTTTTGGCAATCAAGAAGTTACGGAAGCGTGCAATTTTCTTTCTTCAAAAAGTGAGAAAAAAGTTTGGAGATACAGATTTTTGTACTACCTTTGCATTCGCAATCAGCAAACGGTGTGGTAGTTCAGCTGGTTAGAATACCTGCCTGTCACGCAGGGGGTCGCGGGTTCGAGTCCCGTCCATACCGCAAAATATCGAAGCAAATGATTGCAAAGCCTTGTAAAGTATATTTACAAGGCTTTTTTCTTTTTCTGTATCCTAAAAAAGGTTCGAAATGCTCTCCAAAAGCAGCTAATAATCAGAGGAAGAGCCCCCCCCTATTTTGTGCTCGAAGCATTCAGCTACTGCACTTTGAATCTTACCAGCCATAGACTTTTAGAGTAAGTTCGTAACTAAAAAGATATATTATGGAAAGACCTCTTTCAGCGTTTTATTCTACCTGTGTAAAACAAAGACAAATCGTAATGGTGAAGTTCCTATCACATTACGACTCACAGTAAATGGAGAAAGAAAAGAGATGCGTATCCATCGGTTTATCGATCCGAAACAACGGGACGCAGCAAAAAGGGGAGCAAATAGGAGTTGCAAAGCGCTCAACTTATCCCTCGATACCATAAATCTGCGTCGCTTCGCACATATCGAGAGCTGGATAAGGCAGGGAAACACGTTATCGCTCAAACGGGATCGGATCGTTATCTGGAACAAAATGTTCCGAATGCCATTCCTTAACTGAAACATTCAAAGCACACAATCAAAAATCAATACGATAATTATATATCTGCCGGTTCCAAAGGTCTTCGAAGAACGAAATTAAGAAAGAATCAGGTATTGCAAAACGACAAGTGAAGAGCATTCAAGTCCCGAAAAAAGCACCAAGAAGATTTCAAGCCAGCTATAAAATTCCAATGGCAAATATATTTTCGTACCCAATGATAAAATTCGATATGAGTTTGAAACAGTTTCAAAAACCTATATCATAGGACAAAAGACTTGTATTAATTCTAATGACTTATTCCGCGACTCGTTAAAAACTGTGAAAATTATGTTTGAGACTAAAGCAACAATACTCCGATCGTCCAAGCACTTCGAATAACAATTCGGATCGCTTTGCAGGCAAAAATCAGGTATGGCCCCCCCTTGACAAGGCAACAAACCGACAAATCTTATAAAAACAAAAAAGAGAGCGATATCTTAATTCGGATACCGCTCTCTCAAATTCAAATCCCGAAAAGTTATCGGACATTATCAACGTTTCACACTGAACACCTCACGAGGAGTATTCGCCTGCCGCACACTCTGCAGTGCATTCAACAGCCCGGCAACGTCGGCATCCGGTTCTTCGGTATCGGGCAGTTGCAGCACAAGACCGTCCGCCACATCCTTTCTTATCAAATAATAAGGACCAACCGGATCTTCATATTTGTTATTAAGCAGTTTGTCTTGCTCGACATCTCCCGTAGAACTGATTCCATACGGCCACATAGACATTATATAAGCACCTTCATTGTTCCCATCCATATAATACAGCGGACAAATCTTAATCACAGTCTTATTGAGATTTCCCATAAAACCGATGAATCCTTTCGACCACGAAGGCATATTCTCATACATTTTATCATCATAAGGCAAATAAGTATACACTTTTTCGTCACCGACAGTTCCGACAAAATTGTACCAGGAAACATACTTCCATACAATATCCCCCTCCGTCTCTATGTCCTGAGGAAAAGATATACCTATCTTATGATAATTGTCTTCCGCCGGTTCGAAATCCATTTTTATCGCAAAATCCCGGAATTTGTTTCGATCCCCGCCCCATCCCTTGAGATAAAACGATTTCTTATCATCAGCAGGAGAAATGGTAACCGGAAATTCTTCACCCACTTCCTGTACATCGAGTGATCCATTCTCCTCCTTTACAGTACCGGATGTCTGCAACAGCCACTCTCCGGCAAACTGTTCGTAAGTCGATTCATGCAGCATCTGCACTTCCCGAGCCTCGTACCAAAATCTATAACTACGAGAAACCTCGCCACTGACGACTATTTCAGAAAGATTTTTTCCAACCGGCGCAACAATAAAATAATAATGATCGTAACCGGTGAAAGCAAAAGGAACACTTTCGGCATCACCTTTCAAAATCAATTTATCCGCCACAAGATCGTCCCAAGTTTTGCCCAACTCCATATAATAATCGATATCCTCCTGCATCCACTCCTTCGGATCTCGTTCGCTATTGGAAGGAATAGCACTTACCCAATAATATACCTCGGAATCGGAAGGCTTCACTTCGGCGTAAGGATAAATAAACGCATTCTCAATATAGCGCTCATAAGGTGTAACGGTAAATGTTACGCTTTCACCTCCTAAAGTCCTTACAGTTCCGGAAAACCAATCCGAAATGGTCTTTCCTCCGGCCTTTGCAACCACTCGGACCGAATAATCCGTAGCAGGCAGAAGCCCGTCCAAAGAAAAAGTCGTCGTCTCGGTGTTCTGTGCAGCAACAGCAACGACTTGGCCGTCTTTCTCATACGAAACCTCGTATCTGTATGAATCCGCTGTTTCCAAGGCATTCCACCCGGCAGTAAAAGAGACACCGGTAATCGCGCTGAATGTCACTTCCGGTGCCGGAAATTTATTATCATCTCCTTTCGTACCGTCGTCGTCACTATCGCATGCCACAGTAATACAGGAAATACAGGCGACGAAAAATAACATAATTTTTTTCATACCAAAATATTTAAAATTTAAAATCAGCCATAGCCCGGAATTTGTATTTCATCCCCTTATCCAGTTCCTGAGGCATCTCGATCATGGCTCCGGATGCCATATCGAACGCATAAGCCATCCGCGCAGAGCATTCGGCGGAAGTCCAATAGACTGCATCGGACAACGGGACACCGCCCTTCTCCTTGAGAGTGTCGTTAAACAGCTGTTTGTTCTTCCTTATTTCGTCGTCAGACAGGCTGCCTCCTCCTCTCACTCCGGAATAAGCCTCGTACAAAAGCCCTAACTCTCTCTGATCCGGCACATACCAGTTTTTAACTCCCATAACATCCTTTTCACTGCACCACAGGAACCCGGGATAATTCTCCCACCATCCTTCCATATTATATACACAATCCGTATTATATCGCCCCGTCTGTGGGAAAGAAGCCATCGGTTCTTCGTATTTGTAAGACCATACGGCTTCAGTTTCATCGAGCGAAACCACAGTTCCACTCTTACCCTCCGAATCAATATATATCACGATTCCTTTTACAAAGCCGTTCTCGTAATAATCCCCTATTTCGTAAGTCGTCGTCACGGGAGGAATCGGATCACCCGGATCTTCCGGTTTTGTAGGAGTCTCCTCGGAATCCTTGCCGCAACCGGTCATAAGACCGGCTGCAACAAGCATCATCAAAAATAAGATTTTAGTTCTCATAAAAACATCACTATTCGGACAACTCCTCGATGTCCACTGTTATTGTTCCTCCTGTTATATTATTGAAACCGTCTCCGGTATCCGCAGGGCTTGTATGCCAAAGTTTATAGACTTTCGTGGGAATTCCCGCCTCGTCATAAGCGACGGAATAGCCATACCAAGTCTGTCCGAATTGTGCGTCCACTTTGTATGAGCTTGAACTGGGCCACTTGGACGCTTTGAGCAGCTCCCTCACTTCGGAAGCCGTCTTGCCAGCCCACTCGTCCTCTCCGACAAACGACTGAAAATAGTGCTCTTTCGAATTATTCGCATACGTCCAAACCCTATACATATTCCGGTTCTCCTCCGGATAGCCGTACGACATTACGATGAACTCCAGGGAAGCCAGGGTCACCTGATCCGCAACGGTAGTGAATTGGGTCGTAACCGGCTCTGTCGTATAGGTACCGTCGGCCTTGAGTCCAAAAACATACAGATAATACGTAGTACCAGGAGTAAGCCCGCCGATCTCTATCGGCACAAACAGATCCTCCTTGCCGTTCATGAGAGCACGAGAAAGGAACTCTTTACGCGTCATCACGCCCGAATTCGGATGAGAATCGTTCCAATCTTTCACTCTGGCATCGATAAATGCGTCCATATGAGCCTTCAGACCGGCAGTCTTGTCCCCCGAAATAGCGTCGTATTCGGCTTTCGTGATATAATTGAAAAGGAATGTTTCATTTTCATAATTACCGTCAGCCCTTACCGTAACCATCGCATCGATCTTGGCTATGCTCGATACGCTAAGTTCGTATTGGACCGAGGACATCGCTGCCGGCGACGTATTGACCTCGACTTTCTTGAGATTTATCTTGTCGTCGAGTTTCGGCGATCCGTCCGGATTGCATGCAAAGATCAAAAGATAATATTTGTCGTTGGGAATAAGGCCTCCGAACGAAACATTCGCAACATCCGCATAAAGATATTTGGAAATATTCTGGTTATAAGCATCGTAAATCGTCTGAATGATTTCGGCATCCGATTTGGCGTCGGCAAAATACTCCTGAAGCTCCATCATAACGGCAAAAGCCTCACTCTGCTCTGCCGTGACTACAGCCGAATAAGCGACATCGGTAACGACTTCGGAGGATACCGTATAAGAATTTTTAGGAGATTCGCTCGTCCTAATAGTTTCTACCGTAGCCTCCGAAATACAGGTTCCGTCATTGGCCACACAGACTGCGAAGGCATAATAAGTTCCCTCCGGCAGAAGATTTTCAAACGAGGAATCGGAAGTTTTGCCGCTAACAGTCACTTCAGCAATGAATTCCGGCAACGTGTAAGTCGCATACTGCTCGGTTTTTTTCCACTCTGCAAGATAGTTCTCGACAAAAGCCGGTAAATTTGCCGGATCACCTCCACAGTAATCCATATATACGGCAGGGAGAAGAATGTCGTAATAATATACGCAATCCGTTCGGTCCGGCTCGACATTCAGCGTAAACGACGTCGGCGTCACGTCCGAAGCCGTAATCTTGAAATTCACCTCTACTTGCTCGACGACCAATGTCTTGAATTCATAAGTATTGACAGTCGTAAGAATCTCCAATTCGGTCGATAATCCATAGGCGTAAAAGACATAATCGGTCTCCGGAACAAGCGTATTATATTTCCACTCCTGCTCTCCTTTAAGCAATGCCTCCAGCAAGAACTCCTCGACCCCGACTCCATTAGCCTCCGCGAGGGCTTTTATATTTTCGATGTTTGCTGCCTGCAAACTCTCAAGATTTTCAAACTGGCTGAAATCCGACTTTTCGAGCACTCCGAAAAAGTAAGTCATATTCTTGTCTTCGGGAGTTATCTTCACCTTGAACGAACCTTGCGTCAGCTCCAAAGTCTCGAATTGAAAGTCAGACGTCGGCTCTGGCCCCGTTCCCTCGGTATCATCGTCGCTACAACCGACCAAAGGAAGCAGGCAAACCGCTCCCATGAACAAAAAACGTAAAAACAAGTTCATAACAATAATAATTTAAAATTAAACAACCTTCGAAGAGATCCTTTAGAAGCAATTTCTCCTTTTCGAAATTTAAATTATAAAAAAGGTCATGGAAATCCAAGCTCAATTTCCCCCCCCCGAAAAAAGCAACAAATAGAAAAGTAAAAACAACAAAACAGACAAAAATCATCCGATCAAATTCTATTTATTTTTGAAAAAAACAAATATTAGACATACACGTACTATAATACTCAAAATCCCTGCGATCTTTTTAATTTCAATGAATATCAGAAAAACCAAAATACTCCTTTATTATCTGCAGCAAAACATCTTTAAGCCGCAGATTTCTCATCTTTTAACCGAACACTCCGACTTATAGCCCGACCGATCCTCGTTAGGAATAATTATTGCATAATAATTAAGATAAGATTCGAAATGACGAATCCACACACGACAAACTTCGATTTTTCCAACCGTTTATGAATACAAACGACTTTGCATTGACCATCCTGTTCGGAATCAAAAAATTCCTCGCCTGGATCGGCATTCCGTCCCATATGCTCGACAAAATGGACGAACTCCTGTTTCTGATCGTAATCGTGATTATCGCATTCATCGTCGCGGGAATCGTCCACGCCGTATTGGTGCATCTGGCGAAAAAGATTCTGAAACGCAAACGCGTCGGATTCTTCGAATCGATGTTCAAATACGGCGTATTTCGGAAGCTGACGGCCATCATTCCGCCACTGATGGTTTCCGCCCTGCTGCCATTCGCTTTCAGCAAAGATTCCGCCTGGTTCATCCTGAGCGAGAAGATCACCTGGATCTATTTTTTCATCGCCCTGATTATCTCCGTAAATGCCATACTGAACACGGTCGGAGATGAGCTGAAAAAGAACAAGCAACTGAAAAACCGCCCGATGAAGGGCTTTATCCAGATATTCCGCGTGGTTTTCTACTGCGTCGTCGTGATCGTTATCATTTCGATCCTGATCAACAAATCGCCGCTCAACCTGATTACGGGACTGGGTGCTTTCACAGCCGTATTGATGCTGGTGTTCAAGGATACTATTCTGGGACTGGTCGCAGGCGTAATGATCTCCGAAGACGACATGCTGCGCATCGGCGACTGGATCGAAATGCCGCAGAACAACATAAACGGCACCGTTATCGACATATCCCTGGATGTCGTGAAGGTTCAGAACTTCGACAACACGATCGTAACCGTCCCACCCTATTCGCTGGTTTCGGGTTCGTTCATCAACTGGCGGGGCATGACCGACTCGGGCGGACGGCGCATCATGCGCGAATATACCCTGAAACTCGATTACATCAAACCGTGCACGCCGGAATTTCTGGAGAAAATGAAAGCCTTCGACAAAGAACTGGCACAATTCATAACCGAAAAACAGAAGCAGGCAGCCGATGGAAAAGTCGCCAATACGGACAATCCAGAAGGGCTGGTGAACGGAACTATCGACACGAATCTCGGTCTGTTCCGGGCCTACATGTCGATGTATCTGCGACACCATCCTTTCGTCAGCAAAGAACTGCTGCTGATGGTGCGGACACTGCCGCCAGTAGCCAACGGCCTTCCGGTACAGATCTACTGCTTCTCCTCGAACAAAAACTGGCCGAGTTACGAATCCATCCAGGCAGAAATCATGGAACACTTCGTTTCCGTATTGCCGGCGTTCGAACTCTATCCGTTCCAAAACGCAGACGCCCGCGATATGATCCTGAGCAGCTACATCGAATCCGCCAAAGTCGATCTATCGACACTGATCGGAATCCCCTGGCATACGACCGTCACGCAAAGCAACCCGTTCGATGTAGAAAAACAGGAGGTGCAAGACACACCTCCGAAAGCATAAGCCGTTCGGAGTTCCACCCGCTATCGACAAGGCGATCCGTCCCGAATATCGGAAAAAGCGAACATCGGGAACAGGCATAGGTTCGCCGAAGTACAACAGCCGGCCCGGACCCGCCCCCGACGGATTAGGACCATACAGACACACCCCCTGCCGGAATCGGCAGGGGGTGTTCGTTACTCGCAGGGCAACGTCCGCTAAAAAAGAAAACGTATTTTCAGCATTAGTACAACAATTCCCGGTTCCTGTCTTCCCGTACCCGAACGCCGACCGACACAGCGAAACTCCACCCTGCCGACTATTCACGAACGCCGTCCGTCAAAACCGTTTGGTATAACGATGACAGTACGGCTGCGTACCTTTACGGTTGTAGTAGTTCTGATGGTATTGTTCAGCCGGCCAGAAGCGGGAAGCCGGAGTTACGTCGGTCACCACGCTATACCCTTTCTCCTTCAGGATACGGATCAGCCGTTCGGCAACCTCCTTCTGCTCAGGGGTAGTATAGAAAATCTCCGACCGATACTGATCGCCCAAGTCGGGTCCCTGTCCGTCGAGCTGGGTCGGATCGTGTATCTCGAAAAAGAGCCTGGCAAGAGTTTCGTAAGAGACTTTCGAAGGATCGAACTCGACTTCGACGGCCTCGGCATGGCCCGTTTTATGGCTGCACACCTGCTCGTAGGTGGGATTCTCGGTATGGCCGCCGATATAGCCCGAACGAATGCTCTTCACTCCGTCCACCTTACCCAGCATATACTCCACGCCCCAGAAACAACCGCCGGCGAAAATAGCCCGTTCGGTTTGCACCGATTTCGGCGGCTCGGCTGACGAAGTATTTTCAGGCTTTTCGGCAGAAGCCGCTGCCGGTTCCGCGACCGGCATGGTCGGAATGGCCGCCGGTACGAAATCGAGGGAGAGGGAATTCACGCAATGGCGCGTATTTTTAGCGGTAAATCCTTCGCCCGTAAAGACGTGGCCCAAATGGGCTCCGCACTTGGCGCAGAGAATCTCCGTACGGCGTCCGTCGGCATCCGGTTCGCGGCGCACGGCACCCGGAATTTCATCATCGAAGCTGGGCCAGCCGCAGCCGGCATCGAATTTATCCTGCGAACGGTACAACGGAGCACCGCACCGGCGGCAGCGGTAGGTGCCGTCTTCGTCGTGGAGGTAATATTTACCGGAAAAGGGAGCTTCGGTTCCTTTTCGAACGATCACCCGCTCTTCTTCGGGAGTCAATGGTTTCATATTCTGTGCATTTAAAGTTATTGCCATGCCCGTAAGCACGGTCGCAATCGACAAACAGCGTATCATATTTTTCTTTCCTGCAAAAAATACACCGAAATTGTCCGAAAACGTATTCATCCATACGTAAGATAACGACCTCTTCCGTGCAACCGGAAATCCGGCCGGTATCAGCGAGGAATGAAGTAAAAAGAACAAAAAGCCGGAGCAGAATACCCTGCCCCGGCTTCGAACGATATATCGGCGAATTACTTCACCTCTTGCCCCCGGAGGAATACCCGGTGGATAAGCGGAGAGGTATAGGCATACGGCAGATATGCCACCGAAGGAATCTTCGTCGTGAGGAAGAAGTTCGCCTTCTTGCCTACGGTGATCGAACCGTACTCGCTGCTCAAGCCCATGGCGTAAGCACCGTTCAGTGTCGCGGCGTTGATCGCCTCGGCCGGCGTCATACGCATCTTGATGCAGGCCAGCGAAACGATCATCTTCATACTGCCCGAAGGCGATGAACCGGGGTTGAAATCCGAAGCCAGAGCCACGCTCAAACCTCCCTCGATCATTGCCCGTGCAGGAGGATACGGCATCTCCAGGAAGAAAGCGGCACCCGGCAGCATCGTCGGCATCGTACCGGACGTACGCAGCACTTCAATCTCCTCGGTCCCCATGCGCTCCAGATGATCGACGGACAGCGCCTTGTTGCGGACACCGACCTGCACACCGCCCGAAACGGCCAGCTCGTTGGCATGAATCTTCGGCACGAGGCCGTACTCAGCACCCGCACGCAGGATCTGCTCCGTCTCTTCGACGGTGAAGAACCCCTGGTCGCAGAAGACATCGACGAACTCGGCAAGCTTCTCCCTGCCGACGGCAGGGATCATCTCCCGACAGATCAGGTCCACATACTCCTGCTGGCGGCCTTTATAGGCCCGGCCTACGGCATGAGCTCCGAGGAAAGTGGCACGGACGGTGATCGGCGAAGTTTCGCGGATACGGCGGATCACCCGCAGCATCTTGAGTTCATCCTCGGTCGTAAGACCGTAGCCACTCTTGATCTCGACGCAGCCCGTACCCATTGCGATGATCTCGCGGATACGTTCCATCGCCTGCTCGTAAAGCTCGTCCTCGGAAGTTTCGTGCAAGCGGTCGGCGGAATTCAAAATGCCGCCGCCCCGCTTGGCGATCTCTTCGTAGCTCAAGCCGTTGATCTTGTCGAGGAACTCCTGTTCGCGGCTTCCGGCATAAACCAGATGGGTATGCGAATCGCAGAACGAAGGGAAAAGCATGCCCCCCTCCGCATCGACGACTTCCGTGTCGGGAGTAATCTCCGGCATCTTGTCCATCGTGCCGTATGCGGCGATACGGTCGCCGTCGGCCAGCAGCCAGGCGTTGTCGATCTCGCCGAGCACATTCATGTCGCGGCCCTTGACCCGAAGACGGCCGCTCTCGTCCACACCGACGATCTTGGCTATGTTCTTAACGAGTAACATTACAATTTCTCGGTTTGAAGGAATTTCACCGAAGCGTCGATCAACGTGTACATCACCTGATCGTTCTCGACGAACGGCACATGCTTACGGTAAGCTGCCAGCAGATCCTCGATGGGCTTCGAAGAACGCAGCGGACGGCGGAACTCGAGGGCCTGTGCCGCATTGAGCAGCTCGATAGCCAGCACACGCTCGGTGTTCAGCACCACACGGTAGAGCTTCGTGGCAGCGTTGGAACCCATGCTGACGTGGTCCTCCTGACCCTGCGACGAAGGAATCGAGTCGCACGAAGCGGGCCAGCAAAGACCCTTGCTCTGGCTCACGATCGAAGCGGCCGCATACTGCGGAATCATGAAACCGCTGTTCAGACCCGGCTTGGCCACCAGGAACGAGGGCAGCTCGCGTGCACCCGAAATCAGCTTGTAAATACGACGCTCGGAGATGTTGCCCAACTCCGCAACAGCAATAGCCAGGAAATCCATCGCCAGAGCGATCGGCTGTCCGTGGAAATTACCGGCCGAAACGATAATGTCCTTCTCGGGGAAGATCGTCGGGTTATCCGTAGGGCTGTTGATCTCGGTTTCGAGAACACCGCCTACATAGTCGATCGTATCTTTCGACGCACCGTGTACCTGGGGAATGCAACGGAACGAATAGGGATCCTGCACGTGCTTCTTCGGGCGGGCGATCAGCTCACTGCCCTCGAGCAGGCGACGGAAATTGCGAGCCGTAGTGAGCTGTCCCTTGTGGGCGCGGATCTCATGCACCTCGTCGATGAACGGGTTGATGCGGCCGTCGAATGCGTCGAGCGACATCGCGCCGATCAGGTCGGCCCACTCGCTCAAGCGACGAGCCTTGATAAGCGAATATACGCCGAAAGCCGACATGAACTGCGTACCGTTCAGCAGGGCGAGGCCCTCCTTCGATTGCAGCGAAATAGGCTTCCAGCCGAACTCCTTGAGGACTTCGTCCGAAGGACGCCGTGCACCCTTGTACTCCACTTCGCCGAGGCCCAGCAGCGGCAGGCACATGTTGGCCAGCGGAGCCAGGTCGCCCGAAGCGCCCAGCGATCCCTGCTGGAACACGACCGGCAGCACGTCGTTGTTGAAGAAATCGACCAGACGCTGTACGGTTTCGAGCTGCACGCCCGAATTGCCGTACGAAAGGGACTGGATCTTGAGCAGCAGCATCAGCTTCACGATCTCGGCAGGAACGCGCTCGCCCGTACCGCAGGCATGCGACATCACCAGGTTCTTCTGCAACTGCGAGAGCTGGTCCTTGTCGATCGAAATATTGCAGAGCGAACCGAAGCCGGTCGTAATACCGTAGATGGGCTCTTTCTGGGTTTCCATCTTGTTATCCAGGTATTCGCGACAACGCACGATGCGTTTTTTCGCATCTTCGCTCAAGTCGATTTTGATATTGTTTTCCAGAATTTCGCGGACACGATCGACCGTAAGATACTCCGCGCTGATATGATGAATCATCGTTGTATTTCTTATTAAAGGTTAATACTCAAAAATAAGTCGAATTGTTTTTCGGTGCTCTCGACGTCCGGCGTACAGGGAATCCCCTCCGCTTCAGCCAATCGAAAGCATTCTCTCCGTCCGGCAGCAACCGAACGGAGAGAAGACCGATCTATTATTTCACTTCGTCGATAGCCTTGCGAACCAGCTTGTCGTCCGCCAGGTTGGGAAGGGTCACCTTCAGGCCCGGGGTACGCTCCATCTCGCGTTTGATAGCGAACATCGCGCCCTCGTTGCGGGCCCAGCTGCGGCGTGCGATACCGTTGTTCACGTCCCAGAGAAGCATCTCCTTGATATGACGCGCGGAATCCTCCGATCCGTCGATCACCATACCGAAGCCGCCGTTGATTACCTCGCCCCAGCCTACGCCGCCGCCGTTGTGGATCGAAACCCAGGTAGCGCCGCGGAACGAGTCGCCGATAACGTTCTGCACAGCCATATCAGCCGTACGGTTCGAACCGTCGTAGATGTTCGAGGTTTCACGGTACGGAGAATCGGTACCCGACACGTCGTGGTGGTCACGACCCAATACGACAGGTGCGGAAATTTCGCCGCGTGCGATAGCGTCGTTGAACGCGAGCGCGATCTTGGTGCGGCCCTCGCTGTCGGCATACAGGATACGTGCCTGCGAACCTACGACCAGCTTGTTCTTGCCAGCCTCCTTGATCCAGTGGATATTGTCGTCGAGCTGTCCGGCGATCTCCTTCGGAGCGGTCTTGCGAATCTCTTCGAGCACTTCGGTAGCCAGACGGTCTGTAGTAGCCAGGTCTTCGGGTTTGCCCGACGTACATACCCAGCGGAAGGGACCGAAGCCGTAGTCGAAGAACATCGGCCCCATGATATCCTGCACATAGGAAGGATAGCGGAAACGACCGCCCTCGCCCATGATGTCGGCACCGGCACGCGAAGACTCCAACAGGAAGGCATTGCCGTAATCGAAGAAATACATACCCTTGGCGGTCAGCTTGTTGATCGCAGCCACCTGGCGGCGCAGCGACTCCTGAACACATCACAGCTCAATAAGTATAGCACAGCTTAGCCGGCTTTGCAGACTCCTGAACACGCTTCTTGAACTCCTCGGGATCCTCTGCCATCATGCGGTTGGACTCTTCGTAGCTCAAGCCGACGGGATAGTAACCGCCTGCCCAGGGGTTGTGCAGCGACGTCTGGTCGGAACCCAGATCGACATTGACGTTCTCGGCAGCCAGACGCTCCCAAAGATCGACCACGTTGCCCTGGTAAGCCAGCGACACGGCCTCCTTGTTCTCCTGTGCCTTCTTCGCACGGGCCAGCAACTCGTCGAGCGAGGTGTACACCTCATCGACCCAGCCCTGCGAATGACGCGTATGCACCGCTTTGGGGTTGATCTCGGCCGTGATGCTCACCACACCGGAGATATTACCCGCCTTCGGCTGCGCACCCGACATACCGCCCAGACCGGCCGTCACGAAGAGCATGCCGCGAATGTCTTTCTTACCCTCGGTAAGACGTTTGCGGGCTGCGTTGAGCACCGTGATCGTCGTGCCGTGCACGATACCCTGCGGGCCAATATACATATAGGAGCCGGCGGTCATCTGACCGTACTGCGAAACGCCGAGCGCATTGAAACGCTCCCAATCGTCCGGTTTCGAATAGTTCGGAATCACCATACCGTTGGTTACGATCACGCGCGGAGCGTCGGGATGCGACGGGAACAGGCCCATCGGGTGTCCCGAATACATCACCAGCGTCTGATCGTCGGTCATCTGGGACAGATACTGCATCGTAAGCAGATACTGCGCCCAGTTCTGGAACACGGCACCGTTACCGCCGTAGGTAATCAGCTCGTGGGGATGCTGCGCCACAGCCTTGTCCAGGTTGTTCTGGATCATCACCATAATCGCAGCGGCCTGACGCGACTTGTGGGGATACTCCTCGATCGGACGGGCATACATCTCATAATCGGGACGGAAACGATACATATAGATACGACCGTACTTGTGCAACTCCTCGGCGAACTCGCGGGCCAACACTTCGTGGTGCTTGGCCGGGAAGTAGCGCAGGGCATTGCGGATGGCCAGCACGCGCTCCTCCTCGGTGAGTATCTCCTTACGCTTGGGCGCGTGGTTGATGGTGGGATCGTACGGTTTCGGTGCGGGCAGCACATCGGGGATACCCGCCTTGATCTGCTCCTGAAATTCCTTTACAGTCATTGTTTTATATGTATTAAATTATTTAATCTTGCTCTCGACGATTTCCAGAATCTCACGCTCGGCTTTCTCCGCATCGGCGACGATCCGGTTGGCCTGGCCGATCAGGTCATCGGCGACGGCACGGTCTTTCAGACCGGCGGCATTGATCTTCACGTTCAGACACGCACCCAGCACGGCGCTGCGGGCAGCCAGCGCTCCGACGCCGGCGTCGGTTACCGAATTGGGATTTCCCTGTTCGGCCATCGCCTTCACGATTTCGAACACCTTGAACGAGGTCTGCATCGTACGCAGAGGCACCTGCGTAGCGTAGAGCGTAGCCTCCTGCAATGCGGCGCTACGGGCAGCTTTCTCCTCGTCGGTACCCTTCGGCATCGAGAATACGTTCATGATCCGGTTGAACGCTTCGGTATCCTCATCGACCAGGTGCAGCAACTCGGTCATCAGCTTCTGGCCTTTGTCCGCCCAGTCGGAGAACTCCTCCCAACGTGCGTCCCAGCCGGGTTTGTGCGACGACAGGTTGGCGACCATCGTACCCAGGGCAGCGCCCAGCGCACCCATGTAAGCGGAAAT
>OGZO01001887.1_pt1 | contig 14939 bp, 9 predicted proteins | sample 1576721 | NCBI WGS metagenome assembly OGZO01 (sample SAMEA3541516, study PRJEB24748) | human gut metagenome | biome: human gut; feature: human-associated habitat; material: faeces | place: China | collected 2012 | reverse complement strand
TTCTTGCTGCTCAATGCTGCCTTCCACCAGTCGTAGGATGGCATGTTGCTTCCATACCAAGGCATGAAGAAACTCCATTTTGCACCGGCGTTCCATGCTTCGTCAATACCTGCTGTAGCTGTATTGTTGTTGGCACCAGTTCCGCACTCAGCCAGAGCGATGAGTTTACCAGGATAGCGTGCCTGAATCTCCTTGAACTCCTGAGCCTGCTTGGCAGCATCATAACCGTAGAGGTCGCGACCGATGATATCTACATACTTGTCGCCGGGATACCAGTCGGCATCATTGTCATAGGTATTGGCATCGCCATTGTAGTTCTGTGTAGTCCAAGCCCAAATCAGGTTGTGGATTCCCTTGTTCTGGAAGTAATCAAACATGGTTTGCCAAAGCTTTTTGTAAGTTTCAGCACCATCATATCCCCACCAGAACCAGGATTTGCCCCAGCTGGCACCAGATTTCAGACAGGCATTACCGGCAGCCTCATGGAAAGGACGCCAAACGGCAACAACGCCTGCATCCTGCAACTTCTGCAGAACTTCCACCACCTTGTCCATCTCCTGATAGAACCATTTGTTCTCCCAAGTGCCTGCCGTCAATACGTTGGCTGCCTTAAAGGTGGTTTCGGATGGGGTGCAGGTCACACCGCTACCATCTGTTCCCGGAGTGGTGTTTTCTGTCTTAGGCACGTTGAAGTGCCACATCAGCGATACCAGTCCGCCCTGGTCTGCCCAGTTGGTAACAGGGGTGATGTCGTTATAGTTGATCCATTCCTTGGAACCCTGCTTAGGAACATAGATATGGATAAAATCATAGCAGTTCATGGCAGGATATTTACCTGTAGCCTGATAAATCTTATCTGCTTCCTGTGTGTTCCAATTGACGTTGGCGATGACCGAAGAGATGGTCTTGCTGCCATAATTCAGCTGCAGATATTTGTAGAGACGCTTGGTCTTTTCTGTAGCTGAAGGGTCGGCGAGATTCACATTGCCTACTTCGCTTTCGTGATAGATAGAGAAGGAGATGTTGTTGATCTTGTTGATGTCGTATGTTTCCCAGGCTCCGAAATATTCCAGTCCTTTGAGATAGATTTCCAGTTGGTTGCTGGCATTGTGCTTCATGCTGCTGATGGCGTTGGTTTCGCCCGTCAGATTCCATTCAGCTTGCTTTCCTTCTGAATTGTTGATGGTAATTTTGTCACCATCAGTCTGTGCCAAGGCAGTGAATGAAATCATTACTGCTAGGAGTGAGAGTAATATTTTTTTCATTGTCTTGCTACTTTTATGGATTTGTTATTGATTTTGATAATATAGACCCCATGTGTCAATTCACTGAGATTGATGATGGTCTTGTCGCCAGCTGTGATAGGAGAGAGTTTGATGGCTTTTCCATCCAGTGCGAAGGCGCTTACCTTGTTGTTGGTACCATCCACGATGATGCGGTCACCTTCGAAGGCAAACTTGTTGTTGGTTTCTACCTGCTTGATGCCTGTCGTTGTACCATAAGTGAAGGTCGAAACCTTCCAAAGTTCGTAACTGGCAGTTGTGGCAGTCGAAGTCACGGTCATCTTATCATTTCCGAAGGTTACTTCCGGTAGCGTGTTCAGCGCAAACTCTATCCTGCTTCCATCGTTGAATGATACGAACAGCGACTTGCCGTCTGCAGCTTTGGCAGAGATGCAGCTCAGAGCTACCAGTAAGGATAATGCTATTTTCTTCATATCGGGTTGATGTTTTGGTTAAAATCAAAAATGTGGCGCAGTTAATATAACTACGCCACAAATTTACAAATTATATTTCACATAAATGCGTTTTTTATGTTAAATATTTCTATCCTATGGAAGGATGGCAATCTTGGTTACATTCTTCAGGTCGCCCTGGAGGATGAATGCAGTATCACTCCAACCGTCAGAGATGCTGTTCACGGCTTCCATCATGGCTGCATCGAATACCTTCACAACACAGTTCTGGTCACCATTCCAGTCGGCTACAGTATCAATACCGCCCCAGTTGGCGTTGTTGATCTGAACCTGTCCGGTAGCTCCTGCTTCCTTATAGAAGAGCATCTTGGAACCTACCTTGACACCCAACTTGATGAGGTCTGCCTTCATGATGCGGAAACGACCGGTGTCATCCCAAGTGAAGTTGTATGGATACTTGATGGCGCTGTTGTCCATGTTGGTTGTGATAGTAGCGATATCCTTTTCTGCAGGAACCACCTTGAACTCAGGACCTTCAATCTTGTTGCCGTCTGGATCTTCCATCACGATCTTGTAGGTACCAACTTCTGCATTGGCAGGAACCTGGCATACAATCTCAGTATTGGTACGAGAGGTATAGCGGTTTACCTTGTAAGAACCGATATAGAGGTTCTGGATGTTCTGGAAGTTCTTACCAGTGATGGTGATGGTTGAACCTGCGATAGCCTCACCAGGAGTGATAGAAGCGATAGCTGGATCGGTAGCTGCCTTGATGCTCAATGCATCCTTCACCTCTATGGTTGTACCATTCTTCAGGTTGAGCTTGAAGCCTGTACCGGCGCATGCTGCAGGAACTGTTACTGCGATGGCATTGGCATTCTGAGCTGCAAATTTCTCAACGGTCTGCTCTACATCGCCAGGGAAGGTGATGCTCTTCACGAGGTCGAGATCTGTACCCTTGATGATGGTCTTCTCACCAGCTGTGATAGCTGCCGGTGTGCAAGAAGCTACGGTTGGCTTCACCAAAGTATAGGCTACTGTTACAGTCTTGCCATTATCAAGACTCAAAGTGATGTCGCCTTCCTGTGCATCCTCTGGTACTGTAGAAGTAACCTTTGTTGTCTCTACCTTGTTGAGCTTAGACTCTGCTGCTTTAGGGAATGCGATGCCTGTAATCAGATTCATATCCTTACCGGTGATGGTGAGTTCTGCACCATTCTTCACTGGGTTAGGAGTGGCAACGAGCTGGGTAGGAACTACGGTGATGATGTTGCCTACAGGAACCTCGATACCGCTCTTGGTTACTACATAGAAGGTACCGTCTGTAGCCTTGGCTGGAACAGCAACAGTAATCTCTGCTACGCTCTGTGACTTGAAGTCGGCTGCATTTACAGTAGCGCCCTCAAACTTCACGCTGACAATCTGGTCGAATGAAGATCCCTTGATGCTGAGAATTTCGCCTGCCTTGATGTTGCGGTCCTTGATAGGAGTAGCCTCTGGAGTATTGATGGTCAACTCTTCCTTGGTCTCCAGGGAAGTACCGTCCTTGGTGGCGTCTGTCAATGTGATGACACCTGTACGAGCCTCTGCCGGAATCTTCACTTGGATTGTGTAGCGGTCGTGACCAACGAATTCTGCCTCCTTGATGGTATCGCTACCTGCGAAGATAACGCCGTGCATCAGGTTGAGGTAATCACCCTTGATGGTTACTACGTCGCCTACATTACCTACCATATTACCTTCGCTACCTACGAAGAACTTGGTGATTTCGATGTCCTCACGATAGGTGATAGGAGATACGGATGTAATCTCGCCGCCCTTCTTGGTCTTCAGCACAATCTGACCGGTTTCGCATTTCTCGGCAGGAACCAGGATGGAAATCTTGCTGTTGTAACCGCTCTGGAGAATCTCGTATGCGGTGATAGGATCTGCACCTGGAAGGTTGACAGACTCAATCTGGTCCAGATTGGTACCATAGAGATATAAGGTACCGCCACGGAGCACTGGGCATGGACCGAATGACTGGAGAGAAATCTCGTTACCATACTGGTCGGTAGAGAGGTCATCTCCGTCGCTGCACGCTGTCAGCGATAGCCCTACGAGGGCTACCACCAACATGGCGAATATTTTGCTTATCTTTTTCATATCAATTCAGATTATAAGTTTATTTGTTTGGAACCACACGGATGTTGTCAATCTTGATGATTGGATTACAATCCACACCGGTAGGCAATACGGTTGCATCATTGTATGCACCCTTCACTACGAAGATGTTGAAGGCACTGAAGTCGTTCACGCCACTGTAGCTCAATCCCTTGTTTCCGTCATAGTCGTATACGAAGTCTGTCAATGGGATAGTAACGGTTACCCACTTGTCCTCGGTATTGTAGAGTTTGTCTTCTGTATTCTGCCAAGGCATGTAGAGGGCACGTGCCAACTTGGTGTTGTTCTTCTCGTCGTGGAAGAAGGTGTTGTTGGCTCCTGCCAATACGTTACCATAGATATCCTTTACACCTGCAGCACCATTGGAAACCTGAGTTACACTACCGAAATAAATCTGCATAGGAGCAGCCGACCAACCGTTGTCCTTAGGGATGCACATCTCAAACTTCAGACTCATGTTCTTCCAATCGCTGAAGTCTGCAAGATCCTGCATACGTGGACGGCTGGAGTAGGTCTCTGGATCCTGCCAGCTTCCTGGCCAGTACTCGAACGAGAAGTTACCGTCGTTCCAGGCACCGTCTGCACCCATGGCTGTCTCACCGAGAACCATGTAGTTGCCAGAGAGTGATGTGGCATCAGATGTGATGGTACGGGCATGCCATCCATTATTGCCCAATACATCTCCGCCTTCCTTCCAAGGCGTATCGAAGTCGAAGAGCATACCGCGGTTGTCCATATAGCGGAAGCCAGCCTTGGTAGTACCGTTGATGGTTGTGATGGTGATAGGCTCGTGCTTAGGCATATCCTCTGGCATGTTGAAGCGGATGCTGTTCTGGCTGATCTTCAGGTCCTCGTAAGGAATGGTGTAGTTATCACCCACCTTGATAGTCAGATGACTGTTGTCGTAATCCAGGAAGTAGTCGCCCTTGATGGTTACTTCTTCGCCTGGAGCTGCCCACTCGTTGCTCATGCTGTTGATGGTTGGAGCTGGCACGATGGTCTTGAAATCGTAAGCCACGGTGTCCTGCTTGCTGGTGATGAAGTAGATCTTATCACTTACCTCGTTAGGGATAGCCTTTGGCACGGTTACGATGATGGTGTTGTCCGTCATGTAACTGGTGTTCAGGACTGCTGCCTGGTCGTTGAAGTTGATCTTGGTCACACTTTTCAGGTTTCTACCCACAATACAGATGGTATTGTTGAGAGATGCACCAGTAAGCAGTGAGTCTTTGCTGGCAGCATCCACATGGCGAACATAATCGATGGTAGGAGTTCCGCCTGCAACTTCATACTTGTCTGGCTCGTCCTCGCAAGAAGTGAATCCTGCGCTGGCTGCAACAAGTGCCATGGCGAATAAAGCCCCATTTATATTCTTGATATTCATAATGAAATTCTCTTAATTGATTAATAACTATATGTGTTACGTACATCTACATGGATTGGAGTAGCATTGCTACCCAGGTTAGGGTTCAGGGCTACATCCTCTGTTGGGAATGGCAATGTAAAGCTGTTGGCTGTTACGTTAGGTGCTGGTGTATTCTCATCATACTGCATCTCAGAGCTGTCCCATGTGCCATTGTTGTAGTATGCCTTGTAAACTGCATCGCAATTCCACATAGCATTGCGGTGCTGTGCCTTCAATTCCTTGATGCAGCTATCTACATCGTAGTATGCACGGCGTACATAGTCGTACCAGCGGTCGCCCTCACCAGCAAACTCCAGGCGGCGCTCCTTCCAGATGTCATCGAATGTAAGAGAGGTCTTTCTTACGAATCCCTGCCACTCGTATGCACGGCCACGAACCTTGTTGAAGCAATCCAGGGCAAGTGCATCGGTATTGTTACCCATCTGTACCTGTGCCTCTGCATAAATCAGATAAATGTCTGACAAACGGAGGAGTGGAGTAGGGAGAGCATTAGACATACTGGTTGGAGTGATGCCCAATTCTTCCTTGTGGTCATAGTTGTCACCATAGAGGTGCTTCACGTTGCTACCACCGCAAGGACCCTGGCACTGACCAGTTGCAGCTGCATTGTAACCCTTGTTATACCAGAAATCCAGGTAAGAGAATCCTTTCTTCAGACCGTCCTTCTGTGCATTGGCAGGAAGGTCGTGGTCTCTCCAGAAGTAAGAATATACATCGCCTGGCATCATGATGGTTGCCTTACGACGGTGGTCAGGATCTACACGGTTTGCTGGATCATCCTTAGGAGATACACCGAAGGCTTCCATCAAATCGATAGATGGACCGCGCCAACCGCCCCAGCAGTCACCATTCTCATCGAAACCTTCTGGAGCCAAGTCGCTCTGGAGGGTGTTCTGAGAAGTCCACTGAGTACCTACTGTCCAGCGCCACGCAATCAGAATTTCGTCGCAGAACTGGTTAGAGCCACGGAAGATGTCCTCGTAGTGCTCCATCAGTCCTCTGCCTGAGTTCTCGATGACATCCTTTGAATATTCGGCAGCTTTCTTCAAATCTTCCTGGTTCAAGGTGCCGGAAACACCAGCCTTGGTCAGATAAACCTTACTGAGCAGACCTTCTGCACAGTAGTAGTCGATGCGACCCGAAGTGCTCTTTTCCTTAGGAAGAAGCTCCATCGCCTTTTCCAGGGTCATGATGATATATTCATAAACATCAGCTTTCTCTACCTTGCTAACACTATTGTAGTCACCTTTACCAAGACTTTCTGAGTTGCTGTGGATGATAGGCACATCACCGAAGGTACGTACCAGATAAAAGTATGCCATCGCCTTCCAGGCAAGACACTCGCCCATGCACTGGTTTTTTACCTTTTCTGAGGTGTTGATGGCGTTCTTCAATGATTCGTAAACGGTACTGCAGTGACCAATCTCTGCCCAGAGTGAGTAAGACATGTTTACCAGGTCCTCATCGGTACCATTGGTACTGAAGTTCATGTAAGGGCTTGAGCCCCAATACATATTACCCGACATAACCTCACCAACCTTGATGAAACCACGCTGGAAATCATACCAAGGTGAGTTAGAGAGATAGTTTACGCCCGAGATGCAGGAAGCATCACCGTTGTAATAGTTCTCTGTGTTGTAATTGTCCTCTACAGGTTTGTCAAGGAAGTCTCCGCAAGAGGTCATTCCCATACCGAGGAGCATTACAAATGCTGTATATTTAATATTCTTAAATTTCATAACTGTTCGTTTTGGATATTAGAATGATAAGTTCAAACCAAATGTAATGGTGGTTGGAGAAGGGTAGCGACCGAAATCCAGACCATATACATTCGCACTCTGAGTAGAGAGACCTACCTCTGGGTCGTAACCGCTGTAACCGGTGATGGTGAAGAGGTTAGATGCTGTGAGAGTCAGTCGGAGATTGGTCAGACCAATCTTCTGGATGAGCTTCTGGTCGAATGTGTATCCCAGAGCCATGCTCTTCAAGCGGAGGTATGAACCATCCTCGATATAACGGTCGCTGAATGCGTCGTTATCGTTAGGGTCGTTGATGGATGCACGTGGGTACATCGAGTTTGGATTGTCAACGGTCAGATTAGAGATGTTGTCATACCAGTTACCAGTCTGGTTACCATCCTTGGCTACGAGGTGAACTCGCTTGTTGACATCTTTCAACTGGTTGCTCCATGGAGAGTTCATGTGAGTCATCTTCATGTTCAGATAGTTGGCTACCTTGGCGCCTACAGAACCATTGATGAAGATATTCAGGTCGAAGTTCTTGTAGCGGAAGGTATTGTTCCATCCGAAGGTCCACTTTGGCAGTGGAGAACCGATGTTGGTCTTATCATTCTCGTCGATGATACCATCGCCGTTGATATCCTTGTACTTCAAGTCACCTACATAGGTGGTGTTGCTGCGGCTGAACTTAGATGGGTCGTCAATCCATGCATAGTGCTTGGTGCCATCTGCATCTGTTGTTACAGAGATTGGGTTGTTCTTCTGCAGGGTCTGTACTGGAGAACTGATGATATCGTTGTAATCCTTATATACTCCCTCTACTACGTAACCGTAGAAGTTGTAGAGTGATTCGCCTGGTGCAGAACGGGAAACAACGTCGCTCCACTGTCCCTTACCGAGCAATGCGGTACTGCCGGAAAGACTCTTCAACTTGTTCTTGTTGATAGAGATGGTGACGTCTGAACTCCAGTCGAAGTCCTTGGTGACGATAGGGTGGGTGTTGAGGGCAATCTCAAGACCGGTGTTCTCGATGTCGCCATAGTTTCCGTATGGTGCAGCGAGGGCTGAAGATGCATTACCGCTGGTACCCATGATGGAAGGCAGGTTGAGCTGCATCAGCATGTCCTTACTCATCTTCTTGTACCAGTCTACGGTCAGGTTCACACGGCTGTTGAAGAAACTGAGGTCGAGACCTACGTTCCACTGCTCCTGAGTCTCCCACTTGATGTCAAGGTTCTTCAGGTTGGCAGGACGGAAACTGGTACCCAGGGCTGTATCCATGGTGCTCATCGCAGAACCCCACTTGTAACCACCGATATAGGAGTTACCTGTCTGACCCCAACCGAGACGCAACTTACCATTGCTCAACCACTTGATGCTCTTCATGAACTGCTCGTTGGTGAAACGCCAACCCAAAGCCAATGAATGGAAACCTGCCCAACGGTTGTTTGGACCGAAGTTGGAACTACCATCATAACGATAAGTATAGGTAGCGAGGTAACGGTCGTCGTAGTTGTAAGTCTCACGGGTGAAGAAGGAAGCCATAGATGAACTTCCCCAACCTGAACCAATCTGTGGGTCGCCCTGGCCCAATGCTGGGTTGTGAACTACATCGTTAGGAAGATTGGTGTTGAATGCTGATACATAGTCATATTTTGATTCCCAGCACTCCTGTCCGAGCATAGCTGTGATACTATGTTTGCCGATAGTTGTAGAATATTGCAGATAGTTGTTCAATGACCAGAAGGTATTGCTGTTCTTCTGCAGACGGCTTTGGTTGCTCTGACGCTTCCAGGTACCGAGGTCAATCATCGGGTTGTAGGTCTCTGCCTTGGATGCACCGATATCGAAACCCAACTGGCTATGCCAGGTTAAGCCCTTCATCAGGGTGATATCTGCAAAGACACTACCGTTTAAGCTCTGGCGGTCGAGCAGAATATCGTCTTCCATAGCCATGGCGATAGGGTTAGGATTGGTGAATCCTTCCTTAGATACGCTTGAGTAGCCGCCATCAATATTGTAAATCTGGATATCTGGAGGTGTAGTCAATGAGTAGTTGATCAAACCTTCTGCACCGTCTGCCAGCTTCAAGCTTTCTGCTGTCTTTGAATAAGTTGCGTTCAAGCCGAGCTTGAACCACTTCTTCAACTGTGCAGAGAGGTTCACACGCATAGAGTAGCGCTGGAATTCAGATCCGATGATGGTACCATCCTGGTCTGTCCAGTTGCCTGAAATATAGTAGTTTACCTTATCTGTACCACCCTCTGCGGCAATCTGGTGAGACTGCTGCCATGCTGTCTGGAAAATAGCATCCTGCCAGTTGGTACCGATACCGAGGATTGATGGATCGCTATATACTGGGTCTGGCTTGGAGATTTCGCCCTGGTTAGCCAGATCGTTGTAATATTCTGCAAACTCGCGCAAGTTCATGATATCCAGGCGCTTGCTCTGTCGGCTTGCAGCTACGCTACCGGTATAGGTAAACTTAGCTTCGCCTGCCTTACCCTTCTTAGTAGTAATCAAAACGACACCATTGGCACCCTGTGCACCATAAATGGCGGTAGCAGAAGCATCCTTCAACACTTCCATGCTGACGATATCGCTAGGGTTGATCAAAGACAATGGAGATACTGCAGAGTGAGAACCATTACCGAGCTTGTCACCCAAACCGAGTGATGAACCACTGTTGCTCTGGGAGTTGAAGATGACACCATCTACAACGTACAATGGCTCTGAGTTGGCGTTGATGGTAGCGATACCACGAACGCTAACGGCTACGGCAGAACCTGGCTGACCGGAAGTCTGGACAGCGTTCACACCGGAAATCTTACCCTGGAATGCCTGGTCTACGTTGGTGATAGGAGTCTGCTTCAATGTCTTTTCATCCATGGAAGCAGAAGCACCAGCGAGGTCGCTCTTCTTCATGGTACCATAACCTACAACTACCACCTCGTCAAGACTGTTGTTGTCTTCTACCAAAGTGATGTCGTACTTGCTCTGGCCTCCTACTTTGAAAGTTTTGGTAACATAGCCTACGTAAGTTACCTCTACAGTCTGTCCGGCACCTACATTCAGTGTGTAGTTACCATCAAAGTCTGTCACTGCGGCATTTTTTGTGCCTTTCACTTTTACTGTTGCACCGATGATAGGACCCATTGCATCGGATACGTTACCAGTAATCTTCTTGGTCTGTTGCACAGCCTGATTCGTTGTGATCTGGGCTGCGAAAGTTTGCTGAGGGGAGATGCCGAGAAGACTCAGGGCAGCTACACTAGCAAGCAACTTTTCTCTACTTTTAAAGTTCATACAATTTTTGTTAGTTGGTTAAAACAGTTTGGCTCTTTCACTTATATGATCGATACGGGAAAGAATCCAAAACGGATTAGTGCTCTCTGATTATTCCTTCGTCATCTTTTTCTGATGAGAAGAAAGGGCTAGAGGCTAGCTCTAGGTTGCATTTGCTTTTTCCATTGTTGTGATTATATTTATTTGTTTTATATTGTTTATTCTAAACCTTTAGGCTATTTTGTAAATCTGCTGCAAAGATAGCTATTTTTTGCAAAATAGCTTGTACATATTTTGCTGATTACTAATACTTTTCTGCTTTATTGAAAATAAAATGTAATTTTCGTCATATTTATTAAAGATTAAGTGTTAGCGTTACAATTTATTTACTTGATGGTTGATTTATATTGGTTATTCTATTATATGTCTATTATATATAAGGTACGCGTACATTATTTATTATATGAATTGTCATAACCTTTTGTGCTTTATTAATTGATCTTTGGTTGTTTTCGGTCAATTCTAGAGTTAAATAGAGTGTGTGTTTTGTTGTTTTCTTTGCTTTTTCTGACTTGATGTGCATCAATTCTTATTTCTTTTTTCAGATATTTCCGAATATTTTTCTGCCTTTGCAACAAAGTATGTTTATTCAGCAAAATAATACACGGATATATCGGAAATTATGCCTAACTTTGCAACCGTAAAACAGAATGTTTAACTAACAAGATTACCAACGACAATATGAATCATCGTATAGCAAATGTTTTTAGGTTAATAATTATAGGTGTTCTGATGAGTGTGCTGGGGACTTCAAGCCTCAGCGCACAAATCAGAGGAAACAACATCGTGGTAACGGTAACTCCTGATCATCAGGACTGGAATTACCGGGTGGGCGAGAAGGCTAACTTCACGGTGAATGTGAGAAAGAGCGGTACGCTACTCAACCAGGTGAAGGTAGATTATGAAGCCGGTCCGGCAATGTTTCCGGAGGTGAAGAAAAGTACCACTCTCAAGGACGGAACCATGAAATGGTGCGGCAGTCTGAACAGACCGGGCTTCTACCGCCTCAAGGTTATCGCTCATGTTGATGGCAAGGATTACGAGGGACTTTGCACGGCAGGTTTCTCTCCAGAGAAGATTCAGCCTTTCGCACAGGAACCTAAGGATTTCGATGCTTTCTGGAAGAAGGCACTGGATGAGGCAAGACAGAATGACCTCAATCCTACCAAGGTGCTTCTGCCTGAGCGTTGTACCAAGGATAAGAATGTATATGAAATAAGTTATAACAACAACCGATGGGGCTCTAAGATGTATGGCATCCTGAGTGTACCGGTAAAAGAAGGTAAGTATCCGGCTTTGCTCCGTGTACCTGGTGCGGGTGTACGCCCTTATGCCGGCGATACTTATACGGCTCCTGCTGAGTGCATCGTACTGGAAATCGGTATTCACGGTGTTCCTGTTACCATGCAGCAGAAGATTTATGATGATCTTGCCAACGGCGAACTGAATGGTTACTGGGATACCAATCTCGAGAATCCTTATCGCAATGCTTACAGACGGGTAGTAACCGGTGCTGTCCGTGGCGTGGATTATATCGCTTCGCTCCCTGAGTGGAACGGAAAGACTATCGGCGTAACGGGTTCATCACAGGGTGGATTCCTTTCCATCGCTGTAGCAGCTCTCGATAAGCGTATCACATTCCTGGCTCCAGTTCATGATGCCATGTGTGATTATGAGGCTGAGATTCACGGAGTTGCAGGCGGCTGGCCTCACTATTTCTATAAGGAAGACAAGGCACTGGGGGCTGCATGGAAAGAGCAGAAACTTACGGATTTGGAAAAGGCAAGACTCGAAGGTGCACGCTATTATGATGGCGTCAACTTCGCCCGTCGTATCACTGTTCCTGGCTGGTACAGTTTCGGTTATAATGATGAGGTGGTTCCCCCAACATCGTCTTACGGACTTTATAATTCGGTAAAAGCGCCTAAGACCTTGAGTCTGTACCAGATGACCGGTCATTACTGGTATCAGGAGCAGTGGGATGAATGGCAGGCTTGGATTATTCAGCAATTAAAGAAATAGATATATGATAGGAAAAAGAATTTTGATTGGTGCAGCTTGCCTCATGGCGATGCAAGGAGCAATGGCACAGGTTGATGGCGTTACGGGCACATCAGTCCAGACTGCCAATACTTCCTGCTGCAAGGGTAAAAAGCAATGTTGCAATACTCCGGCAGAGCAACTGAAGGTCAGACTGCAGAAATTACTGAACAAGGGAATCATGCTTGGTCATCAGGATGATCCGGTGTATGGTACTACTTGGAAATGGGATGAAGGAAAGAGCGATGTATTACTCACTACAGGTGATTATCCTGCCGTGATGGGCTTTGATCTCGGAAAAATAGAGTTGGACAGCAAGGAAAATCTCGATGGTGTTTCTTTCGATCGTATGCGAAAAGAAATCATTGCCCAAAATGAGAGAGGAGGCATCGTTACTTTGAGTTGGCATCCTTGGAATCCGGTTACTGGCGAGAATGCCTGGGATCCGAAAGGTGATGCTGTTGCTGCTATTCTGGATGGAGGCGCCCAGCAACAGAAGTTCGACGGATGGCTCAAGAAGGTTTCCGATTTTATCCTTTCTTTGAAGACAAACGATGGTAAACTGGTTCCTGTCATCTTCCGACCATGGCATGAAATGAATGGCGGATGGTTCTGGTGGGGAGCTAGCAGTTGCACACCTGCACAATATAACCAATTATACGTAAAAACCCTAAATATACTTACTAAGGCAGGGTGCAATAACATCGTTTGGGCTTGGTCACCAAATCTCAGCGACGAGAAGACGGTAGAAAAATTCCTGGAGCGATTCCCGGGAGAAAAGTATGTGGATATGCTGGGTGTTGACGTCTACGAGTTCGACAACAACGATGCCAACTATCAGCAGAACCTTGCTGCTACGCTCGATGTGCTGATGGAGGCAGCCAAGAAGGTTGGCAAGATTCCTGCCCTCACCGAAACGGGTTGCAGGGGTATCGCCAGCAAGAAGGATTGGTTTACCCAAACCCTTTGGCCTGTACTTCAGAAGTATCAGTTGAGTTATGTACTCTTCTGGCGTAATGCTTGGGATAAACCTCAGGAGGAAGCCTATCTTCCTGGAGTAGGCGATGGAGCCATCATTGACGACTTCAAGGCATTCAAGAAGGAAAAGAAAGTCCTCTTTGCCAAAGACATTGTAAAGGTAAAAAAGTAAAAATGGTAAAAAAGTAAAAAAAGATATATTATGACTACATTTCAAGACAAAGTGAAAGCACTCCGCGCTCATCATGAGGAATTGCTGAGTCGTAAGAATGAACCCGTAGAGTGGGGAAATGGTATCTACGAAAAGTATAAGAACCCAATCCTCACCGCAGAACATACACCATTGGAGTGGCGTTACGACTTCGATGAGAAGAGCAACCCTTATCTCATGCAGCGCATCATGATGAATGCTACCCTCAATTCGGGTGCCATCAAGTGGAATGGTAAGTATCTTCTCGTTGTTCGTGTTGAGGGTGCTGACCGCAAGAGTTTCTTTGCTGTAGCCGAGAGTCCTAATGGTGTTGACAACTTCCGTTTCTGGGATGAGCCTATCACCATGCCGGAGGATGTGGTTCCTGCTACCAACATCTATGATATGCGACTCACAGCTCATGAGGATGGCTACATCTATGGTGTGTTCTGTGCTGAGCGTCATGATGATGATCAGCCTGGCGACCTCAGTGCTGCTACTGCTACAGCAGCCATTGCCCGTACCAAGGACCTGGTAAACTGGGAGCGCCTTCCTGACTTGAAGACCAAGAGCCAGCAGCGCAATGTGGTTCTCCATCCGGAATTCGTTGATGGCAAGTATGCTTTCTATACCCGTCCACAGGATGGTTTCATCGATACAGGTTCTGGTGGTGGTATCGGTTGGGCTCTTGTTGATGATATCACTCATGCCGAAATCAAGGAAGAGAAGATTATCAATGCCCGTCACTATCATACCATCCAGGAGGTGAAGAACGGTGAGGGTCCTCATCCTATCAAGACTGATAAGGGCTGGTTGCATCTGGCTCATGGTGTTCGTGGCTGTGCCAGCGGTCTCCGCTATGTGCTCTATATGTACATGACTTCTCTTGAGGATCCTACAAAGGTGATTGCAGAACCAGGCGGATATCTCCTCGTACCGGAGGGTCCTGAGTATATCGGTGATGTAATGAATGTAGTCTTTGCCAATGGTTGGATTGCAGATGAGGATGGCAAGGTATTCATCTACTATGCTTCTTCTGATACCCGCATGCATGTGGCAACTTCTACCATCGACCGATTGGTAGACTACTGCATGAATACACCAAAGGATGATTATCGTACTCAGTTCTCTGTAGAGAATATCAAGGCTTTGGTAGCAAAAAATAAACAGACTTTAAGTAAATAAGTTTCAGGTATTAAGATTGTAGGGATTCGTACTCCTCATCCGTATTATCAGATATAGATGGGGAGCGAATCCCCTTTTTTAATATTAATAAGTGAAGAGTGAAGAACGAAGAATGAAGAATTCAATAGTTTTTGCTAATCATAAAGTTCAAAATTCAAAGTTCAAAGTAAAACAATG
>OGZO01001878.1_pt1 | contig 14984 bp, 13 predicted proteins | sample 1576721 | NCBI WGS metagenome assembly OGZO01 (sample SAMEA3541516, study PRJEB24748) | human gut metagenome | biome: human gut; feature: human-associated habitat; material: faeces | place: China | collected 2012 | reverse complement strand
CACGCAAAGGAAAGCACTTAATGTGCTTTCCGTCTTGCGCAGGACTGTAGAGCAGGAAACTTCATATGCGGCCCTCCCGGGCGCAAGCAAAAGGGCGACCCCTGTCCGGAGTCGCCCTTGTTGAGCTGCTTATGTGTAGCTGTTACTCAGCGTCGTGGTGACGGCGGGGTTTGCGGCCTCCGTTGTCGCCGGGACGGCGCGGACGGTCGCTGCGCTCGGAGCGCTCGCGACGCGGACGCTCACGGCGCTGGAAGTGCTCGCCGTCGCCCTCGGAGGCACCCTCGGCACGAGCAGGAGCCTCGGGCTTGTCCAGACGATCGAGCGAGATCTTGCCGCGATCGTCGACCTCGATGACGACAACCTTGACCTCGTCGCCCACGTTGAGAACGTCCTCGACCTTCTCCACGCGGCCCTTGGCGACGCGGGAGATGTGCAGCAGGCCGTCCTTGCCGGGCAGCAGGTTGACGAAGGCGCCGAAGGGCTGGATGGAGACCACGCGACCGGTGTACTCCTCGCCCGGCTCGGGAACCTTGATGATGAGCTTGATGCGCTCGACGGCCTGGTCCACGGACTCGCCGGTGCCGCCGACAAAGACGGTGCCGTCCTCCTGGATGTCGACCGAAGCGCCGGTCTCGTCCTGGATACCGCGGATGACCTTGCCGCCGGAGCCAATGACGTCGCGAATCTTATCGGTAGGAACCTGGATGGAGACGATGCGCGGAGCGGTGCTGCGTGTGGTGTGGCGCGGCTCGGGAATCACATCGAGCATCTTCTGCAGGATGAAGGCGCGACCCTCCTTGGCCTGCTGCAGGGCGCGGGCCAGGATGTCGAAGGTAAGGCCGGTGGCCTTGTTGTCCATCTGCAGGGCGGTGATGCCCTCGGTGGTGCCGGTGACCTTAAAGTCCATGTCGCCCAAGAAGTCCTCGAGACCCTGGATATCGGACAGGACCACGGTCTTTCCCTCCTCCTGGATCAGACCCATGGCGATACCGGAGACCGGGCGCTTAATGGGCACGCCGCCGTCCATAAGGGCGAGCGTGGAACCGCAGGTCGAAGCCATCGAAGAGGAGCCGTTGGACTCCATGACCTCGGAGACGACGCGGATGGCGTAGGGGAACTCGTTCTCGTCGGGGAGCACCGGGAGCAGAGCGCGCTCGGCAAGGTTGCCGTGACCGATCTCGCGACGCTTGGGGCTGCCCATGCGGCCGGTCTCGCCGGTGCAGAACGGCGGGAAGTTGTAGTGGTGCATGTAGCGCTTGCCCTCGGTGGGCTCGATGGTATCCAGACGCTGGCCCTCGTTGAGCATGCCGAGCGACAGGACGGAGAGCACCTGGGTCTGGCCACGCTGGAACAGACCGGAGCCGTGAACGAGCGGCAGGTAGTTATCCTTCACCATGATGGGACGGATCTCGTCTGCAGCACGGCCATCGACGCGCTCGCCAGTCTCGACGACCATGGTGCGCATGGCCTTCTTCTCGAGCTTCTTGAGCGCCACGGGGATCTCGCGCTCCCAAGCGGCCTGCTCCTCCTCGGTAAACTCGGCGCGGATGGACTCCTTCAGAGCCTCGACCTTACCGATACGAGAGAGCTTGTCGGCGTCGCGAAGGGCAGCTGCCATCTCGTCGTAGTGGGCAAAGATGCGCTCCTGGACCTCCTCGACGGGCTGGTCGAGCGGGTACTCCTTCTTGACGATGGGGCCGTTGACCTGCTCCCACTCGGCGACGAACTCGTCCTGGGCCTGGCAGAAGGCAGCAAGGGCCTCCTGGCCAAACTTCATGGCGGCGAGCATGTCGTCCTCGGAGATCTCCTCGGCGCCGGCCTCGACCATCGAGATGAAGTCGGCAGAGCCGCCCAGCTCCAGGTCCAGATCGGAGTTCTCGCGCTCCTCGTAGGTGGGGTTGACGATAAACTCGCCAGTCTCCACGTTACGGCCGATGCGCACGCAGGCAAGCGGGCCCTCGAAGGGCACGCCACCGAGCGTCATGGCCAGGGAAGCACCCATGACGTTGATGACGTCGAAGGGGTTGACCTGGTCGGCGACGAGCGAGGTGGCGACGATGTGCACCTCGTTGCGGAAGCCGTCCGGGAAACTCGGGCGGATCGGACGGTCGATCATGCGCGCGGTGAGCGTGGCCTTCTCGCTGGGACGGCCCTCACGCTTGAGGTAACCACCCGGGATGCGGCCAGCGGCGTACATCTTCTCGTTGAAGTCGACGGTCAGCGGGAAGAAGTCGTAGTTCTTGCGCTCCTTGGAGACGACCACGGTGTCGAGCATCGTGGTGTCGCCCTGCTTGACCAGGCAGGCGCCGGTGGCCTGCTTGGCAAGCTCGCCCGACTCAAAGGTGTAGGTCTTGCCGTACAGCTCAAAGGTCTTGGATACGAGTGTCATTGTTCTCCTTTACCCCACAGGCCCCTTGCCTGCGGGCTTCTCATGTGACGCGGGCCCCCTGCCCCCGCCACGCTTCAGAGCGTGATTGTTCGCGCCCTTACACAAAAAGAGCGCCCCGCTGCGCAGGACGCTCTTAGCATGTACAAATCCTTACTGGATGTTACACATGCTAAGGCTCCCATAGGTTAGCATAGTGCTCCATAGTGCAGTTATACGGTTTGTAAGGTCTCCATAGACTCCCATATTTCAGAACTTATGGACTGAGTTAGGACGCGGAGACAGCCGCTAGATAAAAAATGGCCCCACTCCCATCAATTCGGGAGCGGGGCCAATAACCTCAAACGAGGTTTGTATTGCGCCTTTATTTTAATCGTCTCGGAAAGCACCGACGATGCACAGAGCCAAGAAGAAAATCAAGCTACCGAAGGTGGAGCCGAGAATAAAGGCGATTACCAAACCCATCATCGGCGTGTTCCGTCAGACACGTAGCACTGCAGGCGATCAAGCGCATAGCCGTAGATGCCTGCATAAACATCGCCGCCGTAGGTGGAGCCATCATCGCAGACCTCATCCCAGTAGCCAGCGTGTGCGACGTCCTGAGAACGGTAATAGACCTGCTTGTAGTCACCACCCGGCGTGATGTAGTACATTTGAACACCGTCGACGGTCTGGCCCCAGATGCCTGCCATGCCATTTACGGAATCGTTGTAGTTGGCGGTCTGCACCCAATCCAGCCATCCACTCTCCTTGGTGTGGACACGGTAGCGCAGCGTGCCGCTATCCACCCATGCAATGAGCATGTCGTGGGAGCCGTAGGGCATACCGGCGAAGCCCTCGGAATTGGAGTCGTTGAAGTTGGTCACAGCGTTGTTCCACGCACCGTAACGGTTGTGGAGGGCGTAGTGGATATTAACGCTCTTGCCCGTGGACTTGGGGAAACTCGTACGAGTGGCAGAAGTGGAGGGCTGGTACGTGCCGCCGTTGCCGTTGGTCGGCGCGATTGGTGCCACGTAGCCGCTACCCAAATAGGAAGCGACCGCCTGTTTGAACTCCCACCACGACTTGCCGTAGGACTGGAAGTATCCGTTGGGGTCGGTGTGATCGGAACCGCCCCAGCGCTGAGCCGCCTCGTAGTGGGACAGCAGGCGAGACGTGTCCCAGCCGTGTGCGCGGAGCTCATCGCCCGCCCACTTGACCGCCTCGCCCCACTGCTTGGCAAAGTCGCTGGCATTGGTGGCGTGCGCCAGCTCGATGCCGATAGTGGCGTAATTACCGTTGCCCACGTGCCAGCACAAACGGTTCTCTGGCACCGTGTTGTATACGGTGGAACCGTCGAGCTCCATCACGTGATGGACGGCGTAAGTATCATCGCGGCCCCACAAGAGCGTGTGATTGTACGCGCTCGCGCCCGGATTCGCAGTCTCGTGGACTACGAGGTAGGACGCATTGAGATAGCCGTGGCCGCTGGATACGTACTTGTTGACGCTCTGGTAGGCTTCTGCGCCGCACGGGGCGGCGAGGGCCGCAACAAGGGCGAGAACGACGGCAAAGATGCTACAAAGCGGCAGTTTGCGCTTAGTCTCGGTCATTCTCTCCACCTGCTTTCAGGCGGGCTGCATCGACCGCCTGCTCAGCGGCGGCGTAGATAGCGGCGCTGATTACCCCGCACACAGTGCCGACGATAGCGACTGTCTCGTTACTTGTAGTGATGCCAGCGATGCTCGCGGCGATGCTGCCGAGGAAAGCGGCAAAGCAAAGCCAGAACTTGCGGCTGGTCAGTTTGCGGATAACGTCTTCGGTAGTCATATGGCTATCCCCTTTCCGCGCACACTGGCGCATTTAGGATTTCTTGGTAGTACTGCGTGCCAACTCCATTGCCGCCGAGTGCGTGGTATGCCGTGTAGACCTGCTCGGTCTCGCGTTTGCGTACATCAGGGCAATAACCCTTCTCGACCGTGCGCTCGTGAATGTCGTAGAGCCTGCTGCGGAGCAGGGTTTTGGTGCCCTCCTGATTGGCGAGGATTAGGCTATAGAGCCGCTTTAGGGTCACCAGTACAGCCCCCAAAAGGGCGGCTACACACCACGACAGGGCCGAGTTGATGATTGCTTCGTCCATCGCATCACCTCCCTTCCACGGCAGTATCGAGTCACCGTCCCCCGCGCAAAAGAAAAGGCCCCTTGCGGGGCCAGTTCTACTTATCCAGTAGCTTTTTGACGGACGAGCGCCAAAGCACGTTCACGTCCTCCACCTTCCACGGCTCATTTGTCTTAGGGTTAATCGCCCCGTCCTTGATGAGCGTCGCGTAGATTGCTGCCATTAGGCTCCACCTCCAACCGTTGCGATCATGTCTCCAAGCTCGGCTAGGGCTTGAAAAGCAGTCTCCAGTTGCTTGCCGTTGTCGGCGGTGGCCTGCTCGACCGCACCGATGCGCTCGGCATCGCCGATGCCGTCAAGCTCATGCTCCGACCACAGGGCATCAAAGCCGCGCTCCACCTCGGCGGCGCTCACGGTGCCCCACATGGTGAAGTGAAGCGTCTTACCCGTGTACACCTCGACGGAATCGCGCTCGTCCGGCCCACGGTCTACCGTGTCGCGCTCGGGATCCTTGACCAGCCACACATGAGTTCGTCCGTCCAGATGTTCCACGTGTACGCGCTCGGGCTTGGGGCCGTAATAAGTCTCGACCATGTAATCCTCCTAGCTGTAGGCTTTTGCCTGCGATAGTAACTGCGGGATACCCCGCGATTTGCACGTCCCGCGCGAGTCCGAGTGCTTCAGGTATCCCCATAGAGAGCAGGCACGGCGTGCTATGCGCTCTGTCGGCCTGTGCGAGAGCTTCCCGAAAGCACGGACGGCATGGAGATAGATACGCTCGCGGAGCGCCACATGGTCGCGCCACACACGGAACCCCGCTATGTCGCACGGCTCAGCGACGGGACGCTTGCGGCTCTTCACGACCTTGCAAGGCTGATCGCAGCGACATACCTTCCATGGTTTGAGCTTCAAGCCGAACTCGGCAACGTATCGCTCTAGGCTCCGCGCCGCCATACGCAGATCGCGCTTGGAATCAGCGAACAGATACACATCGTCCGCATACCAAAGCATCTTGCCGACTAGCGCATGGAATCGACCGCGCCTGAGCTTGCCCAGCGACTCCACGTGGTGGTAGCCGAACGAAAGTATCAACTGAGCCAACCGCAGGCAAAGGAAACTGCCGAGAATCAAGCACCCGCCGTAGGTGGGCAGCAGCGCACCCACGAGGTATAGCAGCCATTCGCAAGCAACGTAGCGCTCAAGGATACCCATGACCATATCGGTGAGCATACTCTCGTAGCAGTGGCGAACGTCCATGTGGACAAAGCGGGTGTGGCGCTGGATGTAGCGCATGACGCGTCGCTTGGCTGCTACCGCGCCCTTGCCCTTCGTCGAGCCGTACTGCTGCCTGCCGACTTTTGCGCGGAGCAGCGGCATGAGCGCAACCACGGCGATGTGATCGCAGACCTGCTGCTTGACGCTCTCCACGGTGATGTGGCGCACCTTGCCGCTCGTGCCGTCCACCTTGTCGTAGGAATGGAGCGGTCGGAACGTGAGCGAGCGGTCGCGTATCTCGCGCTCGATCTCGTCCAGCAGCGCGGCGGCGGTGCCGTACTCCTTGCGGACGCGCCATCCGTTCTTCTTCCCGCTCTCGCACGCCAGCCAGTCGGCGTAGCCGTCCTCCAGTAGCTGCCGCGTGAGCGCGAGCTTCTTGCAGTATCGTTTCAAATTAGACCCGTCTTCCGTATCTCTGGTTGGCACCCGAGCGGTCGCGCACGGCTACTGGCCCGGCGGTCTTTAGCCAAAATTTCACTTAGTTAAGCTGGGTTAGACCCGCTCATCGTCAAAATGACGGCGGCGGGAGGACACGGCGAATGAATGAGATACAACCAGATAGACGAGAGCAGATGTTCCAGTTCGCCCTGTCGAGCCTGTTCCTGCCATTGACATACCAAGGCCCTGCGTCAGAACCATTCCTCAGGTTGCCCGAAGAAAACATCAGCCCACGTACCGTGAACCCCCAAAGGAAAGGGATGTGAGGGGGCAAGCCCCCTCGTCAGCTCCTACGCGGCTTTCGCCGCTTGGGCTTCCTCACCCCCGCGACCCGTGGCAGAGAGACGAGAGCAGACGGACCAGTACGCCCCGACGAGCCCGGCCCAGCCACAGACACACCAAGGCCCAGCGCCAGAACCATGCCCCAGGCAGCCCGAAGTCAGATGCTCACGAAGCCCCTTATCCGTGGGCTTGGAGTTGTACACAGCATCGCACAGGCCGCCGTTCGAGTTGCCGCCCTTGCCCTGACCGACCAGCAGGCCATGTGCGTTGACGATGGTGATTGGCCACGTGCCATCATCCACCATGCGCACACCTGTCTCGATAGCGCCGGGCGCGACCGCGCCCTTTTTCTCGTTACGCGTGTCAGGGTTGACGATGAAGTAGAAGCCGTCACCGACCGACTGCTGCATGACGCTGTGTACAAGCTCATAGGCTCCGTACATCACTTCCACGCCGCCGACCTTGCACGGCTCCTTGCCGCCCAGGTTCGAGGACGGAGAGCCGTCACCCTCCACAGCGTCGGTCGCGCCAGTCCACCACGGCATGGTGGACAGAAGGTAGGCGGTGCCCGTGTCGAACGGCTTGTCGCACTCGATGTTCAGCGCAACGTTGCCGTCAGCGAGCGTCTCGTGGCTGATGATTCGCTTCTGGTCGAACACATCGTAGTTCTTGGCGCTGTTACGGTCGTTGCCGACGCTCGTGCCCATGTTGCCCGTGTCATGAGTGCCGAGGGACACGCAGGAGCCGTCGAGGAACTTGGCCCCATCCGCCGCGCTCACGACCACGCGCTTCACGGCCGTCTCGGCGAGCACGGGAGCGACCTGCACGTTGTAGTTGGAACATCCGGTGAACAGCTTCTGGAAGTTCTTGGTGCCGTAGCGCGTGATGTAGCTGAACTTGATGTACCAATCGTCATAGACCGACTTGAGCGAGTAGCCCGTGGTCGCGGTCTTCGCCTCGTCGATGCCGCTATCGTGGCTCAGCTTTCGGATGTAGAGGGGTGCGCCGGACACGGAGCGCAGGTTGCCTTTAGCATCCTTGGACGCTCCGTACTTAGGTGTGAGCATGTAGGGGCGCAGTGTGCCGTCGGGCAGGAACGCCTGCGGGTTCGGCTTGTAACCGCCCTTGCGCGTGTCGGAGTAGAACCACCAGATGTAATCGGGGTCAGCATCGTTCACGAACTTATTCCAGATGACGTTCTTCAAGACGTAGACGTTGTTGCCGTGTCCGTTGTCGGTGAGCGAGAATCGACCATCGCCCTCGATGCCGTCAACGAACGGGGCGCCGTCGGGGTCTGCGCCGCCGTTCACGACCTCTTCCCAGTGGGGGCCCTTGCCCATCAAGGCGAACGGGTCAACGCATGGCGTACCAATGATGCCGGGCGTGGGGGCTGCAATGCCCTCTGCCGCACCAATCTTGATACAGTCGGTAATCATACTCTTGGGAATCTTGATGCCGTAAATCTTACCGTCACGGTGGCTGTGGGCGTATGCCGCCATAGTTTCGGCGCTATAGCGCTTCTTCGATTCGTCCCACGTGGGCTGCGGCGGGTTGCCACGCGCTTCGAGTGCCGCGGCGCGTGCGTCAGCTGCGGCTTCGCGTGCCTCCTGTGCGGCCTGCTGGGGCTCGATACCCTGATTTGCGATGTTTTTCAGGTGCTCAGCAACCTGCGCACCGACATTGACGAGTTCCTTGCCCGTGGCATCGCTCATCAGCGGGTCTTCTACCACGACATAGTTCACGGCATTAGCGTTCTCGTCAGCCATTTGTTACCTCTTTCTTGATTCGTTGGCAGATTCGAACGTTGACGTTGACTAGTCCAAGCACAAGTAAATCTTTGGCGGAATTAGTGACAGACGTGCAATCAGATGCCGCTTTCTCGGCTGCACTGGTGGCTTTTTTGCTTTTATCAACCGCAGCATTAAAGTCCTGCTCGCGTTTCTTCTCAGCAGTGTCGAATTTTGTCTGCTGTTCATTTAGAGACGCGAGAATCTCCTGAAGAGCTTTAAGGGCATCGCTCTCGTCAGTCTCAGGGCTGACGTTGATGATCGACTGGTCGACCGACGCCCTGAATGTACGCGAGCAGAGAACATCGGTTCCCTGGCAAAACTGGATGGCAAAAGTCGCGTATTCAGATCTAAGGACACTGCCGGGGGCCGCACAAGACCAGGCAGCAGTGCCATATCCGTCGACCTTCTCCATTGTTTTAAACCAGCCGGAGCTTTGACCGGCAACTCTGTATGCGAGCCTTGCCGTGATGCTGCCCACATTGAGTACTGGATTGCCGTTGTCGGTGAGTTTGACAACAATCGTTCGACCGTTGATGTCGCCTCCTGACAAGATGATTGGTGCAATGTAATCATTCACCGTGTCAATCTCGATTACGATGCGGCGGAAGTTGTCTAGAGCCATCTTGACCCCCTTAGTTGCTTGCTACGGTCAATAATCCAGCAGTCGTACCCCAATCGATTAGCCTTGGTCTCGCTCGAACATCCAATCGAGTTGGAGCAACTGAGCGCCACTAATGGCGTCAATTGCTTTCTCCTCGGGCAAGGTTAGAATCTCGACCTCGCACTCGATGTCGGCAAGCTCCTGGTACTTCGCGGCGAACTCGGTGAACTTCTCCGATTTGGGGTCGACCACGTAATCGTTGATGTTGCCGTCATCGTCGTACTGCACTTCGCCGTACTCCATGATCAGCTTGTTGCGCTGGGTTAAGAAGGGTTCGGCCACGCTGTGCAAAGCGCGGTAGTTTCGCGCCGCCGTGTAGCCGACGATGCCGACGTTATCCAGCACGCCGTTGTCGAGGTCTCGGCACATTGCCGCAATCTTCTCGTTAGTTAGTTTCATTGGGTTCCTCCTCCAGGCTTGCGGTGCTTACTCCCAGCGCGTTCAGCAGCAGGTCGACCTTTGCGTTGATGCGCTTTACATCCTGAGCCAAAGTCGTGCTGGTCTTCTGGACTTCAACGGGCTCGCCAGCCCCTGCCGTGGGAACACCTGCTTCCATTACGTATTTCATTTCTTCCATAGCGACCTCCTCTAATTTACGAAAAGTAGCCGTTCGGCCAAGTGAAATTCGTCAGCAGTCCGCCCTCGAATTTCAGATTGCAGTCATTTGAGTAAGTAAAGCTACCGTCAGAATTCGCATTTGTGATGACACAAAGTCTCAATGTCCGTGTGATGCCGTTACCGATGTTCTTGATCGACCAGTTGCGCATATCCAGATCGCAACCGGCGTTGAGTGCATACGCTGTAAAACCGATATTTGGCTTGTTCGCATACGTCAGTTTCATGCCATAGCTCGAATCGCTGGCATTTTTCTTGGCCGCCCAAGTCATGTAACCGCCGGTTTCGTTGAGGTCGAAATTAAGGCCGTGGATATCGTTGTGACCAACTAGATAGTTCGTTCCGATAAATCCGATGTCTTTGCCGTCGTGGATAAAATGCGGACCGTCGTCTCGGAGTGAGAGCCTGTCGTTAGAGATGTCGTACTTGTCGATGGTGAACCCGCCGATGGTGCCACGAGTGGTCTTGAGGTAGCCGGTCTTGAGGTTCCAGCTGTTCGTGTTGGTCACGTCTGCGATGATGCCTGCGGCAAGGTAGCTGGCGTTCATGTACAGCTTATTGTCCTGCATGTAGATGCCCTGCTCGGTACCGTTGTTGGTCAGACGGTTGAAAATCTTGAGCTGGTCCAAATCATCGTCGTAATTGTCGAGCAGACCTTGCGCCATAGACTTGGCATCCTGCTGCTCAATTGCATGCTGTGCCTGACGTGCTGCGGCGATATATGTGTTGACGTTACCTGAGTGCGTGTTGTAGCAGGACTTATAGGTAGACATGGCGCTGTCCAGCGCCTCTTTCGTGGTGCATTTGAGCACGTCCGAGATGGCGGTGTTGAGTGAGCCGTATGAGCCGCCTGTACCGAAAGCAGAATTGTACGACGGTATGAGGACATTGATGATGAACTGTGGATTGAGCGACTTGTTGGACTTCAGGCTGTTGAACTGCGTTGTCAGCTCGTCCTTCTCCTTGTCGATGGTCTGCTGGATTTTCTTGACCGCGGCCTTCTCGGCCTCAGTCACGACGCCGTCTGTGGCGAGGTCGTTGACCGTGGTGTCGAGGTCGCTAAGGGATTGATTGAGGTCGTACGCGCTCTGGTTGGCCTTGTTCAGTGCAGCCACGAGGACAGGCGTGGAATGGTTGACTGAGCCGTCGCCGTAGGTGATGCGGTCCATTTCCCAGATGAAATAGCCGTTCGACCATTGCGGGATTTCCTCCGACCATCCCCGCTCTGGATTCTGCGCATTGATCGGCGGCACACTGTCAGACTGGTTTTTCGCGTACAGCTTTACCCTCGATACGATGGCGCTTCCTGCCATCTGGTTGCTGCCGTTGATTGCTTTGGCGAGGCACGGCGCGGTGTAGGTGACCGAACCGTCCGTCCACGTGACCTTGCTGCGCGTCCAGATGTACTTGCCCTTACTCCACGCTGGCTGAGCCTCCGACCAGCTGCCGCCGGACTGCGCCGTGGAGCTCGTAGACAGGTAGTACTGTTCGACGATGTCCTTCACGCCGGTGCCGGTGGAGCCCTTGTCACCCTTCGCGCCGTCGGTGCCGTCCCTGCCGCTGATGCACACGGGCTCGCTGTATTCGATGTCTCCGGACTGCATGGTGGTCTTGGTGCGCGTCCAGATGTACTTGCCGGACACCCATTGCGGAGCGGTGGTCTGCCACCCGCCATGCGGCTCGGTGACGCGCGATGCGCCTTGCGCGTACTCGACGTCCACCGACGCTATCACGGCATCGGCGACAGCGATGTCCTTGCCATCGAGCTTCGCGCCGGGGCCTAGGTGGAACTCGCTGGCATCGAGATTCCAGTAGTTCTTGCCAGACTTATCCTGGATGGTGCCGGCCTTGATCAGGTTGGCGCTGATGGTGCCTGAGACGATCGCATCGGCCACCAAACCGTGCCCGTTGCCGAGTGTGCGGAAATTCCACGTGCCGTCAGAATTCTTGGAATCGGCGATGCGGAAGTAGCCACCGCCGATCTGAATGCACATGGTCGGATTATCATCCTCGGGCTTGTCATAGACGAACAGGCCCTTGCCGGGTTTGATGTAGGTGTAGCCTCCGGTCTCGTTCATCACCTTGTTCAGGCCGTCGATGAGACCGTCAAGGTAGGCGCTGCCGAGCGTGGAGGCGCTGTCCCAGCTGCCGGCACTGCTCGTCAGGCGGTCGATAGTCTGCTGAACGTGTTCGGAGCGCTTGACGATGCCCTCGATGACGTTGCCGACCTTCACGCTGGACGGCGAGCCGTCACCGAGCAGGTCTTCCACGATCTCAAGCACGCGACCGCTCAGGCGCAGCGGCTTGGGGAATGTGGTGTCGACCATCTGGAGGTTGTCGCCGAGGTCGCAGGCGTTGGCATCGAATCCCGCGCGACCGAGGGCCTCGACAGTGCCCTCGTAGCTCACGATGGGCTTCGAGCGCTCGGCTAACGCCGCCCTGCCCTCGGCGAGAAGCGTAGCCTTGTCTTCGCAGTCTCCGTCCTCGAAGATGCCCTCGGTGTGCACGAGCGACCCGTCGGGACCGGGCACGCCCCAAACCTCGAGCAGTGAATCGTCCTGGATATATTCCTTACCGCCGTTGATGTCGGCGAAGGTAATTTTTCGCGAGTAACCGCCAGTGGCGTTGCCGTCATCATCGGTGGTCTGCACGCCCTTGCCGTAGCAGTACAGGCGCGTCACCACGTCATCTGCGGACAGCACTCGGTCTATGCCTAACAGACCGCTGCCGTAATCGAGGCGCAGCGCGGTATTGGCGCGACCCAAGCGCTTTACAAGACGGACCGAGCGCTTTGCGATGGAGTTGCCGTCTGCCGACAACTCGATTACCGGCTCGACCTCCATCTTGTAGGCTTCGGCTATATCTTTCACGGAAGCAAGAGAGGACTGGTGGTAGACGCTGTATTCGCCGCTGCCCTCATCGCACTGGCCTACCGACCATCTGGTACCTTCCAGTGCTTTTGCAATAGCCTGCGCAGGTGTGTCTTTAGAGCCGCGGCGCAGCGTCGGCATGAAGTGTCGCGAGAGCTCCTGCATGGAACCGTAGCAGTTGACGGTGCATACAGGTACGCTCTTCGCCCTCGACTCACGCGAGGACATGACGATCCACTCGCACGTGCGCCCCATGGAATCACAGAACACGATGCGGTCGTACTTATCGACGCCGTTATCCAGCAGGATGAGCTCAACCTTGTCAACGCCGCACTGGTCGACATTGCGTGTGCGCGTGGCCTGCATCGGCGTGAGCTCGCCGAGGTACGCGCCGAAGCGGTTGAAATGGATGAATCTCTTGGACATCTGACAGTCTCCTAGGGGATGAGCCAGAGCGGCTCAAAGGATGTCGTGATACTGCTTGCACCGACCACTGTGATGGTCGAGTCCCCTACTGGAAGGTCGAAGAAATCCGATGTGAGTGTCGGGCAGGTCAAGACGCCATTGATGTATACGCCGCGCGACTTGGTCGGCGATGTCTCGATGACGGCGGTGGCACCGGCGGCAAAGTTCCTCTCGGCATCGACATCGATGAACACGCCGTCCGCGCGGGAAATCTTCAATTTCTTCTCGGCCTTGAGCGTGGCGGTGAATGTCGGGAACACTCGACAGTTGCCGTTCACGGTCAATTTGGTACCGCTCACCGCCGTTTTCCTGCCGTACAGCATGGGCATGGCGCTCATCGTCAGGTCGATTTCGTAATAGGCGAAAACACCGCCCTGCCAGACCTCGTTGGGGTTTGAGGATTCGAGCCTGCCGATGAAATCGCCGGGGAGTGCCCTCCACGTGATACGGGCATCGCGACCGACGATGGAGCCGAGCGCGACCTTGGACTTGACCGCCTCTTGCAACGTGCCGACCGTGCGCAAGTGGAGTGTCACCATACGCCTGCCGGCATAGGCCAGACCGCTGCCGTCCGTCAGCGACACATCGCGCGAGCCATGGGCTCCGGTGACGGTCGTGTAGGACGTGTCGAACGAGATGGCATCGACCTCAGGCGCGGAGGTAAGGTACCAACCAATATCGCCGAGCGTGATGCCGTTCACGGTGACAGTGCCGTCATCGACGAACATGTTGTTGCGCGAGTAAACGCCAAGGCGGGAATCAGTCATTTAGACCTCCATTGCGGAACGCTTGCCGAGTTCGGAATCGATAGAAGGCGCGAGCAGCATGGCGAGCGTCTTGAGGTCGACATCGAGCTTGAGCGCACCGATCTTGCTGAGCGCGGTGACGATTGCGAGCACGATGTCATCCACAGATAGACCGCCAGCGCCACCAGATGCCCCATGAGCGCCGTTTTCGGACGAACCGAGTGACATACCAGCAGCCACGTCAACAGCCGCGGATGCGCCGCTCACGCGGTCGACGAGGGCATCAGTCATCTTGTCGGCATCGGAGAGCAGCGCTGGGGTGTTCCGCTTGATGCCGACGCCGATGCCGGACGGGATGAACTTGCCGACCTTGTCGCGGAAAACGCGCGACGGCGAATGGATGCCGAGTGCGCTCATCGCCTCGTCGACCAAGCCGGAGAGCGCATTCCTGATGTTGTTGTACAGGCCGCCGATGGCACCCGAGATGCCGTTCCAGAGACCGGCGATGATCTGGCTGCCGGCATTCCAGAGCCACGTTCCGGCACCGGAGACTGCGGCCATCGCGGCGTTGTAGATTCCGCTCAGGATGCCGCCGAGCGCACCGACCGCGCCGCTGGCGATCTGCTGGCAGCTCTGCCAGACCTGGGACCAATTCCCCGAGATCAGCCCGGCGACCAGATTGACCACGCCCTGCACGATTTGCGCAATCGAGCTGATCACCTGGTTGACGGACGCGACGATTCCGGAAATAAATGGGGCCATCGCCGCAAAGGCAGGCTCAAGAGTGCTCACCAAAAACTGGACGACCTGCTCGATTACGAAGCCCGCGACCGTCATGAATTGGTTGAGAGCGGCACCGACCACCTCGAGCGCGTCGCCGATGAGGTCCATGACGGTTTCAAAAGTTGACCCGAGCTGGTCGAGCCACGGGCTGCACTGGGTCAGCAGGTCGGATATGCCCTGAATGACCGCCGTGATGATGGGCAGCAGCAGCGACTCGATTCCAGCGACCAGCTGTCCGACAAACGACAGGACGCTGCCGACCAAAATGATCAGGCCGTCAAGCAGGCTGGTCAGGGGAGGCAAGATGGCCGTCAGGATGTTGGTCAGCGGCTCGATGAGCTGGGAGATGCAGTCGAGCAAAGGCTGCAGGATTTCAGCCGCCACGGGGGCGAGCTGGGCAATCACGGTGCCGAGCGTCTCGAAAATCTGACTCATGCACCCGACAAGCACCGGGAAAATCTCGGATGCCGCGCTGGTGCATTTGTCGAAGATGTCTTGCAGGACGGGTGCGAGAGTGGACACTGCGCCCATGAGCGCGGAGCCGACCGTGTCGGCAACCTGCGCGAGCGTCTGCT
>OGZO01001874.1_pt1 | contig 15004 bp, 9 predicted proteins | sample 1576721 | NCBI WGS metagenome assembly OGZO01 (sample SAMEA3541516, study PRJEB24748) | human gut metagenome | biome: human gut; feature: human-associated habitat; material: faeces | place: China | collected 2012 | reverse complement strand
GGTCCTCGCTCATCTCGATGCGTGGCTTACCATAGCTGTGCTCGACGATATCGATGGAGGCATGCGTAAGGATCCAGCTGTTGTATGCCCCGCCCAGGTCATCGTCAAAGGCGTCGGGTGACAGCAGACCCGCCGAAATGGCGTCTTGGCGATCGCGCCCCACGTAGGCAAGGATATCCGAGATGCGAACCACGCAGCCCTCGAGCGTCATGGGGCGCAGGTGCTCAATTGCGCTATAGCCAGTGGCAATGCAATCCTCGACAGTTCGGTCGAACTGGTCAAAGGAACTCATGTCCGAAAGCTCAAAAACACGTTGCTCGTACTCGCCGTTGTGGCAAAGGACGCCGTCGAGCGTCTGGAGCGACACGTTGCGGCCATACAGCGCATCGAGCACGCGGACCGACTGCACGTTATGGAAAAAATAACGACCCGTGCGCTCGTGATAGATATCGTTGAGAAATCGCTCACCGGCATGGCCGAAAGGCGTGTGGCCCAAGTCGTGGCCTAAGCCAATCGCCTCGATCAGATCGCAGTTGAGCCCCAGGGCACGTCCGATATCGCGCGCGATGCGCGAAACAAGCTGCACGTGCAGGCCGCGACGCGACAGGTCGTCGTTGCTGCGAAAACTAAAGACCTGCGTTTTGCCTGCATAACGGGTGTATGCGGGCAGATGCAAAATCTTTTCGGTATCGCGCATAAATGCCGGACGCATGAGCGTGCCCACATCTGCGGCTCGATCGAAGCGTCGAATGACCTGGTCGTCACCACATCGATAGGGATTAACGACACCCGAGGCGCGGTCGGCGGCGATACGCCCGACCAACTCGGGCGACAACGCCGCGGGAATGCGATCCATACGCGCCTTAATGGCGGCTGTCTGTTGATTGGTTGCCATGGCATGCTCCTTAAAAAGGGCGCGCAAACGGTTACAGCGTACTACCCACGACCTCGATTATGGCAAATATCGGCACTAAAAACGGCAGCAATGGCAGGGAGCGTGATTATATGATGAGACAGGCGGCGGCAAGGGCCAGGAGCGCAGCCGCAAACGCGACGATACCACCCAAGAGATCGAAGGTACAAAGGGCAAAGAGCGCCTTGGCGTCCCCCATACCAATGCCGGGAGCGTGGCGAACACGACGCCAAAGCGACTCAGTAAGCATAAGGGCAAGGTAGGCGATGGCAGCAAGACCGGCATGGTCAAGCGCCGTGTTAACGCCCTTGTCGAGCCAAACGCCTGCAAACGCCGCCACCGCACACGCGCCGGCAAGCTGATTGGGAAACCGTCGCTCGCGGGCATCAATCGCCGCGCCGGCAAAGATGCAAATCCAAAACGGAATATAGACCATCTAACATCTCCTTGGGCAGCAGCTCAAACGCAAAAACCACCACAAAAGTGCCTGTCCCCTTTGTGGTGGTTTTGATCGTGGTTATTTGGCGCCTTGCATGACCTCGTCGAGGGTAACGCTCACGGCGTGCTGCGTCGGCACCCAGTCGACCTTCAAGAACAGTGCTGCCACCGTAATGGGGATATAGCTGAACATAAAGATCGGGAAGGTAAACAGGTTGGTCACCAGACGCCACTTTTGCGCGCAGTGAATGTGCTTGTACTCAAAGATGGTCGTGAGCAGCGCCAGGATAAAGAACGTCTGATACATCATGGCGAAGGTCATAATGAGAGAAGCGGCGCACGCCTGCATCTCAACCTCGGTGGCCAGGAAGCCGTGCGAAAGACCGCCCACAATCAGGAACGTGGCATTGGCGAGCATCGAGATCAGCGATAGCAACATACCCGGGGCGATCGTCATAAACATGTCGTAGGCGGCAAAGCGATGGTAGCGAAAGGTCGATTTGACCAGGTGCTTTCCATACGTAAAGAACACCTGGTAGAAGCCCTTGGTCCAGCGCATACGCTGCTTCCAGGAAGCCTTAAACGTCACGGGCTGTTCGTCAAAGAACTCCGCCGGTGCATAGCCAATGCGAATGCCGTGAATGGCGCAGAACGTGGTGAACTGAACATCCTCGGTCAGCGTGTGGAACTGCCAGCCGTGCATGCCCTCGATAACACTGGCGGAGATGAGGTAGCCCGAACCCGAGACGGCGCAAGACGTCTTGCAGATGTTGCGCGCGTTGTTGAGAAAGCGCGCCTCGCGCAGGTACCACGTGGCATTAGCCGCCGAGATCCACGAGCTGCCGAAGTTCTTGGAATTGCGATAGCTCGTGACCACATGGAAGCCCTGGTCAAAGGCATCGTTCATCTTGGACACGTAATCGCGGGAGATGACGTTATCGGCATCGAAGATAAAGTAGCCTTCAAACGTATCGGGATACTCGTTAAGGATACGGTCGAAACCAAAGTCCATGACCCAGCTCTTACCCTTACGGGCCAGGTCGTTGCGCTCATAGACAATGGCGCCCGCCTCACGCGCAAGCTGTGCCGTGTTGTCGGTGCAGGCGTCGGCGACCACAAAGACCTCGATAAGCTCGGACGGATAATCCTGATCCTTGATGGAGCGAACGAGGTTGGCGATCACAGCCTCCTCGTTATGCGCCGCGATAAAGAAGGCATAGCGGTGGAGTTTTTTGGCCTTGGGAGGCGCGACCTCGCCACGAAGAGCGCCGATGACAAAGAAGACCACCTGGTACAGAAAGCAGACCGTGAGCAGCGTGACGACAATCTGGTTGAAGATCACGATGGGTGTGTTGGTTTGTAAAAAGGCGAGCATGCAGGCTCCCAGCAACGCGTTACGTAAACAATCGTATATCTTACCGCAGGCTTACCGAGTTCAAGAAACCACCTAATTCTGGCTAGGCTTCGAGCAGACCGAGCTGCGGGACAATTTCGTCACCGGCGGCAGTGCGGCCGAGCGAACGCGGGGCCAGGTCATCCAGAACCGCGGCAAGGTCCCACGGCAGCTCATCACGGCACTCAATGCGCTCTCCCGTCACGGGATGGTCGAACGCCACACGCCAGGAATGAAGGAACTGCCTGGTCAGACCCTGATCGGCGCGCGCGTCGCACTTGCCGTAGAGCGGATCGCCCACGCAGGCGTGGTTGATATGGCGCATGTGCACGCGAATCTGATGCGTGCGGCCCGTAAACAAGTGGCACTCGACGAGCGTATAGCCGTCGTCAAAACGCGTGGAATCAAAGCGCTCGAGCACCTTAAAAGTCGTGATGGCCTGGCGCGCAAAGGGGTCATCGGAAACCGCCATCTTCACGCGGTCGCGCGTCGATCGGGCAATACCAGTGTTGACAGTGCCCTCATCCATGGCGATGTGCCCGTGAACGAGCGTGATATAGCGACGGTCGAGCGTGCGCGTGCGGATGAGATTTTGAAGCGCGCGCTGGGTGTCGTCGTCTTTTGCCGCGAGCATAAGCCCCGAGGTATCGCGATCCAGGCGATGCACGATGCCGGGGCGGTCCTCACCCTGCACGGTACCAAGATGATCGATGCCGCAGTGGTAGACCAGAGCGTTCGCAAGGGTGCCGCTCTCGTGGCCGTGGGCGGGATGGCACACCAGGCCGCGCTGCTTGGAGAGCACGATGAGGTAGTCGTCCTCGTAGCGGATATCGAGGGGAATGGCCTCGGGAATCACGTCGGTCGGATCGTGCGGCTCGGGCAAGTCGACCGAGATGCGGTCGCCGGCGCGCACAGCATACTTTTTTGACAGGCAGGTCTCGCCGTTGACGGCAACGGCGCCTCCCTCGATCAGATGCGCGCAGGCAGAGCGTGTGGGACAGCCATCGTTGGCGCCCAGATAGGCGTCAAGACGCTGACCAGCGGAATCGTCGGCAACAAGAATATGGATGTCGGCCATTAGCGCTCATTCCTTTCGCGAATCTTGCGGGCACGCTCCCCACGCTGCTTGGCTTTGCGTTTGGCGCGAGCCTCATCACGAGCGTTGAGTTCGGCGGTCGCATCGACCTCGCGAGCGGCGGGGCTCAAGAACATGTAACCGATGAGCGCCAGCACGACGCCGACCGTAATGCCGATATCGGCTACATTAAAAACGGGGAAGTCGATGAAGGTGGTGGCAATAAAATCGGTCACGAAGCCCATGGTCAGGCGATCGATAGCGTTGCCGACGGCGCCGCCCGCAACCATGGCCATGCCCACAACCTCAAAATGGGCGAGCTGGGGTGCACGAACGAGGTACAAGGCAATAGCGATAATGACTGCCAACGCCAGCACGGCAAACGCGATGCCATGCCCCTCGCCCATGCTAAAGGCGGCTCCGATATTGCGAACAAACAGAAAATCGATCACGCCGGGGATAACGGTCACATGCAGAGCATCGCCCACGGCACGAACCGCAAGCTTGGTCAGCTGGTCAACAAGCAACACAACGAGCGCTACCCCACCAGCAACACCTAACCGCCAACGCAAAGGCGGCGTCATATCCGCACCACGACCCAAAGAAATCCCCTACCCTCAAGAACAATCGAATTCCGTTTAACGCAGTAGATAATCATACATTGACGCAAGCAAGAAGCGACAAATCTCCCAAGAACGGAAACACCGCAGGTAGAGCATAAATGAGCGAGCAGGTCGCATTTGAGACAAGGTGACGTGAAATGAAAGGGCGCTGACCTTTCGGTCGCGCCCTTGAAATTGAACGTCAGATTGTCCAAATGCGGCCCGCGCAGCGTCGGTAGGTTACGGCGTTCTACGAACGCCGTAACCTACAAAGCGTCGGCGCAGCGCTTGCAGATATGCGCGTGGCCGTTGTACTCGCCGACGGTGGTGCGATAGTTCCAGCAACGGTCGCAGCACTCGCCCTCGGCAGCCTCAATAGCAACGGAAAGCTCGTCGCCCTGGGTCAGCTCAACATCGGAGACGATGTAGAACTCGGCCAGGTCGACGGCTTTGTCACCGGTCAGCAGCGCGTACATCTCGGCGGGAACGACCGCCTTGACGCGGACCTGCTGGCTCTTGGTGAAGGTGCCGGCGGAGCGGGCATCCTCAAGGGCCTTGGTCACGGCGCCACGGAGCTCGAGCGAAGCCTCAAGCACGCCCTCAAACTCGTTGGCCTCGTCGACCGTGATGGGCGACTTGTACCAATCGAGCAGCGCGGCGTACTTCTGGTGATCGACGCAGCCGGCGGGCGCATAGGCCATGGCCTCGTCGACCGTGTAGGACAGGATCGGCTGCAGGTCGCGCATGAGCATCGAGAAGAGCTCGGCCAGCACGGTTTGGGCGCTGCGGCGCTCGAGAGAGCCGGGCTTCTCGCAGTACAGACGGTCCTTCAGGGCGTCGAGATACACGTTGGAGAGCTCGGTAACCACAAAGTCGTAAAGCGCACGGTAGGCGCGCGGGAACTCGTAGCTGGCGTAGGCATCGTCGACCTCGGCCTGGACCTGGGTCAGGCGGGCAACCATGAGCTTGTCGAGCGGCAGCAGGTCGGCAAAGGCGACGCCGTCGGTCTCGGGCTCAAACTGACCCTCGAGCTCGGAGAGCAGGAAGCGCAGCGTGTTGCGGAAACGACGGTAGGCATCGGACGTACGAGCAAGGATCTCGTGGTCGATGGACACGTCGGAGCTGGTATCGACCGAGGCGACCCACAGACGGATGATGTCGGCGCCCATCTCGTCACAGACCTTGTTGGGGTCGATGACGTTGCCGAGCGACTTGGACATCTTGCGGCCCTGGCCGTCGAGCGTGAAGCCCTGCGAGACGACTGCCTTGTACGGAGCGTGACCGTTGGCACCCACCGAGGTCAGCAGCGAGCTCTGGAACCAACCGCGGTGCTGGTCGGAGCCCTCGAGATACACGTCAGCCGGGTACTCAAGCTCGGGGCGATACTCGCATACGGCCTTCCAAGACACGCCGGAGTCCCACCACACGTCGAGGATGTCCTTATCGGCCTTGAGGTGATGGCCGCCGCACTTGGGGCAGACGCAGGCCTCGCCCAGGTAGCTCTCGGGAGCGTCGGTGAACCAGGCGTCGGAGCCCCTCTCATGGAAGAGCTTGATGACGGCGTCGAGCGTGGCATCGTTCATGACCTTCTCGCCGCAGTCGGCGCAGGTGTAGCTGGGGATAGGCACGCCCCAGTTGCGCTGACGGCTGATGCACCAGTCGGGACGCTGCTCGACCATGGCGCCGATGCGGTTGGCCGCGTGGGCCGGATACCACTTGACGTTCTCGCGGACCTCTTTGCCAGCCTGCTCGCGCAAACCGGTCTTGTCCATCGAGACAAACCACTGGTCAGTAGCACGGAAGAGCACCGGGTGCTTGCAGCGCCAGCAGTGCGGATAGCTGTGCGTGATCTTCTTCTCGAGAACCAGGGTGCCGCGCTCGCGCAGGAACTCGATGATATGCGGGTTGGCCTCATCGGTATCCATACCGCTGAAGGGACCACCGGTGCCAAACACCTCGCCGGTGTAGAACTTGCCGTCGTCATCGACCGGCATGCAGATGTCGGTGATGCCCTCCTTGAGGCAGGCAAAGTAGTCGTCGACGCCGTGGCCGGGCGAGTTGTGGACGATACCGGTACCGTCGTCGACACCGACGTAATCAGCCAGCAGCGCCACGCCCTCAACACCGTCAAAGATCGGCTGCTTGTAGTGGATGTGGTGGAAGGTCTCGGCGGGAACCACATAGGGCTTGCCGTCGACCATAACCGGGGTGTACTCCCAGCCAAACTCCTCGCAGCACTTGGGAGCCAGGTCCTCGAGCATGACCTCGGCACGGCCATCGTGCTCAACGGCGACATAGGCGGCGCCGGGCTTAAGGGAAACGGCCTGGTCAGAGGGGATGGTCCACGGCGTGGTCGTCCAGATGATAAAGTCGACCGGGCCGTCGAAGTTCTCGAGGCCGGCGGGCTTGGAGGTCATCTCAAAGCGCACGAAGATGGAGGGGCTCGTCTCGTCGGAGTACTCAATCTCGGCCTCGGCCAGCGCGGTGTGGCAGTGCTTGCACCAGTGAACCGGCTTGTGGCCGCGATAGATCATGCCCTTATCGAACATGGCCTTGAAGACCTCGATGTCGGCGGCATCGTGCTGGTGATAGAGCGTCAGATAGGGGTTATCCCAGTCGCCGAGCACGCCCAGACGACGGAAACCGGCCTTCTGCAGCTCGATGTTCTCGACAGCGAACTCGTTGCAGAGCTCACGAATCTTGGCCGTGGGGGTCTGGTTGAACTTCTCGGTGCCGAGCTTCTCCTCGACCTTGTGCTCGATCGGCTGACCATGGCAGTCCCAACCGGGGACATAGGGAACCTCATAGCCCTGCATCATCCAGTAGCGGTTGATCATGTCCTTGGAGATCTTGTTCATGGCGTGGCCGATGTGGATCGGGCCGTTGGCGTACGGAGGGCCGTCGTGCAGCACGAACTTCTTGTGACCCTCGTTCTTCTTTAGAACTTGCTCGTAGACCTTGTTGTCCTGCCAGTCCTTGAGTCGCTTGGGCTCGGACTTGGAAAGACCGGCACGCATGGGAAAACCGGTCTTGGGCAGATTCATCGTCTGCTTGTACTCGTTTGCCACGGTACCCCTTTCATGTCGTGGGCGCGCACGCCCTCTGGGCACCAAAAAAAGCGCCCGCCCCTGCAAGCTGGGACGAAGCGCCACAAAACGGACAGTCTGTCCGTAAAAGCTCTTCGCTTAACCACCCAGCTTAGATGCCCTCGCCCGCTTCTAGCGCGCTCGCATCCGTTACTCGGCTGGCCTGTATCGACGACCATCTCGGCGATATCTACTAAGACGTGCCTGTGCGGCACGTCCGTTGGGACCGCAGCTCCGGGGTGATTTTCATCGGTCGCATGCACGGGTTCTCAGCGCTCCCCGCTCTCTGTAGCATGCGGACGGCCGACTACTCGTCCCCATCAACGCTTATGCGCTGTATGGTAGCACGGTCAACGCCGGCGAAAAACCCTCAACATCGGTTTCATACTTTAGAAATTTCTCGCGGTCGCAAGCATTCACTTGGAGCAAAATACCTGAAAGCACTTTATCTAACGAAAGAAGGCTACTATGCGCACGATTGGAATGAGCGACTACACCGTCGGCGAGGACTGCTTTGACGAGTTGCCCGGCGCGCTGGCCGAGTACGGAGCGACCAAGGTCGCGATTATCGGCGGCAAACGAGCACTGGCCGCGGCGTTTCCCGGTATCGAAGCCGCGCTGGCAGGCACCGACGTCGAGATCCTGGAGACGCGCGTCTACGGCACCAACAGCACGCGCGCCAATATCGCCAAGGTTGTGAACTCCCCCGCCTGCCAAGAGGCCGACGTGCTCATCGCATGCGGCGGCGGCAAGGCGCTCGACACCGTAAAGACAGCGGCCATCGAGCTCAAGAAGATCGTCTTTACGGTACCGACGATCTGTTCCAACTGCTCCGCCGCGACCGCCATTGCCGTCGTGTACAACGACGACGGCTCGCTCGAGGGCTATTCGTACCCCAATCGCCCCGCGCACATCTTCATCAACCCCAAGATCATCGCCGAGGCACCGGCGGAGTACTTCTGGGCCGGCGTGGGCGATGCCCTGTCCAAGCAGCCCGAGGTCGAATACGCCACGAGCGCCGGTAACCTGGAGCATACCGCCGGCCTTGGCTTGGCACTTGCTCACACCTGCTCCGAGCCGCTGTTTACCTATGGCGTCCAGGGTCTTGAGGACGTGCGCCAGGACCTGTCGAGCGAGGCCGTCAAGCAGATCGCGCTCGATATCGTGGTCAACACGGGCTACGTCTCCAACCTGACCAACCAAAACGATTACTACTACAACTCGAGCGTGGCGCATGCGTTCTACAACGCCACGTGCAGCATCCCGCGCGAGGGCTCCTACCTGCACGGTGAGGTCGTGAGCCTGGGCGTGCTGGTGCTGTTCGCCTACACGGGCGATACCGAGAACCTTAAGCGCTACGCCGCCTTCAACAAGCAGATGGGCCTGCCCGTGACGCTTGAGCAGGTCGGGCTATCCGAGGCCGATATCCCTGCCCTGTGCGAGTATGCGCACGCTACCAACGAGTGGAAGCAGGGCAATCCCGAGCCTTTCACCGACGAAAAGTTCGCTGCTGCCATCAAGGCCGCCAACGCCTACGGCCACACGCTCTAGCTCTAGGCCAAAACCACCACAAAGGGGACAGGCACCTTTCTGGTGGTTTTTTATTGCTCCAGCATTCAGTTCGTACTCGAACCCGATTCTTTACGAGAAAGGGTTCGGGTACGTTTTTTGTTTATCGGAGGTTCTGCGGCGAGAGTACGCAGAACGGTAAGCAAGAACGAATAAAGGCAGGGTATCACCATGAAGGTGGTGCCCTGCCTTTTGCTTTGCATCAAGTTTGCAGCCTGAGAACTTGATGCTCCTATATCATGTAAGTTCTCCATCTTATGTGACTAGACAGAGGATATGCCGTATATTACCACAGTGCTACAACCATAGTTGTACATCTTTCTATGTTCTATGAGAGGAGCTTCTTACATGTCAGTAACAAAAATGAACGTCGTTATCTTTCATTTTTCTATACATGTTGAGGTTTTTGTTGAGATTTAGTTTTCGGACGAGTGATTCCTCGGATATAATATCGTTAGAAAACAGTTCATATAACAAAATCCAAGAATGTGCTTTTTCGGAAATTGTTTGTTTCTGAGCGTCAGATAAAAAATTTTTACGAAGCAGCATTATTTGAGCAAGTTCATTTTGACTTTCAATAATTTTATTGATTGCAGAATCATTAGGGACCAATGCTTGAGCTTCTATTAAAATATATAGTAACCAGAGAACTTCCAAGTCATGATCTTCTAGGAGATTCATCAAAAGCATTGTTGAAATCTGAGCTTTTTCTTTTTCGTTCAATGGCTCATATGTTGTACTTTTAAGAATAAGCGAACAAGCTTTTGTTAGAGATCGAGCATTATTAGTTAAGATTGTAAAAAGATATGCACGGTAAAGTCTTTGATCTTGATCATCAGTAAGCTCGATGGGAGCGTTTTCGATGCTCTTTAAGAGGTATCTTATTGAACCTTTGGTCCCTGAAATTTCAAGATTGAAAAATGTGTTAAAAAGGTTCATCAACTCGGCGTTATGTGATATCAATGGATTTTCATCCACTGCCGATTGATATTTTTCAATAATTTTCTTTAGATTTTCAGCTATATAATAGGGAAACTCAGTAATTTCTGTTTTTTCATAATTCAATGTGAATCCATATTTCTTTAATATACGTCCTACTATGCTGACAATTTGCTTTTCATCATCATTATAAATATATATTTCATAATCATCAACATACCGAGAATAATTCAAACCCGCGTTACAAAGTTCCTTATCGATTCTTGCCATCATACCTTCTGCAATTATTTTTGAAGAGAGCGGACCAACAAGGAGACCATTTGTTCGGTTTAGATTTTGTTTTCGATATATAGAATCCAAATTCTTATATATAGTGTAGGTGTCGCTTACTGACTCACCATGCTGAAAATTCTGAAACTGTCGATTGGCTTCATCGAACCCTAAAATAATAGCAGGAATCATATGAAGATAAAAGCTAGAGAAAAAGTTGGAAATGTCCAATTTCAAGATTTTTTTGGCTCCACTTGCTTTGATTATCTTTGCTGCAAGATTTGAAATGTAATCTGATGGCATGGGAATATCACCTGTGGGAGCATCGCCGCCGTACGATTGCTCGTGTCGAATAATCGTATGATTCACTCCCAAAATTGGAGAAAATGAGCAAGGATTATTCTCAGTGAACTCTATTAAGTCTTTAACAATATGTTTTTCTTTCATGTATGCATGAACTACCGCATATGCTCCGATTTCTGGAATGCTGATAATTCTACGCGCATCGTTTTGATTGAATCTGCTCATGTTAAAATTGTACGGAGGTATCAAATCGCATTCAAAAGGTGGCGGCTGCAGAAATGCTTTAGGGTTCAGTTGAAAGCAAGGAGGTAAATATTCAGAAAAAAAGCCTGTATTGCGTATATCTTTATCAATGGTAACATACTCCGAATCAGACAGTGACATTATTCAACTCACACTCCTATGATATGTACTGTTTTCAAAAAGGCTTCAAATACATTAAATAACACTTACCTTTGCCCGTCAAGGTTACACAGTGATTTCTCTTTAAACACAAAAACAGGGTGCGCCCCGAAGGACGCACCCTGCAAAAATCCACACACGATAAGTAAGGCAGGGAGTTCCCCAGCGGGAACTTCCTGTTTTTCTTTTCCTGCAAGATGAGCCTGTTCTGTCTGCCATGCGGCAAACTCTCGCTGTCCTTCCTCGCTGTTCCAGCAGGCAAGGATGGCCGGGTAGAACGCCCGTGCCAGACGTTCGATGGCTTCATCGGGATAAGGGGAAGTGTTTGTGGACTTTTTCTTTTTGTTCAAACGCACGCTCCTTTGATCGTCCCACCGTGGCAAAGCCGGGCGAGAAAATCAAAGTTCCAATTTTTATCAGGCGCAAGGGCGCGGATGCTTTCCGCCCTGCACTTGCGGCTGGTGGCTCGTTGATGGCTTACAAGTGCCTGTCGTTATGCGATTTTTTCATCGTTCAGCATTTCTTCAAACTGTGCCATATACGCTTTGTGCTGCTTGAGGATTTTTAGCGTTTCAGTTTTGGCGTAGGAATCGTCCGGTAGCTTAGGCAAGTATCTCATCAAAAAATCAAAGTCCTGCTGAATCCGCCGGACGGCGACTTCCAGCGCAGAGTAGTTGATTCCAGAGTAGTGTGAGTAGCTCGACTGCGGAGCGGGACGGTCTTCCGGGTGCAGAATCTCGTGCACGATCTGCTTGCGGTTCGGAAAATCAGCTCTGGCAAGGCGGTGCATATCGGCATCACGGACTTTGAACTGCCCGGACAGGATTTTTTCCTGCATACCGGGCACCATCTGTTCCAGGATCTCTACGCCGTGCATGAACTTTTCAGAACGGGCAACGTAGGATTCGCTGACGTTGTTCCGCTCTGCAATCTGCTTGCGGATGCTCGCTTCCGCAGAGGTGGGAGGAACTGTGTCATTTTGACACAATTCCTCCTGAACAGGTTCTTCGGTAGTAACCGTATACTGGTTGTTGCCGTTTCCACCGGGCTTTCGATGCTCCACACTGTACTGCTTTCCAATGAGGAACTTCTTCTGCTCCGGCGTGAGGTTACGCCGCCCCAACTGGTTTTTGCAAATCCAAGCGAGAACTTCTTCCCGGCTTTCAAAGGGGAGCGGCATGGTGGAGAAATAAATCTCAGGATGCTTCTGGAGAATGGCATAACGGCTGTGACCATCAACAAGGGAATTGCCCAGATACTCATAGAAGATTATACCTATTTACTTCTTTCTGCGTTTGCCACATTGTGGACATCTATGTCCGTTTACACGACTTCGAATCTCAGATTCCCAATAATTTCCGCATACAGAGCAAACCCACCAAGCGTGTTTTCCGCTTTTGGGTAAGACTTTTCGGGGGTCTAATTCGGTATTTCTCTCATAGTCCCATTCGTTAAGAAGCTCTGGATATAGGGTGGCCAAATCATTTATGCCTGTCTTAGGGACTCGTCCACTACAACAAGGACAACCAATTCCTCTTTTTCTGTTATTGGGACTTGCTTGCCATTCATAACCGCATTTCGGACAAAGCCACCAGACAGGTTTGAATTTTCCGGCGGTTATATCATTTGGGGTTAAACCGATATTTTTTGTGGGATGCCATTCTTTGGAAAGTTCTGGCATGGTTTCAGCGAGTGAACCAACCTTTTTAACTACACCTTGTGTAAAACTTTTTCCACGGTGTTTTTTTGAACATTCAGCGCACCCAAAGCGCCCTTTTCGTGTCATGCTGTTAATGCTGCATTTCCATTCGTGTCCACAATCTGGACATTTCCACCAGACGATTTCATTTGAACTGACGGTAAACATGTCTGGAGTTAAGTCCTGATTCTTCACATAGTCCCATTTTGAGGCAACGTCTGGACGTAAAATTGCGAGGGAATTATCAATACTTGTCAAATATCCTAAGATTTGCGGGCGGTCACGTTCGATATTTACATCGATTTGACTGTGAATATGTCGAGGATCTGTTCGAGTCCACATATTGGAGGAAGCATCTATAGAATCGAGAATGACTTTAAGGGCGGTTTCGAGTTCGCCTGTCTTTTTGACTTTTGAAATGGTATAAACCACATCAGCAGTTTGCGCATTGTCAACCCAATTGCGAGTATTCTTCTCTTTGATACGGATGAGCTTCACATGATTTTCTTGACATAATTTATATTTGCGGATGTCCCGTTCATACTGCTCATCCGATTGGTGCCAGTTTGCACCATCAAACTCAATTCCGGTATGAATAGAGGGAATATAAATATCGAGTTCCATAGAACCCAGAAAAACGGGTTTGTATTTGTTGATAGCATCGGAATAGAGCTTATGAACGTAAAAGAAGGTAGCTTGCTCGGGGAAAGAGGTTTGGACTCTTAAATTGCAAATAGGGCATTGTGTGTTATCTGTATTGCGGTCATGGATAGTGGCTTGATATTCGTGACCGATAGGGCAAAGCCACCATACACGTTTTCCGCTTCCAGCAGTTACTTCATACGGTGTCAGCGGAGCATTCTTAGATGGATGCCATTCGACAGAAAGGCTGGGATTGACCGAAGCTAAATCATTGAATCCTTTTAACACTTTATGCCCTGAGCAGTAGTAGCATGCACTTCCACGTCGCGTCCGCCGTTCAACAGTTTGCTCATAGGAATGTCCCCGTGAACAAAGCCACCAAACTTTCTTTTTGCTGTATGCTGTTATGCTGGAAGGTTTAAGTTCTGTATTTTTGTAAGGATGCCATTCGGTTGCGATGTCTGGAAAAAGAGTTTCGAGGTCATTATAACCAGTGAGCACTTTTCTATGGGAACAGTAAGGGCAACCATAACCTCGTCCAACATGAAGATTTATGCTCTGTTCGTAAGAGTGCCCTTTGCAACAAATCCACCAGACTTTTTTTGAAGAGCCTGCTACGACAGCATCAGGTGAGAGTGGATGATTTTTGTTGAAGTCCCATTCATTGATGCAGGCAGGATATTGTGAAAGTAAATCGTTTTGACCTTTAACAAGCTTGACCATGGTAGTCCCTCATATCATCTATGAATCAAAATAGTTAACTCTACCATTTTAATATAGCATAATGAAAATCAAAATCCAGTATAATTAAAAAATTAGTCAGCAGGGTTTGGGGCAGGCACGCCCCAACAAGATCACTTCGGAAATGCAGATGCATTGAAGAAGTGAAGTCCCGGTGGAGCACAAGATTTTCAAGAATTGAAAATTTGTGGCCACGGGACGGTTCTTGCCCTCTACCGCTGCGCTCAAAACTCATTTTCAACAAATGTTTCCGAATTGTTAAGACGCAAAATTTTTTTTGAACACTTTCTTTTACTGAAGTGGTGGTGCTCATCATGAGCACCACCACACCTGTGATTTTGGATATTAAGGGCAGACGAAATCTTACCTATGCTTTCAGCAAAACAATTGCTCAAATTTCCCCTTGCAATCTCACCTAAGTTGTGGTATATACATTATACGAAAGCTGCTTTTAAAGAACGTTCCACCGTTCAATGATGTGTAAAGTGAGGTGCCTGCCATGACCGCCGTAATCTATGCCCGCTATTCATCGGATAACCAGCGCGAAGAATCCATCGAAGGTCAGATTCGTGAATGTACGGCCTATGCCGAAAAGAATGGCATTACGGTGGTCAAGCACTACATTGACCGTGCCATCTCTGCCAAGACGGACAACCGCCCGGAGTTCCAGCAGATGATCAAAGACAGCGACAAAAAGCTGTTTGACATCGTGCTGGTCTGGAAGCTGGACCGTTTTGCCCGGAACCGCTACGACAGCGCACGGTACAAGACCCAGCTGAAGAAGAACGGTGTCAAGCTCATGTCGGCCACAGAAATCATCTCCGAGGGGCCGGAGGGCATCATTCTGGAATCGGTGCTGGAAGGCTACGCCGAATATTACTCTGCCGACCTTGCCGAAAAGGTTGTCCGTGGACAGACAGAGAACATCCTGA
>OGZO01001862.1_pt1 | contig 15069 bp, 19 predicted proteins | sample 1576721 | NCBI WGS metagenome assembly OGZO01 (sample SAMEA3541516, study PRJEB24748) | human gut metagenome | biome: human gut; feature: human-associated habitat; material: faeces | place: China | collected 2012 | reverse complement strand
CATATCATTGGCACGATTAGAACTACACCAACTTCTATCAGCCTCATCTACATAACAACCTATTCTTCCATCAGAACCTACTCCATAATTACTTGAAGCCTGTCTACTTGACGGTGCAAAAACATTGGCACATGTCTCAATAGACAAGTTGCCTGCCATGCAGTGGATTGTGATAGTATCAATAGCATGGTCTCTAGGTGAAGTCTTGTTAGGACTAATCTTAACATACTCTACTAAGCTTGAATAACTCATCATTATACCTCCTTGTGGTAATCATTAAATATATTTTGTATGTAACTAAACAAGTATCCATATGTATTATTTGAAATCATATGGTATGAATACTCGATTACTACCCCTAATAGGTTTCCTATCCTTGTATCATCGCCAACTACTACATTGTTTTCAATAGCCAGCTGGCTTGTAACATTATTAACTAGACATTTAAAAAATGTATCTATTTTATCATCATCTAGTAAGGTTAACCAATTGATGTGAAATGACTTTATATTGGTAACTGTCCATGATTTTACCTGTCTTTTAAATCGTGATAACTTAAAGCTTTCAAACATTATGGTCACCTCCTAATATGTAGTATTATAGCACAATTATTAGTTAAAGTCAATAGTTATATTACTAGTTAATTATTGGTTGTGAAATGCTATAATTCATCTTATGGTTAAACTAGAAAAGACCAGCAACTTAACATTGCTGGTCAAACTAGAACTATATTATTATAAACTTATACATTATTTACTTTATATAAATGTCTGTTTTCGTTAAATATATGCTAAACTCAAAGCTATCCATGTCATATTCAATATCTGAAAGTGTATCATCATATACCATATATTTACCATCTACATTAAATAATACAACAGTTTGTGTATCGTTTAAATCTACCCCTAAATAACTAAATTCAAAGTCTTTTGGTGTAAGTAACCTTAAACCTGCACCCTTAGTAAGGTTTATTGTTACGATTGAAGTATCTTCAGTAGCCCAAACATTTATGTAAATATTTAAATAACATATTAATAAACCCCTTTAATCGATAGAGGGGAATTTTCCCCTCTAAAACAATACCTGCTGCTCTACCCCTTTACTGCGGTAGAACTTCTCGACCTTGGTTCTGTTCCAACAAACCCACTGGTCTTGCATATCTGCAAAGACTGTGTTATATGGAACGAGCAACTTACGAAGCTCGTCTATATCCTTTGCAGATACATAAGTATCATACAAAGAATACTCTTTTATAAACTTGCCGTGGCGAATGTTCTCGCTACGACTTACAAACTCCAAATAATCTGGGTTTGTCGATACAGCATCTAAAGGTTTTGTATTAACCCATGTAATTTCTCCATTACCGAAGCCTATATCCTTGCCAATTCTTAATGGCTTCGATGCCATCTTTGTAATAACTGTGTGGTTAATTTCTAAACCACACATATACTTATCAAAAGCATCTTCTTCAGTTAAAACCTTGATTAGAGCATGAGATTTTACTCTCATACCACAAATGGTAATCTCTTTATATATACCCCCTTTTGCTGGTTGATATTTCAGCTCTGTTAAATTATTATTACTATCCAGTTTTCTAACAGAAAAGTCAGAACTAACTGAATACTGCCCATCTGATAGGTGAAAGGTAGCCTTCTTAAAAGCACCATCATTATCAAACTCTCTAACTACTGTAGAATTAACTACCCCTAAAACTCTCATTGTTGCTGTCATTCTTCTCATTGCCATAATAATTTTCCTCCTAAATACTATTTATTTAAAACTTTATTTAAATCAACATCTGAACCTAAAATAACATCAGATGATAATTTCATCAACTCATTTAGCTCTTTTCTAAGGCACCTGATATAGTCAGAAGCTACTGTATCATAATCTCTAGCTACCTTATATACTACATCTGATTTTTCTTCGAAGAAAATATCCTCACTCAAAAGCTTGCTCTTTGTAAACTCATAAGATTTCTCTACACTTTCAGTCCTTTCAACAAGATTACTAATCTTACTTAAACCATCAATAAATAACTTTGATTTTAAATCGTTCTCTGTCATTTTAATACCCTCCTTTAAAATAAACTCTCAATCCAAGTAACTACCCCTGATTGTAACATAGTTGCAAAATTAGGTAGAACTACTGCAAAAATGACAGTAACTAAAATCAATGTGCAAACCCAATGCTTTGCAAGAAACTTAATAATTTTCATGATGTATACCTCCAATTTTTTATTTGTTAAATATATTTTTATATCAAATGCTAAAGGAAACACCTTATAAAAGATACTCATCTAAAGGCGGTAATGTGATTTTTACTCCTCTAGCATTTCATACAATATATTTCTATATTAGGTCTATAGAAATAAACCTAATATTTACAAGGTTCATCCTCACGAACCTTAAAGTCTGTGATGTCTAATAAAGACCTCTTAAGACCTTCCTCTACATCTTTCGTTGTAGAGTTAGTATAATCGACTTCATATGTAAGATACGAAGAAACCTGCTCAAGCAATGACTCCTTGAGCCATACAAACTGAGCATACTCATCTGGACTAAAAACATCCAACCCAAGGACATCATCAGGTATACTACAACTATGGTAGTATATTCTATCTCCTGAAGCTTGAAGATAAACTTTAAGAGTGATAACTACCCCTTGAACTGAGACCTCTTTGTAAAAACTTATTTCAGTAATACCTTGCTCATTTGTATCACTTCCATATGCTAATACCATACCATTAACTTCTTCAAACTTTGTAACGAGATTATCCATACTACTAAACATACGAATGCTTCTATGCTCTTTCTTAAACTCTTTACTCTCAATCACTTTACTACTTAATCTCATTTTTTTGTCCTCCTAAATAATAAATAATGTAATAAGTTTCTTTGCTTAATATAAAACGATATTCACTTTGTAGTGTGGAGTCTCACATTTGTTCAATTTAATATTCGTGAGGGGCAAGATTAAAACCATCACCACATTGTTTATTCATTTTATACATAATATATTTTGAACTCAAGTAAGTGAAAAATAACATTATAATAGATATTTTTACAACTCACTTTTTTCATCTTGAAAGTAGTAAAATATATTTACTACCCCTTGATTATACAAAATATATTTTGATATTACAAATACAGAAAAATACCTCATAAAGACAAAAAATAAGTGAAGCACACTACAAACTTGTAATGCGCCCCACCTATCTAAAAAGAGGACAATAAAATGAGAAAGAACGTAAGGCAAAGCCCTAAATTTATTACTCAATTATTATAGCATAAAACTAAAAAAATGTCAATATATCTACTTATTCATTCTTGTCTTTTATATTGAATGTCTTTTTAATCCAATCTATAACCTCTCTTGGTGTAGACTTATCTACACAATCAGATACCTGAACTAATACCTCTTTAACCCATTTAGGGAAAGGAACTCCAATATTAGCTAAATTTTCTAATAAACTTATTAGCTCCTCAATACAGAACCAAATAACAACTAAAGTCCTTATTGATAACGATATGCCCCAAAATGTAGGTGTTTTTCCTGCTAAGTCTAGCAAACACGTATCAACCTTCAATGCTATGAAAATAGCTAGGAAAATAAACACCTTTCTCATGATTCCATTACGTAACTCAGTTGAACTTAAAGTCTTCTGTATGATAGCATATACTACCCCTGAAGCCATATCAACCAATATTAATGAGATTAGCAACTCGAGTGCCGAATCAAAGCCACCTAGAGCTGCAACTACAGTAGATATTATAACTGTAAAACTAGTCTTTACGATAAATAATACTTTATCCATAATTTATACCTCCTATTATGACTGTGTTAATGTATATATGATTTTCATAGTTTTATCTGCAGTTTTTGTTAATACTGTCTCCTGATTATTTATTGTGCCTAAGTATGCTGAAACTAGTAAAGGAACATATAAACTCAAATTAGAAGAATTACTATGCATATTCATCTCAATATAAGGATTTGGAATCAAGTCTGCATTATCTACTAGACAATAATTAGAATGTAATCTTATATTATTGTCAAGCATAAAAGCACTAGTCTGCATAGTTCCATCATTATCTAACAAGAACCAAGCATAGCCATTAGTTCCGTCTGGAGCTATATAAGCAAGACTACCCCTGTAATACCTTAAAGTTCCACCAAGACCTGTATCATAATATCCGCCTTTTTTATCAGTGCCTGCAAGTAAAGTAGCCATCTTACTTGTAACAGCTATATCCTTGAAAGTAAAGGTGCCATCAAAATTTAAAATCCAAACTCTTAATTTATTTGGATGTGTAGTTAAATCAGCCCAATTCAACTGTCCAGTTATAATATATAACTTATCATTATGAATTATTTTATCTTGACTATTTAAACAACTATTCTTACCTGTTTGACCAAAATATGCAAATATTGCTGAATTAATATTGCTTGCAGGTATTGTAACTCGTTCAGCTACCCCGTTACCTGAATATTTTATAAGCTTAAACTCTTCATAACTACCATCACCATCTTGGCAAAAGCCGTGGTCTTTGGCTGTATATGGTATATCTTTATATGCTGCTATACCTGTATCAATAACTTCTGATGATGTTATGTTTCCATAATTGAAACCATCTACTAAACTTAGACCAAACTTAGCTTTTGATGTCACATTAGCGATACTCTGCTTGTTATCTCTACCCCTATAAATTACGTGTAAGTAATCACCATCTATGTAGGCACATTTTCCATCACTACCACCCCACCCCTCAGCATTTACCAAAGCACCATTAGTATTGTAATTTAAATCTGCTGCTTTAGACGCATCCCAAAAATTATTAGAATAAAAGTCTCTTAAACTTAAGCCTTCGAGTGCGGCTGCTTTTGCGTCACAACCATAACCTACTGCTCCACCACAATCAGATGTTAGACATATACTAGCTATGTCTCCATTGCATTGGTCAGTATTAAAATCCCAAACAAACTTTACATAGTCTTTTCCTACCTCAGATTCGCCTGAGTTTATACTACCCCTGAAAGAGTTACCTGTATTAGATGCTGACTGATTAGCACAACCAATAAAAGTCTTAATCTCTTCAATGCTAGGTAAACAATGGTCTACGTCCTCAGTAATAGGTTTTGAGAAAACTAAAACTCCACCATATAAAGCTTGTGCAAAATTTTTTCCTTTTGGTGAGCTATACAAACTATTTATATATCGCATACCATCAGCCCACATATTACCTGAAGCTAATTGATTAAATGCTCCACCTAAAGCATTTCTAACAGCACTAGTAACCAAGTTTGTCTTGGTTACCTCATCTGTCAATTTTCCAGTCTTTGCATCGAACAACTGAATAGTTGTTTTACCTTTTAACATATAATCACTCCCATCCTTTTATATTAATTGAAGCTACTAAAGGTGCATTACTATCAGTGCTACCCCTAGAAACTGTGAGTGTATGAGAACCTGCAGTCATATTAATAGTTTTAGCAACAACTGTCGTAGGTATAGTCCAACTTCCTGATGTTATTACTAAGTCATTAACTATTTTTGTATCATCTAAATACAAACATATTGAACGAGTATCAGAAGCAGATGATGCAGTTATACTTATCTCTACTTTAGATAAGTTTGTAGTAGGTGAAATAGTCCAGCTAGCCACATCAGTAGGGTATTCACCTAGGTAATCCAAGTCTTTACCACCTGGAACATTACTATTATTTCTTAATTCAGTAGAACCAGATATTGTAGCGTCTGTTGCTAACAAATCAGTAACTAATACTGGTGGGGTATATACCTCTGTAGTTACATTAATATTAGATGTAAAGCCTAATACATTAATAACATTACTTAATGAAATAAGTGGAACCTTATCTGTTAACTCATAACGACCTGTCCACTCTGATTTTCCACTAGATGCCTTCCAACCCATTATATTTGCTTCAATATCGTAAGCATTAACTAAGCAAGGTATTATTGACTCAATTTGCTGTCCTGAATCTTCGACAAAAGTAGCGTAAACAGATAATGAATGAAGCATATCAGCTTCTGCTGGGTCTAATGACTTTGTAAAAGTCAAAGTATGATACCCCAAGCTACATTGAAACTTAGGCTTAAGTAATACCTCTACATTATCATACACTATTCGTAGAGAAACTAAACCAGTTAACTCATTTTTTGTAATCATTACAAAACTGAATAGTGGTGACACATTAGCTGGTAAAGTAAAATACATTTGTAATACTTTGCTTTCTAAAGTATTTAATGCATACTCTTCAGTATTTATATATCTTAATATAGATAATTCATTTGAACTACTACCACTGCCTCCAGTTGATGCTGCCTTCTTAACGCTTTGTGATTGTGTTTTGGTTCGTTTATCAAGAACTGCTCCGACAACTGATGATTTACCATGATATACCCAAGATAAACTAGTTATAAAACTAGAAAAGCCTCTAACGTCATTACTTAATATATCACCACACTCTATTGCTGGGTTACCATTATACTGAAAATCAAAGCTTCTAAATGTTAAGCCTTCTAATTGTTTCCAGATATTATTACAAATTATAACTACTAAATCTTCAGTTAACTTATCAAATAGAGGATTACTCTCTAAATCTAATGCATACTCTGATTTACTATCGCCGTGTATATACAAGACCTTATTATTAAACTGTATACTCATACCATCTAATTTATAAGATGAGTCTCCTAATTTACTAGATGCTATTGTGTCGTTATTTATATTAAACACAGAATTAGAAGTGTTATAAGTCTTGAAAGTCAGTTTTCCATCATTAGTGTCAGTAGCAAAACCTCCAATAATCTGACTCACATACATTATAACATCTCGATAAGTTTCTATTGAAGAATCTTCCGATATATAAAAAGTATAACTTGTATTTTCAGATAAAGCATTAAATTCAGCTTCTGTAAGTGCCAACTCTAACCCACAAACGTCACAACACCAAGAAACTAAAGCATAAGGTTTTCCTGAAGTTACTACCCCGTTTGTTGGTATATCAAGCTTACTTAAAACCGAATCTCCGATTAACTGAATAGATGCTATTTTTCGTATAGTAGTATCAGTAGGAATAATAAATTTACCAAGTTGAATCTCTTCATCTAATCCTAATGAAGCATTTTTTACTCCAAAAAACAAAGACAAATCAGCATTATTAAAATTACTTGAATATTTATTTTCCTTATCGATAATAGTTATAGTTGCATTATTGATGTAGCATTCGCCTATGTCAAAAGAAGAGCCACTTACAGACTTTTTTTCTATCTTTACAGTTCCACCGCTAAGCTCATCATCAGATATCGAGTAATTGATTCCTGACCTTGTCTTTATTTCGGCTCTAATATACTGACCTTCAAATCTAGTAGTTTTGTTAAGATATTCATTTAAAGCATTAGAAATATCAATCATAAAAACACCACCAATCTTAAAATTCAGTTATGTTAAAGGACAGTGAAAAAAGACCTCCGATTTTTCTGACCTTCTTACCGACGCCCTGTCTATTATTAGCATAAAACCTACCGTCCTTATATTCCGCATCATAATAGTCAAAATAGTGTAACTGAAATTCAGATTTGCCACTTACTGCATGTAAAATAACTCTCATTTCCTCAGCAGTTAATCTATCCCAACCAACAGATATTTTACGCTGATTAGAACGAATCATATCACGATTCAATATACCAGTCTCACTTGTATAACTATTTTCTGAGTCTAAGTCTCTGTATTCTATGTCGTATTGTGACGGCTCTCTAAGTGCTACCCCATCAACTGTTAATAAAGCCATAAAATCACCTCCCAGGCTTATCATAGTAATTATAACACAATTACTACGATAAGTCAATATTTTGTTTATTTTCCGTTACTACGATATTGTGCTATATCCTGTCTTCTTATGATTTCTTCTGAACTTAATTCACTATTAACATAAATTGGTATAATAATGTCCCCTCCATTATAATCACTGAACTCTGCTAATGCGCCTCTAAAAGCCTGAAGCATAGTATCAAGAGGAGTCTCAATATTTACACCACGCTTCTGGTCACCTAATATAGCTAAAAATTCCTGATTTGGTGGAATGACTGCACCTTGTGCTAATTTAGGAACTGTAGGGATACTAAACCCAAACTTAGAACCTCCAATACCTGGAACCCAATCTGGGACATCCCAACTTATTTTATTTATAGCATTTATTACAGTATTTATGGCGTCTATAACAGTGTTTATAACACCCTTAAATACCCCACCTATTGTATCGAATATACTAGAGAATACACTCTTTATACCCTCCCAAGCCTTAGACCAAGCATTGCTAAAAGTGCCTGTTATATATGTTATAATATTGCCTAAGAATGAAGTAAAATTAGTCCATATGCCAGTAAACCAACCTGAAATAGTTGAACCTACCCCTGATAACCATCCACCTATTTTTGATGGTAACGATGTAAACCAAGCAGTCAATGAGCCTAATATATTACCAAGCCAACCAGCTATATTTGTTAGTAAACTCGTAAACCAACCTGTTATTGAACCTAGTATATTCCCAAGCCAACTAGTTATATTGCTGACTAATGTCGAGAACCAACCTGTTATTGAGCCTAATGTATTTCCGAGCCAACCAGTTATATTTGTTGCTAAACTCGTAAGATTAGTGATAACCAAACCTATTATATTACCTACAAACTCCATTACTACAGCTATAGTAGATTTAAGCATATCTGATATATATCCTGCAATACCCCATAATACGCTCATTATGTCTGTCACTAACCCTGCAACTAAAGTTAATAGTGTGGTGCTTAATGCACCTACTGCATTAAATATTAACTCACCAATTGAGCCTATTAAACCAGACCAATCGATATTTAATACTATAGATTTAATACCTTCATATAAATTAGCTCCTAACTGCATCCAATCAATACCTTTGATTAACTCAGCTAATGAACTAATCAAATTAATAAGTCCAGTAGATATATTTGATGCTATTGTAGAAAAGTCTACATCTCCTAAAACGCTTATTGCAGTATTTATACCTACTTTAAGCTGTTCAGCTATAGAAGCCCAGTCAATCTCAGCAAAAAATGTTGAGAGAGATACAAGAATACCTTCAATACCTTTTATAATTGTTGAAAGTATTAAGCCATAATCAATATGTCCAAATATAGTAGAAAAACTCTTCGCAAATTCTGAACCTATGCTACCCCATTTTAAATTCAATATTGCTGTTCCTATGGACTCAAATACCCCATTTATACCTGCATAAACAGCAATTGAAAATGACTCGAAATCAAAATTATCAAATATACTATTTATACCCTCTGCTAATTTAAGACCTAAATCAGACCAATTAAATGAAGTAACGAATCCAGCTAATGTCTGGAATACAGCATTCAATTTATTTACTAAAAACTGACCTAATGCTACAAAGTCTACAGTAGCTATTAAACTATTTAAACCTACAGCAAGCTGTTGACCTAATGATATAAAATCAAATTGGTCAAAAAATGTATTAATACTCTTAAGTATTAGATTAAGACCTTCGCCTATAATACGACCAATGTCATCAAAATGTAAATTTTGAACAAAGCCATTCAATACATCTGCCAATGCTTTAGCACCAGCTTGAACCTTTGGTATATACTGTGCTAAGTCTATTTTTGACATTACTTCATTTACATCTGCAGCTAATAGAGAGCCTATACCTCGCCAATTACCATCCTTAGCAGCTCTCATCATATTCTCCATTAAAAGGCTTATAGGATTTTTAGTCTCTGATATATCTTTATATTTTGATAAATCAAAGCCAATGCCACCTGCTCCTCCTACACCTACCCCTGAAGAACCTGAGCCTCCTGAAGAATCAGAAGATGACTTATTTGAATTTAACACATTTAACTCATGTATATTTGCTAAACTCTTATTCTGCTCTTTATTAAGCTTTTTCTGAGCCTTTGTAGCGTCATCTGTGCTATCTGCTAAATCATCCATAGCACTAGCACCGATATCACCTAAGGCTACCCCTGCACCTGCTCCTGCTACTCCTTGCTGAACCTGAAGACTCTCCATATCAAATCCAAACATCTTAGCTAGAGCAGATGCACCTGAAATAGCAAGACCAATAATCTGATTTATTACTGTCAATATTGGATACAATATCTTCTGTAAGAAACCACCAAATATAGCTCCTAACTGTTGAATCTGACTAACTAATATACGAGTTTGGTTAGCCCAAGAGCCTTGAGTCTTACTAAAGTCGCCTTGTGCATTTGATAACTTCTCCAACATATAATTATATCTTAGAGCTGTTTTTTCAGCCTGACTCATTGACTCATATGATTTAGTTATACCCTTAGATAAAGCCCATGCCTCTATATTTGCTACAGTCATGTTTACACCAAATGCTCGCATAGCCTTAACTTCGCCAGTTAATCCAGACTGCAATTTATTAAAAACTTCATCATAATCTAGGTTATAAAATGATGCAACATCACCAGTTAATTTTGTAAGATTTATAGACATCTCTTTTTGTGCTTCACCTGTAATATCAGATGCCTCTAATAAACCACCAAAAACTGATGCAAAATTTTTAGCCTGTAATTGAGTAAGACCAAATGAATTTAATGCTGATTTTGCAAAGTCATTTATATCATCAGCCATGTCTTCAAATACAGTATCAACTACATTTTGTATTTCTATTATATCTGATGATAACTTAACCATTTTTTTACCAACATTTCCAATAGCTGTAATACTTAAAGCTCGTGCTGCAATACCCCTTAAGCCTGAAAATGAAGATGATAATGATTTTACACTAGTGCTTATATGAGATAAACTACTAGATAATTTTTTAGCACTATTTGAAAAACTGTTAAAGAAATCTCCAAGTTTTAATCCCTTAAGATTTACACTAAGCTTTTTAGCACTATTGTTTATAGGTGCAAAAAAATCCTTAGTCTTAATGTTTTTCGTTTTTAAAGCGTCATCTATAGCCTTACTTATACCATTCAACTGTGCTTTATTCATATTAAATTCTACATCTACAGGTATAACAACAGAATGAGCCATTATGCACCACCTCCAAAATTTATTGAAAGTTCATCGGCACATAATGGCTCTACTTGAACACTTTATATGGATACCCCAAATATATCTAGGATATGTTTTTTATATTCACTACCAAAAACCTGTTGAAATGCTGAAATAGTATCAGCATCTGGAACTAGGTTCTTTTGCACACCATCTTTTATAATAAGATTAAAACTTTTTTTACAAGACCTGCCCTTACAATTCACTAAAATTTCTTTGCAGTTCGAATTTGAACTATATGAGATAGGTAATCTGTAACCACAATAAGGGCAAATAACACGGTTACCCTGATTGTTCAACACACTTAACACCTTCCTCTATGAAATATACATTAAAGCCTTGTTCCACATAACTGCGAAGTATTTTTAAGAATTGCTCTTTATCATCGAAAAAATCATTAGCCAATATATATACGTCCTGTAAAACTAAACAATATATAAAATACCTTGAAGTATTTTTTTCAAGTGCTAATTCAATGGTCTTATTGAAAAGCTCTACTGGCATATCATAAACACTTTCGCCTATATTAACTATCATATTAACACCACCTAAATATGCTTTTTCCACTCATCGCCAAAACAAGCCTCTAACTCTGCTTTACGCTGTGCAGTAACTTTACGAATACGATATTTGTCCTGCAATTTACGCATGTCTGCTCTCTGAGCCTTAGGTAACTTAGATATATCAACAGTTCGATAATACATTAAATCATTTAGCTCAGTATCTTTAAGACATCTAAACATTGAAATGAATTTAAACCAATGCATTTTTTCCTTATCGATTTCTACCCCATATTGGCTGAACATTGAAGCATAAATCAAATCACTATCAATCTCGAAATCATAAGCGATTCTACCATTATCTGATATAGAATCTTCGACCTCTTCATCAATATCACTAGCATCAAGATATTCAGTTGAATCATCATCTGAACACTTTTTACCACAACTCATGAACCATTTTAACCCATTTAATGCAACATTTATGTCATCTGGGATACCATATCCGTAAAGCAATTCAAGTGCTTTAATCATACGCTCATCATCATCTAATTCAAAGTCCTCTAATATAAGAGTAATCTGTATACCAATTCGATAATCAGTTCTTAACAGATACCCCAAATACTCTGTAGGGTATCTGTCTAATAACATATTATACATTACCTAATCTATCTCCAGAGTATTTTGTTATATTAGAAGATGATAGGATTGACTGGACGTTTGAAGCACTGTTATTTTCATTAGAGATAAGAGTAGATACAGCTTGAAGAACTGGAGATAAATCTTCAATAAACTCTCCAATAGCTTGTGGCATTGGGGTCTCATTACCAAAGATACGCTTGGTTGCTCCTACCCCAAAGAGCTTATCAACATAACCTGCAAAGTCATCAATAATCTTTTTGTAAACTCTAATAAGAGCCATAGATTTCTTTACATTATCCTTTATACTATCAATAGCATCGAAATCCTCTGCGTAAGAACCCTGTAAATCTGAGAACTTTTCAGCCATTTCAGAAAGATAATAAATATTATCGAAGTTCATTAAATCAAGTGTGACAAAGTCGCCACTAGCATTAATCGGTATATCTAACGTTCCTTTAGTTATGTCTAAGCCACTAAATTTTTTACCTAACTGTTTAATTTGTGCTCTACGCTGTTCACGATTCATAATATCATCCTCCTATTTAATAAATAAGGGGTATCTTATTTAGTTTAGAGATACCCCATTTTGTTGATATAAACTACTCTTTTGGTGCTGCAGTTGGTGCAAATGTTGCTGTCTTGTAGTTATCAGACGCATTAACTGTTGCTGTTCCAGCTTTAGGTGAAGCATTAGTAGATAACTTGAAATCTACCTCTAATGACTCAGCACCAGTAAGATTGATTGAGTTAAGCACTACTGTAGTATTTTCATACAAGTCTGCTTTATTTTCATCAAATCTATGAACGATAAGCAATGGGAACTTAGCTGCGTCAAGAACAGTCTGACCACGATATAACTTATAGAATAAATCATAAATAGGGTCACCCTTATCATATTTACCAGAACCCTCTACAGTTACTTTGTAAGATTCAAGGTCTGTCTGAGTAACATCCATAGTTACATCGGCATAATCAGTCTCAGTAGGGTTAAGGTTGATTGTAAGTGACTCACAGTTAGCACCAACTCTATTGTAGTCTGTTGCATTAGCAGTTACTCCAAGATAAACAGCCATAAGACTCGACTTTACTTTAGCCATAATTTAATTACCTCCTTAATTTTTATCATATCTTAAAACAAAGTTTGCACTATTGTCTTCGATACCACTATCATCTCTATAAATCAAACCTGCATTAGTTTGTTGTGTTATTGTGTTGATATAAATTGTATCATTAACAAACTCAAAATCATCTAATGCATCACAATACATACCAAACTGATTTATTAAATCAATTACATTAACTCTTTCGGATACCCCATTAACGCTGAGACGTCTATATATTAAGGAAAATCTTATCTGTGCCTCATAACTACCATCTACATATTCATGTGTCTTTGTAGCATCATCCAAAAGGCGGATACAAATACAGTCTTTATCAGAACTTAAAAAGTTCAATTTTACATCAAGATTTCCAAATATACCTGACTTTTTTATAAGCTCAATCACATAATTAACAAGTAACATCTGTTCAGAAACTGGAACTACAGATTGCTTTACACTTGTATCATTTACTATATTAGCCATGTCAACTAATCACCATCCTCTTAAACTCATCATACCAAGAATCTTTATAGAACAAAGCTGCAACATCTCCCCAACGTGAAGTTGCATTAGCGTGAACATCTGTTTTAAAGTTATTGCTTGGTGGCATATTATAAACATACTCTGCATAATCTGCTGTATATTCTATTGACTCACCCATAGCTGAAATTTTAACGCTAGAATTAAGATTTCCAGTATCATATGGCACAAACTGTTCAATATCTTTAACCATTTTAGGTGCTAAATTCATTTTTGCAATCATTATTCTATCCTGCAACGAGTCATACGTGTAATTCAATAGTTCATCTCTAATCATTGTGCTAAAATGCTTAGCCATATAATCACCTACTTACACAAAACCTCAAAATGTGGTAAAACTTTATCTAAATAATCTACCCCTATTACTCTGAAAGAATCATCAACATTATTTAATATTTCATCTAACGAAACATAACTAACTGGAGTATTTATTGGTGCAACTATCTGATTTTGTCTTATTGTGAAATGAGTTAATTTTTTATCAAAAGGTAAACTAGCCCATGACTTAGGTTTTACATATTCATCTTCAGCCTCAAAACTATCTGGAATAAATAAAGTAGCATTATAATTTTTACGCTCTCCATCAACAACAATCGAACTACCAAACGATTTTTCAAGATACACTTTAGATAATATATATTGTAATATTTTCATGCCATCATCAGTTTCAACGCTATCAAATATAGAAACTGTGTCATTAAATATCATATAATCACCTCAAATCCAAACAACATTTGTATATCCGTATTTAGAGAGCCATAACTTTATTACGTCAGCAATATCTCTTTCTACAGATGTCCTTGAACTATCAACTACATAAGACTCAGATATTTTTCCAGAACTTTGAGATGCAATAACCTTACCATTACTTTCACTATAATATTGCACCTTGTCAATAACGTTACAAATACAAAGTTTAATATCTGTTACTAAACTCTGATTTGTATCATCATCTGAAACAATATCAATTCTATTATTAGTCCTATTTGAAACAAGCCTAGTTGCTTTCAATAAGCTCTTATTAAAATCATCCTCAGAAAGGCTACCCCTATAACTATCTTTATAAAATTTATAAGATACTGTTACCAAAATTAACACCTCCTGCTCTAAAATCACTTATAAGTCATTTATATTCGTATATAAATAATTTATAAATAATATTAGACTTTT
>OGZO01001861.1_pt1 | contig 15074 bp, 15 predicted proteins | sample 1576721 | NCBI WGS metagenome assembly OGZO01 (sample SAMEA3541516, study PRJEB24748) | human gut metagenome | biome: human gut; feature: human-associated habitat; material: faeces | place: China | collected 2012 | reverse complement strand
CAGGCTAAGGGCCAACTTTGGTCGACTCGCGCATTCTATGCAGAATGCGCGCAGTTCAAGCCGCTTATGAGACAATCGGTAGTAAATACCGGTCGGCGGGAAGGCTGCCGATTGGCAGTCACCCCAGAATCTTTCGGTGTTCCTCAGGGCTTCGCCCAGCTCCTTTCTGAGAAAGGAGCCTGCGTTACGGGATTGCCTTCCCGTATCATATGGCATGATAAACATTCTGCTGATTGGCTCACTGCGTTCGCCACCTCCTATCCCGCTTCGCGGGACTTCCTCCACGGGAAAGGGTTCACTTGGTTCTCAGGTCGCTGCCGCTCCCTTACAAATCCAGTTCGCTAGTGCAGCTCATGTTCGCTGTGCACGCCCGAAAGGGCGTGTCCGCGTGTCAATAAAGCCGCCTTCTCATAGGCTTTTTCAAAGCATGGCACCGGTACGCCCGCTTCTTTTCCCATTTTGACCATTCTTCCCAGAATCATTTCTGTTTCCGTATCTTCCGTTTTCTTTCCATCCTTTAAATCCCGATAGAGGGATGTGACAGTGTCGCCGGGGAGGGAGTCGAAGAGGGCCAAATAGTTTTCTTTATAGGTTTCCGGAAAAATGACGCCTTGGGCTCTGGCCACGGTAATCACTTCTTCCACCGCTTCCGCCACGATTTTTCTGTAGTTTTCCTGACGGCGCACTTTGCCTGCGGGGCCGTCGAAGAGACAGAAGAGGGCGCTGTTGGTTCCCATGAGGGCGTATTTTTCCCAGCTGTCCAGACGAATGTCATCGGTCACTTCTGCCGGAATGCCTGCTTTCTGCAGTATATCCGCCAGTTCGTAGAGAATGGGCCGGTTCTTCCCGTCCTTCATGCCCATCACCACTTTTCCGCTGCCTGCGGTCTGCACCACATGGCCCGGCTTTTCCATATGGCTGAACACGCGTATAGTGCCGTCGGCTATAAAGCAGGGCGGAAGGAGGGGCGCCATGAGGTCCGATACAAGGACGCCGTTTAAGAGAGGCACCACCACCGTGGAATTCCCTACCATGGGAGCCATGTCATGGCAGGCTTGTTCCAGTCCATTCCCTTTGCAGGAAAGGAAGATGACATCCATTTTTCCAAAGGATTTTCCATCCTGTCCCATGCCTTTGGGCCAAACTTTGAAATCCCCCAGAATTTCCGAGGTCACATGGAGCCCTTCTTTTTCTATGGCTTCCCTGTTCTTTCCCCGGACATAGAAATACACATCAGCCCCTGCCCTTGCCAGGGCGCCGCCGATGAAGCTTCCGATACCGCCCATGCCGAAAATGAGAATTCTCATGATTTCCTCCTATTTACGGAAGCACTGATTCCTTAAAAGAAATTACGGATAATGTCGCTGGCCAGGTTCAGCCCGCCTCGTCCTGCATCGCTGCCGGAGGCGGTCATGGTGACCATGTACCGGGAATCGCCGTAATATCGAAGGAGGTAGTGTTTGCTGTGCTTTTCATTTCCTTCAATGCCAAGGACTCCCAGTTTCCTTTTCGTGTTCTCATCAAGGCCCCGGTATCCCTTCAGCGCCACCTTCACCGCTTCGGAGCGCCGTTTCGGTTCGCCGCTCACCGGATTGGCATGGATAAGGTCATCCAGAATATCCGCCCGCCGGGTGCCCTTCTTCATATCCTTCCGGGCGGATTTCAGGATGTCCATCAGGATTTCATGTCTTTCACCGGGATAGAGGTCCTTTTCCTCTCCTGCCGCCAGAAGTTCTGAATCCGTGGGCGTGCCGGCCTTCCGTGCTCCCTCCAGCCTGCCCTTCAGAATGCGGTTCTCACTCAGCAGTTTCGAGACTTCTTCTTCCATTGCTTCCAGCTGCCGTACATACGCCATCACCACTTCTTCACTGCTCTTCATGGCTCTCTCCCCTTTATGAAATCACGATGATTTTCTTGTTATGATGAAATCAATCCGGAATCTCCGGATGCTCGTAAAGCTCTTCCAGGTCCTTTCCCAGATGGGTTCTGATGGTTTTTTCCAGGTCCGGTATGGTCTTTGCATCGTACTGGTGGATAATGCCCGGAATGCCTTTGGCCCTCAGTTCGCCGTAATATTCATCTCTGTATACATTGTAGAAAAAGAGGATGCCCGTCTCCCTTTCCCTGCATTCATAGGACGCAATAATATAAGAGCCGTTGAGGCCCAGGAGGGGCCGGGAGGGTTCAATCACCCGTTCATAATGGCCGATGACCGGCGGAAAGAAGGAACTGTAATCCCACGCCATGAATCCCTTTCCCCGCACCAGGACAGACACATTTTCCCGGTGGATGAGTTCCTTTGTAATGTACTTCGGCGTCAGGAGTTTCATATTTCGTTTGAATTCCTCGAAATCGCCGGTAATGAGCTCGATTTCCGTGAAGGTGACAAGGCGCAGGTCCGATTTCACCATGTAATCCATGGTTTCCTCATCAAACAGGGCCCGCACCTGCCATCCGGTTTCTTCATTTTCCCAGCAGAAGGCAAAATAAATCCGTCCTTCCTGCCGATCCAGCCGTTTAAGCCTGTACCCCTCAATGTTGACAGGCAGCTCCTTTTCAATGTCCCAGTCCAGGAATTTCTGCCGCCGCTCTGCCCTTTCCTGTTCCAGCTTATCTTCTTTTCCCATGCTACGTTCCTTTCTTCTCCGCTTCCAGCCTATCCCTTGCAGAAACCACGGATTTCACAAATTCCCTGGTTTCCGGGAAGGGAATCTTATCCATGTCGGAAAAGCCCTCCGGCCAGTGATTTTTTTCTATCCATTCATCCACATTGCCGCGGCCCGCATTATAGGCGGCCAGGGCAAAGACCTCATTATTATGGTACTCTGCCAAAAGATAATTCAGGTACCAGGCGCCCAGGGGGATATTCTGCTCCGGGCTGGCCAGATTGTCGGAGGGCAGGCCGCTCTGCTCGGAAATCCAATGGGCCGTATCCGGCATGAGCTGCATCATGCCTACGGCGCCTACATGGGACACCGCCTTTTCATTAAATTTACTTTCCGTCAGTATCACCGCCTCCAGCAGGCTGGGAGAAATCTGCTCCTCCGATGCACACTGGACGATAATATGGGACACCTGCTCACTAGGTTTCAAAAAGCGGATATTATCCACCAGAAACAGGAAAAGCACGCAGAGAAGCGCAGTCAAAAGAGTAAACACCATAGCGCCGGTGTTTCCCTGGTGCCTCTGTACCTCTTTTTTCCTGCGTTTCAATGCGATTCTCATGCTTCTTCCATTCCTTTGGGAAATTGAAATCCCGGTACATGCTTCAGTGCTTCCCGCACCTGCCGTCTCGTATCTTCCACGGAGCGGCTGTTATCGATAATCACGTCGGCATAATTCATCTTATTCATGGTGGGCATCTGCTTTCCGATGCGCTCCATGACCTGCTTCCTGGTGAAGCCGTCCCGGGAAATCACCCGGGCAATCTGCACCTCCAGGGGTACCTCCACCAGCCACACCTCTTCTACCCGAAGCTGCCAGCTGATTTCCAGAAGGAGCGGCATATCCAGCACCGCCACCGAATACCCCGCTTCCTGGGCGCGGATAAGCTCCTCCCTGGTGCGGTACCAGATGTAGGGATGGATAATGCCGTTCAGCTTCTGCCTTTTCTCTTCATCATTAAAAACGATTTCTCCCACCTTCAGCCGGTCCAGGCTGCCGTCGGGAAGGAAAATATGGGGACCGAAGGCTTCCCGCAGCCGGTTCATGGCCAGACTCCCGGGGATCACCGCCTCCCGGGCCAGCTTGTCTCCGTCAATGACAGGAATGCCTAATTCATGCATATAGGAGGACACCGTGCTTTTACCGCTGCCGACGCCTCCGGTTAATCCGATACGATACATAATACTTCCTTTTTATAAAATAAGATTATAGGGTTCAGAGGGTTCAGAGGGGAAGGTGTCGCCCTTGCGGGCGATGAGTATATATGCCGCCTATCGGCGGCAGCGCTGCCGTTGGCAGCGAAAACCATACAACCTCGCTTCGCTCGATGGAAATGCACCCCTATTCCCCTACGGGGACTTCCACCTAAAGGTGAAACGACTCACTATGATTTGCGCGTCGCTATCGCTCCTTCAAATCATGTTCGCTGTGCACCCCGGAGGGGGAAGTTTTCTCTCCGCTTCTCTTAGTGCTAACTTAAGTCACTCATTGTATAGCGCCGCTAGAATCTCCCCCTCGGGGGGAGACGCCGCCGAAGGCGGCAGAAGGGGTGCATTTTCCTCGCGCCGCAGGCGCGGTTGTATGTTTTTCCCACGGGCGAAGCCCGGTTTTAAAGGTTTTCTTCAAATTTGCGCCCGCAGGGCGCCACCTTCACCCTTTGAACCCTATGCACCTTCTGACCCCTTTGAACCCGGGCCGCGAAGCGGCCCTCCTACTTCGTCTCCGCCCAGTTCTTTCCTTCGTTCACGTCTGCCACCAGGGGAACTTTAAGAGTGACTACGGACTCCATGGTTTCCTTCAGAAGTTTTGCGATTTCTTCTTTTTCCTCGTTCACCACTTCTGCCACCAGTTCATCGTGTACCTGCAGGAGCACACGGCTCTTATAGCCGCCTTCCTTCATTTTACGGTACACCTCAATCATGGCCATTTTCATGATGTCCGCCGCCGTGCCCTGGATGGGGGTGTTCATGGCGGTCCGTTCGGCGAAGGAGCGGCGGTTGAAGTTTTTGCTGTTAATATCCGGCAGCTCCCGATATCGTCCGAAGAGGGTGACGGCGCGGCCCGTTTCCTTTGCCTTTTCCACCATGGACTGCATGAAATCGTGGATACTGGGGTAGCGCTTGAAGTAGGCGTCAATGTAGTCTGCCGCCTGTTTCCGCGGAATGCCAAGCTGCTTAGCCAGACCGAAGTCGCTGATGCCGTAGATGATACCGAAGTTGACAGCCTTGGCGTGGGAGCGCTGCTCCGGCGTCACATCTTCAAAGGGAATGCCCATGACTTCTGCCGCCGTTCTTCTATGGATATCTTCTTTATTGATGAAGGCCTTGATCAGGCTTTCATCTCCCGACATATGAGCCAGCACGCGAAGTTCCACCTGGGAATAATCGGAGGAAATGAAGCAGTCATAGCCTTCTCCCGGCACGAAGAGGGAGCGGATTTTCTTTCCCTCCTCCGTGCGCACCGGAATGTTCTGCAAATTCGGGTCCGAGCTGGACAGGCGGCCTGTGGCGGTGACGGTCTGGTTGAAGGACGTATGAATGCGTCCCGTTTCCGGATTAATCAGCTGCGGCAGCGCTTCCAGATAGGTGGAAACCAGTTTCGAAAGGGTCCGGTAGCGAAGGATGTTCTTCACCATGGGATAGGACACCGCCAGCTCCTCCAGCACGTCGGCGGCGGTGGAATAGCCGGTTTTCGTCTTCTTTCCGACGGGCATGCCCATTTTCTCAAAAAGGATATGGCCCAGCTGTTTCGGGGAATTCAGGTTGAAGGCCTCTCCCGCTTCCGTGAAGATGTCCTTCATCAGGATACGCTCTTCCTTTTCCATTTCCTCCTTCACGGCCCTCCACTTTTCCTGGTCCGTGGCAATGCCGGCCTTTTCCATGGCCGCCAGCACCGGCACCAGAGGCTGCTCCACCTTTTGGAAAAGGGAAAGCACGCCGTTTTCGGAAAGCTTCTTTACCGCCTCTTCATAAAGGGACGTCAGGAAGAGGGTAATGCAGCAGCCCTTTTCCTTCCTGTCGTCCAAATCGTCGGGATAAATCACGGGCTTTCCGAAGAGGCCGGCAATGTAGGACAGGGGATAGGTCACCCTGGTGGGATCCAAAAGATAGGCTGCCAGGGAAATATCGAAGAAGGGAATATTTTCCGTGGGAAAATCGGATTCCAGGAAAACTTTGCTGTCCTCCACCACCACCGCTTTGGCTTCCTTCATGGCTCCTGCGGCAGACGCAAAATCTTCCTTATGAATCAGCCAGGCATGGCCGTCGGCAGAAACTACAACTTCCTCCGTCTTAAAGAAGGGCGCCCTGCCGGACAGATGGGCCCAGAGGCCTGCGATTTTCCCCTGCAGGGAAACAGAGGAATTCCAGATTTCCACTTCAGGAAGGGCTTCTTCATTTTCCTCCTTCTTCACCTGGGACAGCTCCTGGAAACGGGGAAGCTCTGCAAACTGCTTCAAAAGGTTGATTCCCAGTTTTCCAAAAAGTTCCTTCATCTCCGCCAGATGCACCGGCTGCTTCATATCCTCCAGCGGCGCATCCAGAGGCACGTCCCGCTTGATGGTGGCCAGTTTGTAGGAAAGATAGGCCATGTCTTTATTGGCGGTGAGCTTCTTTCCCCGGGCCCCCTTGACTTCATCTACATGGGCATAGAGATTGTCCAGATTCTTATACTCCGTCAGAAGCCCCAGGGCCGTTTTCTCCCCGATGCCGGGGACCCCGGGGATATTATCCGCCGTATCCCCCATGAGGGCCTTCATGTCAATCACCTGGGAAGGGGTGATGTGGTACTTTTCAAAAATCGCCTCCGGCGTCATGACTGCCATATTGGTAATGCCCTTCTGGGTGAGAAGCACCGTGGTGCGGCTGCTGGCCAGCTGCAGCGCATCCCTGTCGCCGGTAACAATATCCACCGGAAGCTCCTTCTCGTACCGGGCTGACAGGGTGCCCAGGATGTCGTCGCCCTCATAGCCGGGGATGCTGTACACCGCCACCCCCAATACGGAAAGCACATCGAGAATCAAATCAAACTGAGGCACCAATTCCGGCGGCGCCGGCTTTCTGGTGGCCTTATAGTCCGTAAACATATCGGTACGGAAGGTATGGCGGTCCTTATCAAAGGTGACTGCCATGTACTCCGGATCCAAATCCCGGTACAGTCCCAAAAGCATGCGGAGAAATCCGTACACCGCATTGGTAGGGATGCCCTCCGGCGACGTCATGGTAGGCGGCAGGGCAAAAAAGGCGCGGTACAAAAGACTGCTGCCATCAATAATAACCAGTTTCTTCTTCATAATTCCTCCTTCTGCCAGGGCAGAAATCAGTATAGGAAAATCGGAAATTTCGCATAAAGTCATTTCTTATTATAACATATCTATAATATGGGTTCAGAGGGGGAAAAGGGTTCGTAAGATTGACCGCCCCCATGGGCCGGAGGGTTCTTAAGTTTGACAGCGGCTTCGCCGTGCACAGCGAACATGATTTGAAGGAGCAAAGCGACGCACAAATCATAGTGAGTCGTTTCCCCTTTAGGGGCTGAGGGTTGTGGTGGCCGCTTCGCGGCAAATTAAAAAAGGGGTGCGGCTGCGCCGCAGGTTGTGTAGAAGGGTTGTGTTTCAAGGGGTAGGAAAAGGGTTCTCAAGTTTGACCGGCCCAGCGGGCCGGAGGGTTCTTAAGTTTGACAGCGGCTTCGCCGCTGAGGGTTGTGGTGGCCGCTTCGCGGCAAATAAAAAAAGGGACGTACCTGACGGCGGCGGGTTGTGTAGAAGGGTTGTGTTCGCTGACGCTCAGGGGGGAATATATCGCCTTTGACGGTGAGTTTTATGTGCCGCCAAAGGCGGCATCCCCCTTCCACCACTATCGCGGTCCCCCTCCCCCATGGATGGAGGGAGGCAAGTGCGTTACGTGCTTTTCTCCCCATGCTTCAGTGCACTATAAAAGACCGGTTTCCCGGCCTTTTGCAAAAGATCCCCCCTGTCATGGGCGGCTGAAATAATCTTTCCACATATCTTCATAGGTCAAAAGATGGATGCGGGTATTTCCTTCTGCCGCCTCAAGAACGGATTTCGTAAATCCCTGTCTGGAGAAAAGATACAGTTCCTTTTCTGCAAAGGAAAAGAGACCGCTTCTTTCCATCAGGGTATGAAGTATGGGGAGGTCAATTTTTTCATTGGTCCATTTACATTCCCCAAAGAGGGCATGCGTTTTGTCTTCTATACCCATAATATCAATTTCCGTCTGTTTTTTATGAACAGGGTCATTTCCCCACCATCTGCCCAGGCTTTGGAAAAGGATGGGACTTTCACCTTCCAGCATTTTTCCCCACAGGTATTCCTGGCATATCTGTTCGAATATGGCACCCATGTATTCCGGGATGGAGGGAGCAATTCGCTTCCAGGCCAGTTCATCGGCGCCTCTCTCAATCAGGGACGTATTGGCCGGTATGAATCGGTACCAGAAGCGGAACATATTGTCATCAATACGGTAAATGCTCTTCCTGCCGCTCTTTTCTCCATAGGGTGTTTCTCTCTTTATAATTCCCAGTTCCATCAAGCTTTTCATATAGGTGCTGCAGGTGCTGGTGGTTTCACCTGTTTTGGAAGCAATTTCTGAAAGCCTTGTGGCGCCGCCGGCCACTGCAGAAATCATGGCATTGTACATGGACGGTTCCCGCACTTCCTGCTTGAGCAGGTTTTCCGGTTCTTCATAGAGAAGGGATGCGGGATTCAGAAAGCTTTCCTTCACATTCTCTTCCAGTGTAAGGCGGGAGTCCATTTCCAAAAGGTAAGGTGCCGTGCCGCCGGTCATCCCGTAAATGACAGCCTGGTCTTCCGGCGAGAAGCCGTGAAGGAAAAGGCAGCATTCCCTGAAGGAGAATGGCAGGATTTTAAGCTGGGCCGTTCTCCTTCCATAGAGAGGTGATTTATAAGCCAGCACTTCATCTTCCATATAGGACATGGAAGACCCGCACAGAATAATCATGAGACGGGAGTTGTCCCGATACTGGTCAATGAGCCGCTGCAGGATGGAGGAAAGCCCCGGCGACGTGCGAGCAGCATAGGGGTATTCATCAATGACCAGGATGATTCTTTCTTCTTTGGCCATTTGAAATACGGCTTCCAGGGCATCCTGAAAGGACGCATACAGGGGGGCCGGGCCTTCTCCTCGATGAAACCCATGGATGGCATCACTGAAATTTTGGAGGTTCTGTTTTTCGTTGGATTCAATGCCCATGAAATAAATGGCCTTTTTATCCCTGATAAATTCCCGGATAAGGGAAGTCTTCCCTACTCGGCGCCGGCCGTAGATAACGGCCATTTCAAATCGGCGGGATCGATATAATTTTTCCAATGACTGCAATTCTTTTTTACGTCCGATAAACATGGCACACCCTCCTTTATTTCCAGTATAGGCAGCCGGCGTAATTTAGTCAAGTACGATTTAGTTGAGTACGATTGACTAAATCATACTTGACTATTTTTTTCATGCAAGAGAAAGGGGACAGATTTCTCTGTCCCCTTTCCCGGATCGTGTTACAACCTGAACGGCTGTTATATTGGTCACTGTTTCTTCTTGCCGCCCAGATATGCCGCCATGACATCCGGGTTGCTGGCAACTTCCTGCGCCGGGCCTTCCATGACGATTCTGCCCGTTTCCATAACGTAGGCATAATCGGCAATCTGGAGGGCTTTACGCGCATTCTGTTCTACAAGAAGAACAGTAGTACCCATTTTGTTAATGTCTTTGATTACATCAAAGATCTGCTGTACCACCAGGGGAGCAAGGCCCATGGATGGTTCGTCCAGAAGCATGACTTCCGGTTTGGCCATGACAGCGCGGCCGATGGCCAGCATCTGCTGTTCACCGCCGGAGAGGGTGCCGCCGAACTGGTTCTGTCTTTCAAAGAGGCGGGGGAACCGTTCGAATACCTTGGACAGGTCTTCCTTGATTCCTTCGGGGTCCTTTCTCTGGTAGGCTCCCATTTCCAAGTTTTCGCGGACCGACATATTCTGGAGAATCTGCCGTCCTTCCGGAACGAGGACGACCCCTTTCTTTACGATATTGTGGGTCTTCATGCCGGCAATAGATTCCCCTTTGAAGAGGATGTCGCCGGCAATGGGTTTCATGATGCCCATAATGGTTTTCATGGTGGTGGACTTACCGGCACCGTTGGCGCCGATAAGGGTGACAATCTTTCCTTCCGGTACGGAGAGGTTGATGCCTTTCAAAGCTTTGATGTTGCCGTAGGCAGCTTCTACATTTTTCAGTTCAAGAAGCATCATTCATCCTCCTTTCCGAGGTAGGCTTCAATAACCTTTGGATTGTTCTGTACTTCTTCCGGCACGCCTTCCGCCAGTTTTTTACCGAAGTTGACTACCATGACATGATCGCAGAGGGTCATGACCAGGTGCATGTCGTGTTCGATGAGGATGATGGTGGTACCGAATTTTTCGCGGATATTATGAATCAGTTCAGTGAGGGCCGCGGTTTCGCTGTCGTTCATGCCGGCTGCCGGTTCATCAAGAAGCACCAGCTTGGGCTGGGTGGCCAGGGCTCTGGCAATTTCCAGTTTTCTCTGTTTGCCGTAGGGCAGTTCCGTAGCCAGACGGCCTGCGTCTGCTTCAAGGCCTACAAACCGCAGGAGTTCCATGGCCTCTTCCCTTGCTTCCTTTTCTTCCTTCTTCTGGGCGGAGGTGTGGAGGAAGCTGGCCAGAAGGCCCGATTTCAAACGGTCATGATGGCCGACGAGGATATTTTCCAGCACCGTCATGCCGGAGAAAAGGCGAATGTTCTGGAAGGTACGGGCAATGCCCATATTGATAATCTGGTAGGGTTTCTTTCCTTCGATGGACTGTCCGTCGAAGAGGATATCCCCTTCCGTCACCTGGTATACGCCGGTGATCAGGTTGAAAATGGTGGTCTTGCCGGCGCCGTTCGGTCCGATGACGCCGAAGATTTCTCCTTTTTCCACGGAGAAGGACATATTGGAAACAGCAGTCAAACCGCCGAACTGTTTCACTACGTTTTTCATTTCAAGAAGCATTACTGATTTCCTCCTTCTGCAGAAGCTTTCTGCTTTTTGCTGAATTTGCGGGAAATCCATTTCACAGCGTCATAGGAAAGGATGCCGTCAGGACGGAAGGCCATGAGGGCTACCAGCATGAGGCCGTAGATGATATCTCTGTATTCTGCCATGGCACGGAGAGATTCCGGAACGATGGTAAGCACGGTGGCACCCAGGACAGAGCCCCAGAGTACGTTGCTGCCGCCGAATACGGTGTAAACCAGGATATCAACCACCTTGTTCCAGGAGAAGTCGGTGGGGCTGATGAAGAAGGTGGCATGGGCATAGAGGGCACCTGCTACGCCGGCGAAGAAGGCACTGAAGAGGAAGGCCATCATCTTGTATTCCACCACGTTGATGCCGGTGAGGGATGCGGCGTATTCATCTGCCTTCACAGCTGCCCAGGCACGGCCGATGCGGGAATGTTCCAGACGGTACCAGAAGGTGACCACTGCAATGACGATGATAAGAAGGACGATGTTCATCACCAGCTGGCCGCCGGTCTGGGAGTCGATTTCCAGAGCGTCCAGAAGGCCCATGTCGCTGGCGTAGTCGGAAAGAACGCTGGCCATGGAGGGAATGCCGGAGAAGCCCAGGGCACCGTGGGTGATGTCAAGGTTCAGGGCGATAACGCGGACCACTTCGCCGAAGCCCATGGTGGCAATGGCCAAGTACAGGCCGCGGAGACGAATGGTAGGCATACCGATAATTAAAGCGACGAAGGTGGCAAAGAGGCCGCCCATCACAATACCCACCGGCATGGGAACGCCGTACTGGGTGGTAACAATAGCGGAAGTGTAAGCCCCCAGGCTCATAAAGCCTGCATTGCCCAGGGAAAGGATACCGGTGCACACGGTCATGTAGACGGTGAGAGCCAGGATAATGTTAATGCATACAAAGGTGAATACCTGCAGGAAGTAGCCATTTAAAATTTCATCCATTACGGTCTGCCTCCTTTGCCTGCCTTGGAGAACAAGCCTTCAGGGCGAATGAAGAGAATGAGAATGATAATGCCAAATGCCACCGCATCGCGGTAAGTGGAAGAGCCGTAGGCCACGGCGAATACTTCCGCAATGCCCAGGATGAAGCCGCCGGCCATGGCGCCTTCCACATTGCCAAGGCCCCCCATGATGAGCACGGCCAGACCCTTGAGGCCCATGGATGTACCCATGGTAGGTTCGATGGCGTTGAAGGAAAGTCCGATGAGCACACCGGCTGCAGCGCCTAAGGCAGACGCCAGCATGACGGTGAAGGTAATGATGCGGCTGGTATTGATACCCAGGAGGCCTGCGGTCTCCGCATTTTCAGAGGTCGCTCTCACTGCTTTGCCGATTTTTGTCTTGTTCAGCATAACTGTAAGGAGAGCCATGAGGACCACGGCGGTGCCCAGGGAAATAATCTGGATACCGGAAATTTTAAATACACCGAAGTCCATCAGGCCGTTCCCGAAGGTAGACGGGAACGAACGGGTCTGGGGCCCCCAGACCATAAGTGCCACGCTTTCCAGGAAAGTGGACACACCGATAGTACTGATTAATGGAGCCAAATGAGTAACTTTGCGGCGGCGGAGCGGACGGAGTGCAAAGATTTCCAGTCCATAACCTAATACGGCACCGCCGATCATGGCGCCGATGAGTGCCGGGAAAATGCCCAGTCCCGCTTCCGTTACCAGAAGCAGGCCGATGTAAGCGCCGATCATAAAGATGCCGCCATGTGCCATGTTGACGATGTTCAATACGCCGAATACCAGCGTATAGCCGATGGCAATGACCGCATAGGCGCTTCCCAGCGTTAAACCGTTGACAAGCTGTTGAAAAAACACGATCTTCAATCCCCTTTCCAAAATAAGAAGGCCCATGCCTTCATTTCTATGAAAGAACGAATGGTATAAAAAACGCCCCTGCTGCAATCTGGCGTCATTGCAGCAGGGGCGAATTGGAATCCGCGGTACCACCCTGTATTTATCACTCACTGATTTTGGAGTATTTCAAATGGCCCACAAAAAACGCCCCTATTTCCTTTCGGAAATAGGGGCGACATGCGCGGTACCACCCTACATTATACTCTGTCATCATCATCCGTAACGTGGATAAACGCCTCTGTTTACTATGTTCAACAAAGGGGCTCACAGGTGATAGTCAATACTGGAATGCACCGGCTTGCACCATCCGCCGGCTCTCTATGCCATGGACCAATATATCCCTTGTCCCGATCATCGCTTGTAAGGCCTGTAACGCAGGCGGCGTCGAAAACTACTTGGTTCATTTTCGAAACTCCCGGGTGAGCTTCACTCCTATCCGCCGCTGACTCGCACCAGCCGTCAGCTCTCTTGGCGCTTCATGGAATGCATATCCCGATCCTTGCCATTCGTTCTTTCGTGTTATGGTTGATATTATACTGCCTTGATGAAAAAAGTCAATAGGATTTTTGAAATAAATTTGTAAAGCTTTGGTGTCATTGGCGGCAGGCGCCGCCATGCCTCCTCTCCATATTACCTTTTTCCCCGATTTATGATAAAATCACTGTAACACGGAGCGGAAGGCTCTGATGAAGGAGGATACTATGTTACACCAGGTTTCTATTTTCACTGCCAATACCAAAGGCGCATTAAGCAAAATGACCGCCATTCTGGCTAAGAACGACATCAATATTTACACCATGCTGGCCACGGACAGCGCGGAATTCGGCATTGTCCGTCTTATTGTGGACAAATCGGAAGAAGCCAGGAAGGCCCTGGAAAAAGAAGGCTACCAGTGCCGGGTGGACCTGGTGCTGGCGGTGGACATGAAATCCGATAAGCCCGGTACCCTGGACCATATCCTTTCGGACCTGCAGAATGCCAACGTCATGATCCGCTATCTCTATATTTCCTTCGACCGCCGAAGCGGCTCCCCCATTGCGGTGTTCTCTACCACCGAATCGGAAACGGAGACCTTCCTCAAAGGCAAGGGCTACCACCTGCTGGACCGCTTCTAACAGGCTTTGAAACTGCGGAAACCCGCAGTTTTTTTTATTTCCCTTTTTCATCATGCTATAATAAAAGGGAGAATGCAAATGATTTTCTAGGGAAGCGCTGATTAAATCGTTATCGGATTTCATTCTTGTATTTTTATTTAATGCAAGGAATCAGTCGACGCGAATAGCGAGCTATTTAAGGAGACTTATGACGCAGCATTGGATAAAAATACATATGAAATTCGATTCTGCGAATGAATCAGTGCTTCCCTAAAGGAGGCCTTATATGAAAAAAGAACCATACCCGTTAAATGATAAAGAGAAGGCTCTTCTGAAGAAGGAAGAGGAAAAGCTGGGGCATCCCCTGAAGGAGCTCACCGGAGGGCCGGCGTACAGCATGTGTTTTGCCTGCGGAAATGAAAATCCCCGGGGCCTTCATCTCCGCTTCTTTTCCATTCCCGGCGGCTGCCTTGCCTTCTTTACCCCCTCCCATGAACACCAGAGCTATAACGACCGCATGCACGGCGGCCTGATTATGACCCTCATGGATGAGGTCATGGGCAACTACCTCTTTTTGAATACAGGCATTCCCGCCTACACCGGAAAAATGGAGTCCCGCTTCCGTTCTCCCGTACTTATCGGGGAAACGATAAAGGTCATCTGCCATGAAGTGAAGCGGAAAGGCCCCCTGTCCGTTATGGAGGCCAAGGTGCTCCATGAAGACGGCACCGTGGCTGCCGAAGCCACGTCCCATATGATGTTTGAACCGGAACGTTAAGAAAGGATGATTCAAATGGCAAAGGAAGAAATCATTGAAAAAGTGAAAGAAGTCATGAATGCCCCCAGCTGCTACGAAGGGCTGAAGAAGGTATGCGAATCTTACTTGAAGGCTGCCGGCACAGACGGAGAAAAGGACGCCGCCCTTGCCCTCAAGAAGGAACTGAAGGAAGATGTATGCTCCATCGACCATGTGATTCCCTTCTTTGAATCGGAAGAAGGAGTCAAAGTCCTTGGCGCAGATACCGCTAAAAATCTTTCCAAAGCTGCCCATGAAGCAAAGGATAAGGGCGTGAAATACTGCATCTGCCCCGCCTGCACCGCCGGCGGCTGGCTCCTTGACCACGCATCGGAATGGTAAGAGGCCGCTAAGCGGCCCGGGTTCAGAAGGTTCAAAGGGTTCTGCCCGCTTTCAGCGGGCAGGTTCAGAGGGTGGTGGTGGCGGCTTCGTCGCAGTTTTTTAGCCTCCTTCCTCAGGAAGGAGGTGGTGCCGCAGGCACCGGAGGATAGGGGCGTCAGTTCTTCACTAAAAAGCACGAACCTATCCTCAGGGCTTCGCCCAGCTCCATTCCGGTCGGGCAATTCATAGGAAGGCCCTTTTATGGGCAGGCTAAGGG
>OGZO01001855.1_pt1 | contig 15110 bp, 10 predicted proteins | sample 1576721 | NCBI WGS metagenome assembly OGZO01 (sample SAMEA3541516, study PRJEB24748) | human gut metagenome | biome: human gut; feature: human-associated habitat; material: faeces | place: China | collected 2012 | reverse complement strand
TAGCAGAATTATTCTTCATAATCTGGATATCACATCAGCAGAACAGGTTTCTGATGAATTCTTAAGTTCCAAGACAGATTTTATCCTTAATGATAAAAAACACAAGGACAGTCTTAGAAACTATCCTTTCAATCTTTCTGACTTGCTTACTCTGGGAGATTTATTTGATAAGAGCATTAAATTTATGATTTCGGGTGTGGAATGAGAAAGTACACGAAACCCACGAAGTACGGGGGCAAAGGTGTTAAACTTAACTTCAAATTGCTCATAAAATCACGCATGAACAAACAAGGAATAGGAGTCCAAAAATCGTCTATCTAATGATAAACTTAATAGTTTTACGATAAGATAAAACAGAATATGTGGACTTTTTATAGTTGGTCAAGGAAAATGCAGAGTAAGAAAAAATGATTATAGCAGATAATAATCATTATTTAATGTTGCCATAATATTGACTAAGTATCTATTTTATAATATATTTATATAGAAAGGATGATTGGATGAAACCGTTAGATAAAGTTGTAGAGAGTACAAATAAATATATTGAGACAATGCCTAAAGCAATGAGAAAGAGATATGGACAATTCTTTACAAGCAAGAAAACAGCCGTCTTTATGGCAAGTCTTTTTGATATTGGTGACGATAACAGAACAATTTCGATTCTTGATCCCGGTGCGGGCTCAGGAATACTTTCTATTGCCTTATTGGAACGGTTAAATAACTATCCGATTGAAACTGTAAAGCTGGTATGTTATGAAAACGATGAGAAGATTATCCCTATATTAAAAGACAACCTCGAATATGCCAAGAATAATGTTTCTTTTCAAATGACCTATGAGATCAGAAGTGAAAACTATATTTTGGATAACGAGATTGACTATAACAATATGCTCGGAGCAAAGCCTAATCCCTTTAAATATGATGTTATTATTGGCAATCCGCCATATAAGAAAATACCTAAAGATGCTGTCGAAGCTCACGCTATGCCAGATATATGCTATGGTGCTCCAAATCTGTATTTTCTATTTATGGAAATGGCTCTTTTCAGCTTGAAAAATAATTCAGAAATGGTATTCATAATTCCTCGTTCCTGGACATCGGGAGCTTACTTCAATGCTTTCAGACAGAAGTTGTTTAGTGAAAGTATCATCGAGCATATGCATCTGTTTGTCAGCAGAGATAAGGTTTTCGAGAATGAAAGTGTATTACAGGAAACAATGATAATCAAACTCCGAAAAACTTGTCAAAAGCCTGAACACATTATCATTACCACTACTAATAGCAACAAAGACTTCTCGGAGATAACTTCTTTCCATGCTCCATATGATACTGTTGTATGTGGCAAGGATAATTATGTGTATCTTGTTACAAATGTCCAGGAGGTTGAAACGCTTCGACAGCTTAATCAATGGGACGATACTTTGCTGTCATTGGGATTGAAAATGAAAACGGGACTAACCGTTGATTTCAGAAATCGTGAAGCCCTCAGAGATGATGCGGAAGATACTGCCGTTCCACTATTCTATTCGCAGCATATCCAGTCAGGAAAAGTAATATTTCCTATTGGGAAAGAACATGAATACTTGGTCACTAATCAAGTGGGATTATTACAGAAAAACTCTAATTATCTCTTTGTGAAGCGATTTACAGCTAAAGAAGAACACAGAAGGTTACAATGTGGCATTTACCTTTCGAGAAAATATCCAAATTATAGACAAATCAGTACACAGAATAAGATCAATTTTATAGATGGCCTAAAAGGTCTGTCTGAGTGTGTTGTGTATGGTTTATATGTACTCTTCAATTCTACGATGTATGATAATTATTATAGAATACTTAATGGCTCAACACAGGTCAACTCAACCGAGATAAATTCTATGCCTGTTCCTCCCATGAGTACAATTGAATCTATGGGAAAAGAGCTTATTGCCAAGAGAGATATGTCCGAGGAATCATGTGATATGATATTAAGGAGTTACTTATGAGTAAGATAGAAGAAGCAAGAGCATTGTTAAAGGAGCTGAATGTACCCAGCAAGCAGCAGGCTGACCTCTGTTGCTATGTTCTCCTCGCAATGGCAGATATAAAGGAAGATGATAGTTGGTCGAAAGCGACAAATGAATGGATTCGTATTCATGATGTCCTGACCTTTACAAAAGACAACTATAATGTTGCATATGCTGAAAACAGTCGAGAGACATTCCGCAAACAGGCTATGCACCATTTCCGTAATGCCGCTTTTATTGAAGATAACGGTAAGGCGACCAATAGTCCGAATTATCGTTATAGGCTGACCGAGGAAATGCTTGATCTCATCAGAAGCTACGGAACGAGTGCTTGGGCTGACAAAAAAGAAGAATTCTTAGCTGCCCATGAGAGCCTGATAAGTATGTACGAATCAAAACGCAGTATGCTGAAAATGCCTGTGAACATCAATGGCAGCAGCTTCACTTTCTCTCCCGGTAAACATAATGAGCTTCAAAAGGCTATTATTGAGGAGTTTGCTCCGAGATTTGCTCCGAACTCTGAATGTCTTTATGTAGGTGATACCATAGAGAAAGACCTTGTAAAGAACGTTGACAAGCTGCGTGAACTTGGATTTGAGATCACTTTGCATGATAAAATGCCTGACGTTGTATTATATCGCGCTGATAAGAATTGGATATACTTCGTAGAATCTGTCACCTCAGTCGGTCCGATGGATCCGAAACGTATAAAGGAAATCGAAGAAATGACTGCTAATGTAACGGCAGGAAAGATATATGTGACAGCGTTTCTCGATTTCAAGACATTCAAGCAGTTTTCTGAAAGCCTTGCGTGGGAGACAGAAGTCTGGATAGCTGATATGCCCGATCATATGATACATCTTAATGGAGATAAGTTCCTCGGACCGAGAAAATAAAGGAGACAGCAAATGGCCGAAGAAAAGATACATAAGATCATATATTTCGATAAAGAAACAATTAGAAATATTCTCCAAGAGCGTAATAAAGGAGAAAAAACGCATATTTTAGATTCATCAACAAGTTTTCAAAGAGAAAGTTCTATTGAAACAGCAGGAGAAGTTGAATTAAGCACACCTTTTCTTGCTCGTTTAAAATTTTTATTCAGTAGCAAAATGGATGTTAAATACATAGTAAAGAAAGATGAAACAACTACTATTTCATCAACTGAGATATCTGAGTTTGAAGAATTAAAATCATCTTTGAAGGGATTTAAGTCTGTTAAACTACAAGATATTGAAAACTCAGCAACTTTTTATAGAACAGCAGGAGGCTACTTAAGAATAGTAAAAGGCGGTGTAGATGGCGTTGATATAAAGGAATTCAATAATGTTATGGATAACTACAATGGGTATGATACCTATAAAATTAACAATTCAACTTACATAAGATTTAATAATTCTGCTTTCGTTAGTAATTACAAAAGAAATGATATTTTAACTACAACCATGACAATCTATTGTATTCCCGTAGGTCTTACTGAAAAAGAACGTTTTGATTTTATCAAAGAAATCGGAAAAATGGAAACGTTAAGCAATGCCGCTCAAAGTGCTACTACATTACATAAAATGTTTCCTCCATCTACTACAGCGCAAACATCAATTACTCCTAACGAATCAACATCTACCGACCAAATCAAGCTATATGATGCTATATATGCTTGCACAGAATCAGGAGATGAAAATTGATGCGAATCTATAAGATAGTTATAGGCTCTTCATCTTATTTTGATAAAGCGCTTGATGAAGCATATTCAATAATAGATGAAAAGAACGGAAAAATTCCTTCATTTCTTGAATTAATACGCATTTTTGATGCTCAGAAACAGTCTGACAATACTGACACTGTCAAAACACCTCTTTTGTTTATCAGAAACAATGACTATAACGGTATTGTAAATGCTGCCCATGATAGATTGGGGCCATTAATTGAAGATATAACACATGATAAGGCATTAATTCTTATTCATAATCCTCCACGAGTTCTTTATGAATACTTACAAGATAAAAAAGCTCGCAATTTAATAACTCTTGAAGAAGATAGAGAAGAGTATTCAATTCAAAAAGAACCTGAAAAATTCAAAGAAAATATTTTAAGGATTTCAGATGCAATAGTTGGACAAGATCGTGCAATAATCGAAATCAGCAAAAGCTTGTGGTATTTAATATCTGTGCAGCGAAAAAAACCATATGTAATCATGCTGTATGGTAATAGTAGCTTAGGGAAAACCGAACTTGTAAGAGAAATTGCAAAGCATTTTTTTGAAGGCAAAGTGTTAGAAAAGCACTTATCTATGTTCAAAAATAATAATTATTCAGATTATTTCTTTGGTGAGGAGCCGAATAGAAGAAGTTTAGGATTTGATTTACTGGAGCGAACATCAAATTTGATATTTTTAGATGAGCTTGATAAATGTCCTGAATTCTTTTATTCAGCTTTTTACACACTATTTGACAATGTAGAATTCAAAGATGCAACCTACGATGTTGATATTTCAGGAACTATCATCATTCTAACATCTAATTATCTAAGTGAAGATGAGATGAAGCAACATTTGGGAATGCCTATATTCTACAGAATCGATAAAATGATTAAATTTGAAGACTTTTCGCCACAGACTATATATGAAATCACCATGAAAGAAATTGAAGCAAGAAAAGAAGAATATGGTGATATGATTTCACCTGAAAGAATATATGAAATAGTTAGTAAAGAAATCTCAACAAAAAATGAAAATGCAAGAACAATCAAGTTCAAAGTACAACAAGTAATAGAAAACCTTCTTTTCAAAGAAGTTGAAAATTCATTAGCCGATAAGGAGAAATCACTATGCCCCGAGGAAAAAACATAAATCTCTTTCTTATGGACGGAGATGCAAGCGGACGTATCAAATGCACACTTGCCAACTGGACAGGCGTTGCATATAAGATACCTCGCACAGGAATAGAAAAATGTAAGAACCGTGAAGATCTGAAATGGAGCGGTGTGTATTTCCTTTTTGGCGTTTCCGATGATACCGGAGAGAACATCGCTTACATAGGACAGGCTGGTATAAGAAAGAACGGTGAGGGCATTCTTTACCGCCTTATGGAACATAAGCGTAATCCTGATAAGGATTACTGGACAGAAGCTGTCGTGTTCACAACTTCCAACAACTCTTTCGGTCCGACTGAGATAAGCTATCTTGAAAACAAATTTTGCAATTTGGCTATCGAAGCTAACAGATATATCGTTAAGAACGGAAACGATCCGTCTCCCGGACATATCACCGAGGAGAAAGAGAGCGAGCTTGAAGAGTTCGTGGACTATGCCAAGCTCATCATGGGAACGCTTGGGCATAAGATATTTGTCCCGCTAAATAAAACTGCACCCGTTGTTGAAGATACCGCAGATACTCCACCCGAGGAGATGGAGCTTTTCTTCACTCGCACTATCAAGAAGCTCAACTTTACCGTCGAAGCATCTGCCAAGCAGACTGCTGAGGGCTTTGTTGTTCTGAAAGGAAGCAAAATCGCTCCGAGCAGCGGTGCAGATGATACCATATCTCCTGGTAACCGCAAGAAGCGTGAGGAGTGCAAAGTCATAGACAATATCTTACAGGAAGACGTTCTGTTCACCAGCCCATCCAGTGCAGCTGAATTTGTTACGGGGAAAAGCTGTAACGGTTGGGTATCATGGAAGACTAAGGACGGTAAGACGTTGCATGACTTAGAAGAAACAACAGCTGCACCCGAAGGCACAGCCGTTGAACCTCAAACATAAATCACACATTCAAACACAAATTCTCTCGCCATATAGTAGAAAAATTTTCAAGAACTTTTTTCTTTCAAAACAGTTATCACACAACATGCAAAGTCACGCCGACTAAGTTGTACAACTCTGGACAACTTTTGGACAACTAAGTTACAGCAACATATAATAAAACGAAGAAAGTTGAAAAAGCTACTTTCTAGTATCTTAGCGAAAATACTTTGCTTTTAGTGTGTTTTTGATTTGCAACAAAAAAGCCAAATTGGAATGTTTAAACTCCAAGAGATAATTTCGTTCTCATTTATCAAACCGTTTCGCAGAAATGCGAAGCGGTTTTTTTATACCCAATCCTAACTGTCAAAATGCACAACCAAAACATCTGTTCGTTGTCAATTTAGCTGAATATCCCCCTGCTTATTGTAAATAACAGCAAAATATGATATAATTATTACTGATAAATTAACTTTTAGGAGATAATTGCTATGACGAATGAATACATAAAACCGCCCGTTGAGATACGCTACAAAAATGAACTTGACGCCTTGAAAAGTGTTGATATTGGTAAAAAGCCTGAGAATTGGGTGCTGTCGCCAAAGGCAGTGCGAACATTTATATTAGGCGGAATCATCAAAACTGCCGATGGCAAAATGCAGATAAAGCGTAAATTTTATGGCAATGACGCACTTGTTGAGCGCAGTATAATCACCCTCGCCGGAAACCGTGGTCTTATGCTGGTGGGTGAACCAGGCACAGCAAAAACTATGCTCTCAGAGCTTCTCTCTGCTGCCTGCTGCGGCATAAGCACGAACACAGTTCAGGGTACGGCTGGAACTACCGAGGATATGATAAAATATAGCTGGAATTATGCCATGCTTCTTTCAAAAGGTCCGTGCCGTGAAGCCCTTGTGCCTGCTCCCCTGCTCATAGGCATGGAACAAGGCATTTTCGCACGATTTGAGGAAATAACTCGTACCCCTGCAGAAATCCAAGATAGCCTTATTTCTGTAATGAGCGACCAGATACTCAATATCCCTGAGCTTGAAAACGAAGGAATTGTTTTCGCCAAGCAAGGATTTAATATAATCGGTACCGCAAACACCCGTGATAAAGGCGTAAATGAAATGTCAGGTGCTTTGAAAAGGCGTTTCAATTTTGAGACTGTCGAGCCTGTTCGTGACGTAAGACTCGAAAAAGAGATCATTATCCGTGAAGCACAAGACCTTGCAAAAACAGGTCATATCGACCAGCCTATAGACACCAACGCTGCTGAACTTCTTGCTGTCACATATCATGAGCTTCGTGAGGGCGTTACATCAGAGGGAACAAAGCTTGAAAAACCAAACGCCGTTATGAGTACAGCCGAAGCTGTGTCCGTTTTCTATCAAACTATGAGCAGTGCATATTATTATGGTGACGGAAAAACTGATCTCAAAGAGCTTACGCAGAATCTTTTAGGAGCAGTTTGTAAGGAAAACAAAGACGACCTTGAAAAGCTCAAAAGCTATTTCAGGATCGCTGTTAAGGAAAAAAGTGCAAGTGAGGGAGGCATATGGACAGAATATCTGGATACAGCCAAGTATCTGAAATAATACCTTTTGACTATTCTCAGCCATTTCTGCTTTTTCCTGTAAGACACCACAGCCCTGTCTGCTCGTGGCAGCTCATCAGAGCAATTAAAGAATATCAGCCCGATGTCATACTTATAGAGGGTCCTGAAAACGCCAATGATATGATAGGTGTGTTGACGGACGAGAGAACAAAACTCCCTGCGGCTTTCTATTATTACTACAAGGACAGAAAAAAGTTTATCAGTGATGAAGCCGAAGACTATAAATGCTACTACCCTTTTATCTATGCTTCACCTGAGTATAACGCTCTGAAAACAGCCGCAGCCATGGATATAGAAGCACGCTTTATAGATCTTCCCTACAGCGAGATACTTATTACCACCGCAGAAAATAAAGGCCTTCGCAGTAATAAGGATAAACACAGCTACACTGATGACAGCAAACTTATATACAGCAAATTCTGCAAAAAGCTTTGCGAGAAAACAGATCTAAGAACCTTTGAAGAGTTCTGGGAGAAGTATTTTGAGATAGAGGGGCTCAGACTATCTGTACGAGATTTTGTACAGCAAATGTACACCTACTGCATTATCACACGAAATGACGAAACAGAAGATGATCTTGCGGCAGACGGCACTCTTGCAAGAGAAAACCATATGGCTCTGCGTATCAAAGAAGCACTTAAAGATAACAAAAAAGTCCTTGCTGTAACAGGCGGATTCCACAGTTTGGGACTTTATGAGCTTTTGAAAAGTGATAATATCCAAAAAGAAAAGCTTCACAAGCTCTCTCAAAAAGATGAGGGCTGTTTTCCCGTAGCTTATTCTTATGAAGCAGCAGACGCTCTCAGTGGATATGCCTCTGGTATCCAGCGTCCTTATTTTTATGATTGCGTGATGAACAAGCTAATCCACAGCGATGACCCGGCAGGTGTTTACAGCGACACAGTTCTTGACCTGCTCATAGGCACAGTGAGAGCCTGTGATAAACATGATATCCCAGTGTCAATGGCTGACGCTTCCGCAGCGCAGTCTATGATGAGTGGACTTGCCGCACTTCGCGGCTGTCATGAATGTGGACTTTACGAGCTTGAGGACGCCATAACCTCGTCATTTATCAAGGGAGAGAAAACAATATCCTCCGCCCTGCCTATCGACCTTATGCACAAACTTGCCACAGGCGACAAGACAGGTCATATAGGTGATATAAACCACGTTCCTCCGCTTATCGCTGATTTTGAAGAACAGTGTAAAAGGTTTCGACTTAAAATAAAAACAGTAACCCCTAATAAAACGGAAGTTTCACTTTTTACCACTGCAAACGGCATGGAACTAAGCAGATTTTTCCACAGAATGGTGTTTCTAGGCACAGACTTTGCCCAGCGAACAAAAGGGCCTGATTTACATAGGCGAAAAGACAGAAGCCGTGTCCGTGAAGAATGGGTATACAAAAAAGTCCCTGCCACAGACGTTGCACTCATAGACCATACTGCCGACGGCTTCACCATTGAAGAAGCCTGCCGCACCTGTGCTTCAAGAACACTTCGCCATGAAAAGCACTGTGATGTTGCGGCGCATATCCTTGTGGACTGCTTCCAAATGGGCTTAGAACTCTCTGATGATGACAAAGCTTGTGCCGAGAACATTCTTAACTCAGACGGTGACTTTTTCTCTGTAGGCAGAGGTCTAAGGCATTTTATCACTCTTATGGAACTCCAACAGCTTTATAATACCGAGTTTTCCGCCGCAGAAAATTGCCGCTCTGTTACGCCAGCGTGCCGTCGATGTTCACCACCTGCACCGTCAGCGGGATGTCCTTGCCGCTGGCGGCCAGCGCCGTTTTCACTGCGTGCTCCAGCCCGCCGCAGCAGGGCACTTCCATCCGCAGCAGCGTCACGGAGCGGATGTCATTTCCCCGGAAAATGGCGGTGAGCTTCTTGCTGTAATCCACCATGTCCAGCTTGGGACAGCCGATGAGCAGCGTCCGGCCTGAGAGGAATCGGCGGTGGAAGTCGCCGTAGGTATAGGCGGTGCAGTCCGCGGCGATCAGCAGATCGCGGCCCGCAAAGGTGGGGCCTGCCGTGGGCGCCAGCTTGATCTGCACCGGCCAGTTGGTGAGCTGCCCGGACACGGGCTCTCCCGCTGCCGCAGGGGCTTTCGCTGCCATCTGCCGGATGCGGCTGCCGGGACAGCCGGTGTGGGCCGCCGCCTTGGCAGCCTGGGCGGCCTTCACCGCCGCCTCGTCGTAGGCGGGAGCCTCCCGCTCCTCAAAGGTGATGGCGCCGGTGGGACAGGATGGCAGGCAGTCCCCCAGCCCGTCGCAGTAGTGCTCCCGCATCAGCCTGGCCTTGCCGTTCACCAGGTCGATGGCCCCCTCGTGGCAGGCGTGGACACACTTGCCGCAGCCGTTACACTTTTCCTCATCGATGTGAATGATCCTCCGGATCATGCAGATCCCTCCTGTTCGTGTTGTGCAGTGCCAGTATACTCCCGCCGCCGCACGTTCATCTGTTGCATTTGTCACTTCCCGAAATAACAGTATTTGGAACCTTTCCGGCCATTTGGGTTATTTCTTCATCATGCCATTGTTTTACACGAAAAAACGGGAGCGGCGCTCCCGTTTTTTTCCAATTCAGCGGTCGCTCCACGCGCCGCGGGTCATCAGGGCCAGCATGGGCATCAGCTCCAGACGGCCGGTAAGCATCTCCAGCGACAACACCAGCTTGCTCAGCGGTGACAGGATGGAAAAGTTTTCCATAGGGCCAAGAATACCCAGGCCGGGTCCCACGTTGCTGATGCAGGTCAGGGACGCGGCGAAGGATTCCTGAAAGCCGTAGTTATCCCAGCTCACCACCAGCGCGCCGGTCAGCAGCACCGCCATATAGGCCATGATATACGCGCCGGTAGACAAGACGACACGCTCCTCCACGGGCTGACCGTCCACAGTGATGACGCTGACGTGGTTGGGATGGACCATGCGCTTTAGCTCACGGACCAGCGATTTCCAAAGGATCAGCACACGGGACAGCTTCATACCGCCGGAGGTGGAGCCGGCGCAGCCGCCGATGAACATCAGCACCAGCAGCGCCATGCGGCAGAACGTGGGCCACAGGGCGAAATCCACGGTGGCAAAGCCGGTGGTGGTCATGATGGTCACGGTCTGGAACGCCGCGTCCGTCACGGATTCGCCCAGCGGCACCCCCGCCTGCACACGCAGGCACACGCAGATCAGCAGCGTCACACTCACCACGATGGTGGTGTAGACCCGCAGCTCCTCGCTGCGCAGGGCGGTACGGAGCTTGCCGGTGGCGGCCAGGAACAGCAGGGAGAAGTTGACGCCCGCCAGAAACGAAAAGACGGTAATGATCCACATCACCGCAGGACTGCTGCCCGCCAGCGAGGTGTTGTTGATGGAAAAGCCGCCGGTGGCCATAGTGGTGAAGGCATGGTTCACCGCGGAGAACCAGCTGAGCCCCGCGATGCGCAGGCAGGCCATCTCCAGCACTGTCAGCGCCACGTAGATGCCGTACAGGATCTTGGCGGTGCTGCCCACCTTGGGCACCAGCTTGGACTTGATGGGGCCCGGGCTCTCCGCCCGCATCAGGTACACCGCGCCGTCCCCCAGCTTGGGCATCAGCGCCAGAAACAGCACCAGAACGCCCATGCCGCCCATCCATTGGGTCAGGGAGCGCCACAGCAGAACGCTGTAGGGCAGGTGCTCCACCTCAGGGAACACCGTGGAGCCGGTAGTGGTCAGGCCGGACACCGTTTCAAACACAGCGTCCACGTAGCTGTCCAGCGCACCGGTGAGCACGTAGGGAAGCGCTCCCGTCAGGGACAGGGCGATCCAGCCCAGAGCCACGGCCATAAAGCCGTCCCGCCCGTGCATTTTTCGCTTTTTCACCGGCACCAGATGCAGCGCGCCGCCGATCAGGATGCACAGCACCGCCGTGATGAAAAACGGCAGCCACGCCTCGCCGGAGAACACCGACACCGCCAGCGGCAGCAGCAGAAAGCCTGCCTCCACCCACAGCACATAGCTGGTGGTATTTGCGACCAAACGAAAGTTCATAGCAGTTCCTCATAGCCGCGGCAAAGCGCGGCAAAAGCAGACACCCTCCCTGACCGTAGGGCGGCGGGGATGCCCTGTTTTCACATGGTATGGTGCGGCCGTCCAGACCGCATACATTTGAATTATATATCCGCACCGTGCCCCTGTCAAGGATGGGCGAAAAAAACCTCCCGACAAGAAAAAGTTTCGTGTAAGTACGCGTTTTTCGGTACTGCGGCGCAGGTATGTTAAAATTATTATAGACAATAAGCGCCATTTTTTGAGAATTTTTCATTGCTTAAACAACTTTTTTGATTCAATTGACTTTTTCACTTTTTGTGGTATTCTAAATGCAACTTTAGCATCGTTCCGGGCAGGGCGCTGTGCCCCGCTCAGATGAAAGGAGGTCTCTGCCTTGAGCAGACTTGACATCAAGAGTCCCAGCCGCGCGCAGACCGTGGTAGATAACCTCTACCGCGATGTAGAGCGCCGCATCGCCGCCAGTCCCCCGGGTCTGTGCCCCGTGGACATGTCGCTGGCGTTCCTGCATCTGTGCCACGCACAGTCCTGCGGCAAGTGCGTGCCCTGCCGCATCGGCCTGGGGCAGCTGAGCAAGCTCATCGCCACGGTGCTGGACGGCACCGCCGACATGGGCACTATCGACATCATCGAAAAGACCGCCCGTACCACGCTGAACACCGCCGACTGCGCCATCGGCCGCGATGCGGCCAGGCTGGTGCTGGACGGACTGGAGGGCTTCCGCGACGACTACGAGGAGCACATCCAGCACCATCGATGTCTGGCGGGCCTGCAGCTGCCGGTGCCCTGCGTGGCGCTGTGCCCCGCGGGCGTGGATGTGCCGGGCTACATGGCGCTGGTGGGCGAGGGACGCTGCGCTGACGCGGTGCGCCTGATCCGGAAGGACAACCCCTTCCCCACCGCCTGCGCTTACATCTGCGAGCACCCCTGCGAGGCGCGGTGCCGCCGGAACATGATTGACGACGCCATCAACATCCGCGGCCTGAAGCGCTACGCCGTGGACCACGCAGGCGATGTGCCCCAGCCCGCCTGTGCGCCGCCTACCGGCAAGAAGGTGGCCATTATCGGAGGAGGGCCCAGCGGACTGAGCTGCGCCTACTATCTGGCGCTGATGGGCCATAAGGTCACGGTGTTCGAGGAGCGGGAGAAGCTGGGCGGCATGCTGCGCTACGGCATTCCCAGCTATCGTTTTCCCCGCCAGCTGCTGGACGCGGAGATCGAATCCATCCTCTCTCTGGGCATCGAAGCACACACCGGCACCACCGTGGGCGTGGACGTGTGGGTGGAGGAGCTGCAGAAGGAATACGACTGTCTGTATATCGCCATCGGCGCCCACCAGGACAAGAAGGTGGGCATCCCCGGGGAGGACAGCAAAAATGTGATGTCCGCCGTGGAGATGCTGCGCGCCATCGGCGACGACGTGATGCCGGACTTCTCCGGCAAGCAGGTAGTGGTCATCGGCGGCGGCAACGTGGCCATGGACGTGACCCGCAGCTCCATCCGTCTGGGGGCGGACAAGGTGACCTGCGTCTACCGCCGCCGCATAGAGGACATGACGGCCCTGCCCGACGAGGTGACGGGCGCCATGGCCGAGGGCGCGGAGATCCAGGCCCTGATGGCCCCCGTCCGCATTGAGGCCGATGAGGACGGCTGCGCCGCAGCGCTGTGGGTCCAGCCCCAGATCATCGGCGAGGCCGACAAGTCCGGTCGCCCCCGGCCCAACAAGGCCGACCTGCCGGAGGTGCGCATCCCCGCGGACATCATCGTGGTGGCCATCGGACAGGGTATTGAGATCCAGGGCTTCGAGCAGGCCGGCGTGCCCATCAAGCGGGGCGTATTCGTGGCGGGGCTGTCCGGCCAGGTGGGCGATATGGACAACCTGTTTGCCGGCGGTGACTGCGTCACCGGTCCCGCCACGGCCATCCGCGCCATCGCTGCCGGTAAGGTGGCGGCGGCCAACATCGACGTGCATCTGGGCTTCCAGCACGAGATCGAGGTGGATGTGGACATCCCGTCCCCGCGGCTGAACAACCGCGGCCCTCACGGGCGCATCAACACCACCGAGCGGGAGGCCTGCGAACGCCGGTGCGACTTCGAGGACATCGAGTGCGGCCTGACGGAGGAGGGCGCCCGCACTGAGGCATCCCGCTGCCTGCGCTGCGACCACTTCGGCTACGGTATTTTCAGAGGAGGGAGGAATGTCAAATGGTAACGCTGACCATCGATGGGCATGCCGTCACGGTGCCGGAGGACACCACCATTCTGGAGGCGGCCCGCAGCATCCATATCGAGATCCCCACTCTGTGCTATCTCAAGGGCATCAATGAGATCGGCGCCTGCCGCATCTGCACCGTGGAGGTGGAGGGGCAGCCCCGTCTGGTCCCCGCCTGCGACAACGTGGTGTCCCGGGACATGGTGGTCCACACCAACTCCCCCCGCGTCCGCGAGGCGCGGCGCGTAAACCTGCGGCTGCTGCTGAGCCAGCACGACACCAAATGCACCAAGTGTACCCGCAGCGGCAACTGCAAGCTCCAGCAGCTCACCAATGACTACAACCTGCTGGGTGAGCACTACATCGAGGATCTTCGGAACATCCCCGACGACTTCTCCAACCCCGTCATCCGGCTGGAGAACCGCTGCGTCAAGTGTATGCGCTGTATCCAGATCTGCGACAAGGTGCAGACCATGGGCATCTGGGACCTGATGGGCACCGGCTCCCACACCACCGTAGGCGTGGCCCGTACCCGCACGCTGGGCGAGAGCGACTGCACGTTCTGCGGTCAGTGCGTCACCCACTGTCCCGTGGGCGGTCTGCAGGAGCACGACGACACCGGCAAGGTGTTTGACGCTCTGGCCGATCCCCAGCGCATCACCGTGGTGCAGATGGCCCCCGCCGTTCGGGCGGCCTGGGCGGAATTCTTCCACCTGGACCCCAAGTACGCCACGGCGGAGCGGATGGTGACGGCCCTGAAAACCATGGGCTTCGACTATGTATTCGACACCAATTTCACCGCCGACCTGACCATCATGGAGGAGGGCAGCGAGTTCATCGAGCGCTTTACCCACCGCAACAAGTACCACTGGCCCATGTTCACCAGCTGCTGCCCCGGCTGGGTGCGGTTCGTCAAGAGCCAGTTCCCCGCCTACATCGGCAACCTGTCCACGGCCAAGAGCCCCCAGCAGATGTTCGGCGCTGTGGTCAAGAGCTATCTGGCCGACCAGCTGAACGTGGACCCCAAAAAGCTGTTTGTGGTGTCCATCATGCCCTGCACCGCCAAGAAGGCGGAGGCGGCGCTGCCCACCATGCGGGACGCCGAGGGCGATCCCGACGTGGACGTGGTGCTGACCACCCGCGAGATCGTCCGCATGTTCCGCGGTGAGCAGATCAATCCCGCCGTCCTGTCGGAAACGCCGTTCGACAGCCCTCTGGGCTTCGGCACCGGCGCAGCCGTGGTATTCGGTGCCACCGGCGGCGTCATGGACGCGGCTCTGCGCAGCGCCTATTATCTGGTAACGGGGAAAAACCCCGATCCCGACGCCTTCCACGCCGTCCGAGGAATGGACAGCTGGAAGGAGGCAAAGTTCACCATCCCCGGCGCAGGCGACGTGCGCGTGGCGGTGGTCAGCAGTCTGGGTGCGACCCGGAAGCTGATGAACGCCATCGACGCCGGTGAGGTGGACTATGACTTCGTGGAGGTCATGG
>OGZO01001840.1_pt1 | contig 15160 bp, 11 predicted proteins | sample 1576721 | NCBI WGS metagenome assembly OGZO01 (sample SAMEA3541516, study PRJEB24748) | human gut metagenome | biome: human gut; feature: human-associated habitat; material: faeces | place: China | collected 2012 | reverse complement strand
ACCGAAGGCGCGGCCGTCGGCGGGCAGCTTGTAGCGCAGCTCTTCGATGTCCTTGTCACCGCGCATGACGGCGGCGGCGTCCATGACGGCGTCCACCAGGGGCTTGTAACCGGTGCAGCGGCAAATATTGTGATGTTTCTGGAACCAGTCGCGCACTTCTTCACGGCTGGGGGCGGGATTGGAGTCCAGCAGGGCCTTGGCGGACACGATGAAGCCGGGCGTGCAGAAACCGCACTGGGCCGCACCGTGGAACATCCAGGATTCCTGGAGGGGATGCAGTTTGGCGGGGGTGCCCACGCCTTCGAGGGTGGTGATCTGGGCCTGATCGGGCACGCGACGCATCTTGACGATGCAGGCGCGGGTGACCTTGCCGTCGAGGATCACGGAACAGGCACCACACTGGCCCTGACCGCAACCGACCTTGACGCTGGTGATCTGCAGCTGGTTGCGCAGCACGTCAACGAGAAGAGTGTCGGAATCCACCAGGACCTGACGGGGAATACCATTGACCACAAGCGTTTTCGTTTCCATATGCGACTCCTAGAAACGGCTTGCAAGTTGAGACGGTCGCTGCCGCGCCGTCTATTTTCCAAACGGACAGATGGGATAACGGCATTCGCCACAGCCGGAGCAGAAGCCCCCGTGACCCATGCCGGCGATATCCTCGGCTGTCACCTCCAGTCCGGCCAGAAGGCGCGGGACTACGAGTTCGAAGATGCTGGCCTTGTAATACATGACACAGCCGGGCAGCCCCAGTACGGGGACGCGGCCGCGTTCCGTGGGCACATAGCCCAGCAGGAACATGGCCCCGGGATAGACCGGTGCGCCATAGCTCACCACCTGCGCGCCAGCGGCACGGATGGAAGCGGGGGTCTTGTCGTCGGGGTCCACGGACATGCCGCCCGTCACCACCACCATGTCGGCTCCCTGTCGGATGAAGCCGCTGATGGCTGACGAGGTCATCTCCACTTCGTCACTGGTGAAGACCTGATCCATGACGGTGCATTCAAGGCGGGCGAACTTGTCTCGAAGCACAGGGCCGAAGGCATCCTTGATGCGGCCCGTGTAGACTTCGCTGCCGGTAGTGACAATGCCTACCTTGAACTTTTGCAGGGGCAGGATCTCGACCACGGGACGGGAAACCAGCTGCTCGAGAGCGACGATCTTGCTTTCCTCGATGAGCAGGGGCACCACGCGGGTGCCCGCCAGGTTCTGTCCCGGCCTGACCTGCTGCATGCTGTGCAGCGTGGCCAGGGTGATCTCTCCCAACGAATTGATGCGGGTCAGCGTGGGGACATCCACCCGCAAGAGGCCCATACAGGACGCCGAGTAGTTGATGCGCCCTTCCTTGGGCTCGCTCAGCGTGATGTTGGCCCCGGCCGTAGCGGCCGCGATGCGCCGGGCGGCTTCATTCTCATGCAGCACGCCCTCCTGCGGCTCGTACACATACAGATGTTCCTTGCCCACCTCCAGAAGGGTTTGGATGTCTTCCTCCCTCACGATATGCCCCTTGCGGAAAACGGGCCCTTTGTCCCCTCCGGGCACGATGCGGGTGATATCGTGACAGAGCACGCTGCCGACAGCGTCCTTGACGTGAATGGTTTTCATGGCAGCAGCTTTCATTGTCTCTCCTGAACAAACTGTGAGATACGGAAAAGAAATAGCAAGTTTTCATAAAAAGTGCAAAGAAAAACCTCATAAAATAAGATGGCTTGATGTGTCAGCTGATAATGCACGCTTTTGCAATGATTTCCGGGGGAATGTCACGCTTTGAGCTTTTCCGGTGATAAAAATGCGCCTTGCCGCCTTTAATTGTGAAAACAAGTACAATCATCACTACTTCCCTGCCCATCGTTGCACCATTATTTTTTGCAGTTTCCTCTGTCCGTATCCCAAGCGGCAACCTCCCCTTCCGGGATCCTGTTCCCGATCGCCCGGAGCCCGGCCCGACCGGCCATGACGACCGTCTCCGGCTGCCAGTCCGTGCACAGATACGCAGGCGCCAAGAGCCCGGCCAAGCGAACGGAGAGGCTCCGGACCATGAAGAGGATCACGGGAAAAAAACGGAATCCCCTCCCTACCTGCCGCAGGCCGGAAACGCACGAACGGCCGCATGACCACCGTCCCCTCCCCTCCGCAGCCCTGCCCATAAGCACGAAAAGGCCGGAGCCTTTAGGGCTCCGGCCTTGCCGATGCATGTGAATGGACGTCCTGCTAGATGCGCAGGCTGTCGCGGATGTCTTCCAGACGGTTCTTGGTGAACATCAGGTAGGAGATGATGAGCTCACCGGAGTTGAACGACGAGGTGATGTACATGGGATCATAGGTGCAGATGTCGTTCATGAACTGCATGGCGGCGGCCATGTTCTCGGCGTTGTTCTTCTGGGCGATCTCGGGATACAGGTCGTACAGGGCCTTCACGAAGTCACGGATGACCAGCACCATGCCCTGCACTTCGTAGATGCGGTTGTCCAGGGTATAGAAGGGGATGTCCTGGGCATCGGCCAGCAGGCCCAGGGCGTAGCCCAGCATGTTCTCGCCCACCACCGTGTTCAGGGCCGCGTACAGGTCGTCAGTACGGCAATTGTAGGTGCCCTTGCCGGTATCCAGGGACTTTTTGTATTCCTCCACCTGCTTCAGGGCCTTTTTGTAGGAGCCTTCCGCCGAGGGGAACATGAAGCTGCGCGGGTCCACGGCAAAGCCGTTGAGGCGGGCCTGGTACAGGAACTCGCTTTCGCGGTCATTGGAGCCCAGCTTGGCGATCTGGGTGGAGTACAGGTCCATGAGCACGCGTGTGGCGTGGTAGACCCCGTACTGGCGATAGGCGCGGTTATCCAGCACGAAGCGGTTGAACACGATGTCGTTCATGGTCCAGCCGAAGGTGGAGCCCATCTCGCGGCGCAGCTGATTGGTGACGGAATCCACCAGCAGCTTGCCCTTGTCGTTCTCGCTCAGGTTCGCCGTCTCGCCCACAGTGTAGGCCTGGGGGAATTTTTTGGTATCGATGACGCCGTAGAAGGCCTGGCTGCCCCAGACCAGCACCAGCAGGCCCACAAAAAGGCATACCTGGATGCCCAGGGTCTTGGCCACCACACGGGCCTTGTCAAACACATGCATGTCCGTCAGTTTCATGTCATCCTCGCAGGATTGAAAATTTCATTTTTCGTATGACAGGACATATTTCCACAAAACGGAAACATATCCCGGACAACCTTTCCACACCGGCAGCACCGGCGCATCAGTCGCCGCACCCCTCTAGCCTAACAGCACAGGCGTCAGTCAGCCGTCAGGATGCTTTATTCAGAGATAAGCCCGCCCGGACGCCGGTCAAGATGGCGGGCCTGTCCGGCACGGCAAAAATGCCCTGCCGCAAGCAAAAGGGGAAGGGACCCTGCCCTCGGCCGGAACCCTTCCCCTGTCATTGCACCCCGTCACCCTTGATCTAGGGCAGCAGGGTCACTTCATACATCTTGTCCACCAGCAAGTACTTGCGGGCGACCTCGCGCAGCTGCTCCGGCGTCACCTTGGCGGCCTTTTCCAGCAAACGCTTCTGGAAGTCCTGGGGCTGGCCCAGCAAACGCTCGCTGGCGGCCTCGTCGGCCCGCGCGCCCAGGCTCTGGCGACCACGATAATAGCTGCCTTCCATGCGGTTCAGGCCCTTGGCCAGCAGCTCGGCGGGCAGCAGGTCGGTCTTGATGTCCTTGATGATGCCGCTGAAGCCCTGCCGGGCCACATCCAGATTGCGGGGCGTGGTCCCGATATAGAAGGCCATGAAACCGGCTTCGGGCAGGCTGCGGTAAAAGGCCGTCACCGTGTAGCCCAGGCCCTGCTCGTCACGCAGCTTGTTGAACAGCAGGCCGCTCTGGCCGGAAAGCACCGATTCCAGCAGCATGAGCGCCGGAGCGTCGGGATGGTCCAGCGGCACGGCATGGAAGGCCAGCAGCAGATGGGCCTGCTGGCGACCGGGCAGGGACAGGGGCAGACGCTTGTCGGCGCCCCAGGTCGGCTGGGGCACATCCACGGCAGGCGCGGTGGGCACGGGCAGGCTGCGGGCAAAAGCCAGCACCTTTTCCCGGTCGAAGTCCCCGGCCACGGAAAGGATCCACGGCTGGGCATTCTGCTGCTTCCAGAAGGCCTGCACGTCCCCGGGACCGAAACGGTCCTGGTTCTCCGCCGTGCCCAGGCCGTCAAAGCCGTAGGGCTGGCCGCCGGGGAAGAGGAAACCGTTGATCTTGGAACCCATGAAGCTCATGGGATTGTCCTGACGGCGCACCAGGGCCGCCTTCAGCGTATCGGCCTGACGGCGCACGTCCTTTTCGGCAAAGGTGGGCTTGTGCAGCAGATCGCCCAGCAGGGCGAAGTAATCGGCATTGAAGCGGGCCGGGCCCGTCAGGGAAACGGTGAAGCTCTGCACGCCCGCCGAGGCACTCAGGGAAGCGGCGCGTTCGGCCACGAAGCGTTCCATGGCATCCAGGTCACGCGTGCCGCAACCGTCGGTCAGGGTGGCGGCCGTGAGCTGGGCCAGGCCTTGGTCGGCGGGCTTGAGCAGCGCATTGCCGCCGGGGCGCAGGATCTCCAGCGAGACATAGGGGATGGTGCGGTCCGGCTGCAGGATCACGGTACGGCCCTGCCCCAGATCGACGATCTCGCGCTTGCCCACCTTTTCCGCGGCAGCAGCGGCCTTTTGCCGCTCCACGGCAGGCGCGGGCCAGTTGTGCTGCAAAATGGCATCCAGATCGGGCAGCTTGGCCTTTTCGGGCGCCAGCACGCGCACGCGCACCTGGTCGGGGCGCAGCCAGAGATCCTGGGCCTGACGCAGGCGCGCGCTGTCCACGGCGGCCAGCGCATGACGCACATTGGCTTCACCCTGCGGCCCGCCCAGCTCGAACTGTACCGTGGCCTTCCACGAGGTCAGACCGTCCAGGGTCTCGCTGGCGCGGTCCATGCCGTCCTCGTAATTGAAGCGGGCCCGCTCGATGACGTCGGGCGTGATCTTGCCGGCGTCCAGCGTAGCCAGGTCGCGGGTGAACTCCTGCCAGAAAGGCTCCACCTTGTCCGCATCCAGCTGGGCGACCATATAGAACAGGCCCGCGCGGTTGAGGCTCATGTTGCCGACGCTGATGCTGTCCACCAGCTGTTTTTCGTAACGGTACTTGCGATAGAACTGCGAGGTACCGTCGCCGCCCAGCGCATAGGCCAGCACGTCCAGGTCGATGGAGCGCTGGTCGCCCAGGGCGGGGGCAGGCAGGGCGATGCCCAGATAGACCTTGTTCCACGGCCCGCGCGTCACCTCGACCCGGGGACCGCCCGCGGCGCCTTCCAGCTGCACGGGAGCGGGCTCGGGCAGGATGGTGTCGTTCTTCAGGTCGCCGAACAGCTCTTCGGCGTGGGCCAGAACGGCCTTGGGATCGATGTCGCCGGCCACCAGCAACATCATGTTCTGCGGCTGGTACCAGGTATGGATATAGGCCCGCAGGTCGTCTACGGTCACGGCCCGGATGGTCTTTTCAAAGCCGATGATGGGGCGCCCGTAGACCGTGTGGGCCAGACCGGCCACCTGCAGGTCCTCGAACAGGCGGCGGGTGGGCGTGTCGTCACCGCCCTTGAGTTCGGAAACGATCACGTCCTTTTCCGCTTCCAGCTCGGCCGGATCCAGCGAAGGATGGAAGGCCATGTCCTTGACCACGTCCATGCCCGTCTTCCAGTGCCTGGCGGGCATGTCGGTGATGTACCAGGTCTTGTCGAAACTGGTGGCCGCGTTGAGGTAACCGCCCAGGGATTCCACATCCCGGGCCACCTGCCCCTTGGGACGCTTCTCCGTGCCCTTGAAGACCATATGCTCCAGCACATGGCTGATGCCCGCCTGCTCGGCGGTCTCGTTGGCGGAACCCGTGCCCACATAGAGGCGCGTGCATACCAGCGGGAAGCGGCTGTCCCGGATGATGTAGACCGTCAGGCCGTTCTTGAGGCGGACGAGCATGGTGTCGTTACCAAGGGTTGAAGGATTGGCCGGGGCGGCCTGCGGCGCGGCAGCGGCGAGCTGCGGCAACAGCAGGATCCCCAGCAGAAGGATGAGCAATGCATGGCGGGAAATGCGCAGCATGGGTACTCCTTATGAAGGGTTGCGGACGTCTCCGGCCCCTCCGAAGACATCCGGGGAACAGCATGGACCGGTCCCCCTGCCTGACGGCAGCCGGTCCTGCATCCTCCGTTTTCGGACAGTAATGTCAGAAAGCCCGCCTGACAAGAGCCGAAGCCCCTGTGTGATGACGGGCACGAAAGCCGAAGCGACGGGATCCGTGCTCCCCTGCCGCCATGCATAAAAAAGGAGGGGCGTCCCTTGCGGAAACATCCCCTCCCCTGCATGTCGATGATGCCGGAACTAGCCGCCCAGATAGGCTTCCTTGACCTTGGGGTTCTCCAGCAGTTCCTGGCCGGTGCCTTCCAGCACCACGCGGCCCACTTCGAGGATGTAGGCGTAATGGGCCACGGAAAGGGCCGCGAACGCGTTCTGCTCCACCAGCAGCACGGTCATGCCGTCCTCGTTGATGCGGCGGATGATGTTGAAGATCTCCTTGACCAGCAGCGGGGCCAGACCCAGCGAGGGCTCGTCGAGCATGATCATGTCCGGGCGGCTCATGAGCGCACGGCCCACGGCCAGCATCTGCTGTTCGCCGCCCGAAAGCGTGCCGCCCTTCTGCCAGTGGCGTTCCTTCAGGCGGGGGAACAACGCATAGACACGCTCGATGTCCTCGTTGATGCCGTCCTTGTCGGTACGCGAATAAGCGCCCAGGCGCAGGTTCTCCACCACGGTCAGATGAGGCAGGATGCGACGGCCTTCCGGCGAAAGCGAGATGCCCCGCCGCACCATCTCCTCGGGCTTGAGGCCGATGAGGGAGACAGGTTCGTCGCCTTCCTTGCGGGTCAGCGAGATCTCGCCGCTGATGCTCTTGTTCAGACCGGCAATGGAACGGATGATACTGCTCTTGCCCGCGCCGTTGGCGCCCACCAGCGTAACGATGCTGCCGCGCTTGATGTCCAGACTGACACCCTGCACGGCTTCGATGCCGCCGTAACGAACGTAAAGATCCCTGATTTTCAGCATACTACACCACGTCCTCGCCCAGATAGGCCCGGATGACCTCGGGATTGCTGCGAATGGCGTCCGGGTCGCCGTGTGCGATAAGCGCACCGTATTCCATCACCCAGATGTACTGGCACACGCCCATGACCACCTTCATGTCATGCTCGATAAGCAGGATGGTCAGGTCGAAATGGTCACGGATGGCCTGGATGAAGTGCATGAGCTCGATACTTTCCTGCGGGTTCATGCCGGCGGCGGGTTCGTCCAGCAGGAGCAGACGCGGTTCCGTGGCCAGGGCACGGGCGATCTCCAGGCGGCGCTGCGCCCCGTAAGGCAGGCTGCCCGCCTTCTCGTCCATGTATTCGGCCAGGTTCAGATGCTCCACCAGGTCGCGGGCCTTGTCCGTGATGGCCTTTTCTTCCTTGTAATACGTGGGCAGGCCCAGCGGCGCCATCCACCAGGGGCAGCGGCGGCGCACATGACAGCCCACCATCACGTTCTCCAGCACGCTCATGTGCGGCGAAAGACGGATGTTCTGGAAGGTACGGGCCATGCCCATGCGACAGATCTCGAACGGCTTGCGGCCGCGGATGCTCTTGCCCGCAAAGCGCACGTCGCCTTCCTGCGGCGTATAGAAACCGCTCAGCACGTTGAACAGGGTGGTCTTGCCCGCACCGTTGGGACCGATGACGCCCACGATGCTGCCCTCGTCCACCTTCAGGGAAAGGTCGCTGACGGCCGTCACGCCGCCAAAGCGCATGGTCACGTTTTCAGCCGTCAGGATGGGCTGGACTTTGCTTGCACTCATGCCTTGCGCCTCCCCAGCGAAAAGATGGTTTTCCAGGTGATCTCACGGGTGCCCATGATGCCCTCACGCCGGAACAGGATGATGGCCAGCAGGATGAGCGAGAAGACCACCATGCGCATGCCGGGGATGCCCGGGATCTCGAACACGCCGAAGTCCATGGGCTCCTCGATGGCGCGCAGCCATTCCAGCAGGATGGTGACGATGGTGGCGCCCAGCAGGCTGCCGGTCAGCGAGCCCAGGCCGCCGGCCACCACGAACATCAGCACGTTGAAGGTCAGCAGGAAGTTGAACATCTTGGGGTCGATGGTGGACAGGTGGCTGCCCAGCAGCGCGCCGCCCACGCCCGCGAAGAAGGCCCCCACGCAGAAGGAGAGCACTTTGTAGCGGAACACGTTGATGCCCATGACGCCCGCGGCGATCTCGTTATCGCGTATGCAGCGCAATACGTTGCCGAAATTGCTGAATATGAGCCGTGACAGCACCACCAGCGTGATGACTGTCCAGATGTAACAGGTCAGCAGGGTCGCCTCGCCGGGGATGCCCTTGATGCCCAGCGAACCGTTGGTGATGGACGTGGCGTTGACGATGACCACGCGGATGATCTCGGCGAAGCCCAGGGTGGCGATACCCAGGTAGTCGTCACCCAGCCGCAGCACGGGCACGGCGATGATGAAGGCGAAGATCATGGCCACCAGACCGCCGGCGATGACCGCCACCCAGAAGGGCGTGTGCAGCACCGAGAAGGGCCAGATGATGGGATCCAGGATCCACATGATCTCTTTCTGTTCCGGCAGCAGGGTACACAGGGCGCCCACATAGGCGCCGATGGCCATGAAGCCGGCATGGCCCAGCGAGAACAGGCCGGTGAAGCCATAGATCAGGTTGAGCGACAGGGCCAGGATGGCGTTGATGAAGATCAGTTTGAGGATGTAGATCTGATAGTCGCCCATATAGGCCTCGGCCTGGGTCAGGGCCAGACCGAAGATGACGATAAGCGCGATGTTGAGCAGGGTCGTTTGATTGAAGCGCATTAGATCTTCTCCTCCATGCGCTCGCCCAGCAGGCCCGTGGGCTTGAACACAAGCACCAGCACCAGCAGGATGAAGGCGAAGGCATCACGGAAGCCCGAAAGCTCCGGCATGAAGGCCACGGTCATGATTTCCACAAAGCCCAGGGCCACGCCACCGATAACGGCGCCGGGGATGGAGCCGATGCCGCCGAACACGGCCGCGATGAAGGCCTTGAGGCCGGGCATGATGCCCATGTAGGGGTGCACCTGCGGATAGCGCAGGGCCCACATGATGCCCGACGCGGCAGCCAGGGCGGAACCGATGAAGAAGGTGAAGGCGATGATGTTGTCCACCCGCACCCCCAGAAGGCGCGTGGTCTCGATATCCTTGGAGATGGCGCGCATGGCCAGGCCGGGCTTGGTGTGGTGCACGATGTAGAGCAGGAGCGCCACCAGCACGATGGTCATGACCGGCACGAAGGCCGTGAGTTTGAGGATGCGCACATCACCGAACTGCCAGACCGAGAGCAGCCAGTCGGGCTGCAGCACGGGCCGGGGCTGGCCGGTGAAGACCACCACGGCCAGACTTTCGATGAAGAAGGAAACGGCGATGGCGCTGATGAGCGCCGAAATTCTGGGCGCGTCACGCAAGGGCCGGTAGGCCACGCGTTCCACCACCACACCCAGCACGCTGGCGCCGAGGATGGCGATGATGGCGGCCACACCCCAGGGCCAGCCATAGGCGAAAGTGCCGAAAAAGACGAAGTAAGCCCCGACCATCAAGATATCGCCGTGGGCAAAGTTGATCAGGCGCAGAATGCCGTAGACCATGGTATAGCCAATGGCGATCAGCGCGTAGAGCGAGCCTAGCGTCAAGGCGTTGAAACAGTGCTGCAAAAACATGTCAAGGGTCATGGGGCCACCTGGAAATAAGCTTTATCCCGCCCGAAGGGGCGCGAAGACGGAACGGCGGGGCCCGTCGGAGCCCCGCCGTGAACAGACGGATTCCCTTACTTGGGAGTGACTTCGGTCAGATAAACGCGCTTGCCGTCCTTGTACTCAATGATACCCACGGGCATTTCGGCGTCGTGGCTGGCATTGATGGTCAGGGTACCCAGCGGGGTCACCAGGTTCTTGGTCGCGGCCAGGGCCTTGGTGATGGCGGCGGGTTCGGCGGAGTTGGCGCGCTTGATGGCGTCAACGATCAGGAACAGACAGTTGTAACCCAGGGCGCCGTTCACGTTGGTTTCCTTTTCAGGATAGGCCTTGTTCCAGGCTTCGGTGAACTTTTTGGCTTCGGCGCTCATGTTGGGCATCTTGGCATCGTAGGGGAAGGTGGTGTGCAGGAAGCCTTCCGCAGCCTTGCCGGCCAGCTTCACGGTGTCGGGGTTGTCCATGGCGTCAGCGCCCATCAGGCGGAAGGTGGCGCCCAGTTCGCGGGCCTGCTTCATGATGATGGCGCCTTCAGCGAAGTAGGCGGGCATGAAGACGATCTCGGGCTTTTTGGCGATCAGTTCGGTGAGCTGGGCAGTGAAGTCCTGGTCACCGGAGCTGTACTTGAGGTTGGCCACCACTTCGCCACCCAGCTTCTTGAAGGAGCGGGTGAAGAAGCTGGACAGGCCCACGGCGTAGTCGTTGGTCATGTCCATGAGCACGGCGGCCTTGCGCAGGCCCAGGTTCTCATAGGCATAGGTGGCGGCAGCGGCACCCTGATAGGGGTCGATGAAGCAGGCGCGGAAGTAGTACTTCTTGCCCTGGGTCACCAGGGGGCTGGTGCAGGAGGTACCCACGCCGGGCACCTTGGCCTTTTCGGCCACTTCAGCACCGGCCATGGCCAGAGAGGAACCGTAGGTACCGATCAGGGCCACGACCTTGTCGCGTTCCACCAGGCGCTTGACGGCGTTGGCGGCTTCCACCTTGTCGGACTTGTTGTCCACCACAACCAGTTCAATGGGGCGGCCCAGCACTTCAGGCATGTCCTTCAGAGCCAGCTGCACACCTTCCAGCTCGAGCTGGCCGCCAAAGGCATTCTGACCGGTCAGGGGCAGGTACACGCCGATCTTGATGGGTTCAGCAGCCAGGGACTGGCCGGCCAGCCCCAGGGTCAGAGCCATCAGCGCCAAGCCAACGAATTTGCCCAGTTTCATAAATCATCTCCCAGGTCTTGGAGGGTGAAAGAGCTCGCCCCGGTGATCCTTTTCCAAGGCTATTCCTGTTGAGATACACCAAATCCCCCCATTGCGCAATTTGCCGGTTGAATTTGGCCATAAACCCCAAGCCGAAAAATCCCTGCGCATGGCCTCATGCAAAATGGTTCATCCGCAGTTGAAAAAATTTATCCTCTTTCACGCCAAGCGCCAAGGCCTTTTTTCGATAATTTGCGTTTTGATTTTTTATTACACATAACATATTGTAATAACATTATTTTTTAAACAAGCCCCCATAGTGCTCCATGGTTGAATAAATCTCATCTCTGCCCCGTATCCTCCTGCGCCGGCCGCCCTGTCCGTATTGACGAAAGCCCATGAAGAAAGGAATATCCCCTTCTCGACATATATCTGTCCGCATCCCCTGCCCTTGCGGGCGGGATCTCCAAGGAGACAATGTGACGCTTCCCGACAGCAAAAACCGTCAGCGTTCCCGCAGCATCGCCCGCGTCCTCAACGATGACGCCAGCCTCATCAACATCAAGACCTTCGCCATCGCGGCCCGTTACATGAGCTTCAAGGCCGCGGCCCGGCATCTTGGCCTGACCTCCGGCGCTGTCAGCCACCGTATCGCCCGCCTGGAAAAGGAGCTGGGCTTCCCGCTGTTCAACCGCCTGACCCGCGCCGTCTCCCTGACACCGGAGGGCGAGCGCCTGCGCGACGTCTACCTCAATGCTTTCCAGAAGATCTATGAGGAGATCACCCAGCTGCTGCAGGACGACTTCAGCTCCCTGACCATCTATGCCGCTCCCAGCCTGGCCCTGGCCTGGCTCATCCCCCAGCTGAGCGACTTCCAGCAGCGCTACCCCTCCATGCAGCTGCATGTACGTACCGGCAACGCTCCCATAGATTTCCACGGGGACTCCACGGTGGACGTGGCCCTGTATTATGCCGAGAGCCACGTCAGCGGCCTGACCTCACGCAAGTTCATGGACGAGGCCACCCTGCCCGTCTGCTCCCCCGAGTACGCGCAAAAGCACGACCTGATAGGCCATCCCGAGAACCTGCCCGCCTGCACCCTGCTCCATGACTCCGCCGCCTGGCATTATGCCGCCACCACGGCCGAATGGCAGGAATGGGCCGACAGGAACCATGTGGACATCTCCAACTGCCTGAACTTCGTCACCTTCGACCATACCTACGGGGCTTCCGTGGCCGCCAGCCACGGCCTGGGTGTGGCTCTGGGGCGCTGCAGCCTCATCGCTCCCCTGCTGGCGGAACAAAAGCTGGTCACCCCCTTCCCCGACCTGCCGCCCACCACGGCGTTCCGCTCCTACTACGCCGCCTGGCCCCGTCATACCAATCCTTCCCCCAAGCTCCAGGGCTTCCTGGACTGGCTGGAAGAAAAAGGCCAGCAGAGCAATGCGGCTCTTGCCCGCCTGATGCACGCCTAGCAGGAAGAGACATTTGAGCGAGGGGGGAAAGGAGACCTTTTTGGAAAAAGGTCCTCCTTTCCCCCCTCGCGCTCCCCTCTTTCCTCCCAAAAACTTTTTTCATGGCCGGGGGATGGCCGCTGCCATCCGCTTTCCGCATTATTCAAAAATCACATTTGGACCACGCGCCCCGGGGGCGGGCCATGTTTCCAGGATACGGTGCCTCCCCGTATGGCGGGGTTTGGGGAAGGAGGGGCATGGGGGAGGAACCCACTTTTTGCCGCAAGCAAAAGGGGGCTCCTCCCCCGTTCAGATTCCTACTTCTGCCAGCGGGCCGTGTAACGGGCCAGAAGGCGCAGCGAGGGGCGGGAGAAGCGGTCGAAGTCGGCGGTGAGTTCCAGACCGGGGACCAGGGCACGCACCACAGGCATGTCCAGATCCTTGCGGGAGATGTCCACATACAGGGGCGTACGGCCCTGGGCGCACAGCGTCTTTTCCAGCAGCTTGCAGGAGGCTTCGGCCGACGGCAGACTGTAGTCGGGCAGATCTTCCAGCCAGCGCACCGGCAGGCCGCCCAGAGCGGGCCCCGTCGGTTCGCCATACGGATAGGGCCAGGGCACTTCGGTCAGGGCCGCCAGCGCGGCCCGGCTGCCGCACAGGTTGGCGCCCGTGGCCTGTGCCACCTCGCCGCGACGGCTCATGACGAAGCAGCGGTAGACCGGCACGCCCAGCTCCGTGGTGATGTCCTGGAACTGGATCTGAATGCCGCGGGCCGCGTAATCGTCCAGCAGGGCCTGCAAACGTTCGTCACGGCTCTTGAGCACGAAGCAGCCCTCACGGCTGAAGGGCGTGGTGGCCTCGGCGTCACGCTCCACGATCTCCGTGAGCGCCGCCAGCCGGGCTTCGGCTTCGGTATTGCCGGAGGCCAGGCCCGTGGAGCCACCGGCCAGGAACAGGGACTGCTCGTCCAGATTGCAGAACAGGAAGACCGCCTGCGCGGGCACCAGCATGGTCTTGCCCTCAGGATTGCGGGCCTCCAGCCAGTACAGGGGCACATAGTCCTCGAAAGGCGTTTCCAGCGGCAGGGAGGACAGGGGCAGGAAACCCTTGCCCTGGGACCGCAGCTTGGCGCAGGAAGCATGGACCAGCGGCATGGGCCGGCGGCGGTTCGTCACCTCGAAGGTGTGCTCGCCGGTACGGGCCACGCTCACATAGCTGCTGGCCCGTTCCACGATCTCCATGGCGTAGGAGGCCCGGGCCGCAGCCAGGGAAAGACCGCGCCCGTAGGCCGTGGCCTCGCCGCGCAGGCTGTGACGCATGCGGCCGCAATCCACGGCCAGGTCCACCTTCCAGGAGCGCAGCAGCGCGATGGGAGACAGCGAAGCCTGATGACGCATCTCCTGCCCGGCCAGGACATCGTTCTCCAGCAAAGCATTGACGGCCTGCTCGTAGGTCTCCTGTGCCGGACGGCGCTCAAGGCGCGGCAGGTCTTCCGCCTGCATGCGGGCGTGTTCCCGCTCCAGCATCCCGGCCCGGGCCCGCAGGCCTTCTCGGCAGACCTCCAGCTCTTCTTCACTGTAGGGCAGTTCCAGCTCCAGTTCTTCCCAGTGCGGCAGCATGTGGTGCCGGGCGATGTTGTCGGCAAAATGGGCGCTCCAGGCCTGCATGAGGCCAAAGTCCTTCCGGCTGGCAGCGCGCAGATAGATCAGGGAGGAAGACAGCGTCAGCCGCTGCAGGGCATCTTCGGGGAAGCCGTCGCAGCAATGGGCCAGCTCGGGCACCAGCAGCGAGCACTCCAGCAGCAGGCCGGCAAGCCCCATGCGCCGGAAACTGTCGGTCTCGCGGTCGTACAGTTCATCGGCCAGATTTTTGATCTCCTCCGGCGAGCGGCGGCTCAGCTGGCGCAGGCAGTGCTGGCGCAAAAAATCATCGAAGGGCGTGGCCTCCAGACGGGCCAGCGCCTGGGGCAGGGTCAGGGATGCGGGCGGCTGGCAGGAAAAATAGCCGGTCGTGGCCTGGGTCGTCTCGTGGGTATAGGCATAGGCGATGCCTTCGGGGATCACGGGCATGGCGTGGAAAACCTCATGGCAAAAAGATGGCGACAACATCCCGGGGCGTGCGGCCCAACGCCGGAGGCGCGACCGGCCCGTCATCCGCCGCCAAGGCGGGATGGGGGATGCCGATACGGCCCTGCAGGAAGACAGGGGCACGGACACAACGGCAGGAGACAGAGGCGGCAAGACCGTGAAGCAACGGACACGGCCGCCCATCTCCCCGGGACAGGACGGGCGGAAGATAACAGAAAAGGGGTGGGCCAACAATGGCCCACCCCTTGAGGTTCCGTAATCCGGAGTGCGGATTAACGCTTCGAGTACTGGTAACGAGCGCGGGCAGCGCGCAGACCGTACTTTTTGCGTTCCTTCTTACGCGCATCGCGGGTCAGGAAGCCGGCCTTCTTCAGGATAGGACGAAGGGCGGGATCCACCAGCAGCAGGGCGCGGGAAATACCGTGACGCACGGCTTCGGCCTGACCGGCCACGCCGCCGCCAGCCACGTTGACGCGCACGTCCAGCTTTTCAGCCAGCTTGGACAGCACGAGGGGCTGACGGATGATCATCTGCAGGGTCTTGCGGGGGAAGTAATCTTCAAAGGCACGACCGTTCACCGTGATGTTGCCGG
>OGZO01001833.1_pt1 | contig 15195 bp, 10 predicted proteins | sample 1576721 | NCBI WGS metagenome assembly OGZO01 (sample SAMEA3541516, study PRJEB24748) | human gut metagenome | biome: human gut; feature: human-associated habitat; material: faeces | place: China | collected 2012 | reverse complement strand
CTCCCGATACAGCCTCACACATTCTTCAAAACAGCTCATATTTGCAAGCACACTGATACTGTTCAATTTTCCATCTTTTAAACATTCCAGAATATCTCTGCTTGCATGAACGGATTCCCCAAAATCATCCGCATGAATATCAATCCTTACGCTCATTTTCCTGCTCTTCCTCTGCGCTATCCTCTGCATCCCGCAGGATCATGGAATCCACGATATACCGCGGACGTCCTTTGCTTTCCATATAAATCTTCCCGATATATTCCCCAATAATTCCCTGGGATAAAAGTGTAATACCGCCAATCAGACAGGTCGAAGCCACCGTTGTCGTCCAGCCGGCAACAACCGCACCATTCGCCCAGTCCACGATACAGGAAATAAACAGTCCAATGCTGAACAAAAAGGTCAGAAATCCAAGGATTACGATCATCTGCAGCGGTCTGGTGCTCATGGAAGTGATTCCATCTACTGCCAGCGTCATCATCTTTTTCAATGTATATTTCGACTGTCCGGCTTCTCTTTCCTTTACATCGAAATAAACAATATCCGACTGGAAACCCATCGTCGGAATCAATCCCCGCAGAAACAGGTTCGTTTCATGAAATTCTGACAGCGCATCCAATGCCTTCTTTGACATCAGGCGATAATCCGCATGGTTCGTAATCGTCTGGCAGCCAAGCACATGCATCAGCTTGTAAAACAGTCCTGCTGTTGTCTTTTTGAAAAATCCGTCGGTATCACGGTCATTACGCACGCCATAGACAATCTCACAGCCATTCTGATAACATTCCAGGAACTGATCCAGTGCTTCAATATCCTGCTGCAGGTCTGCATCAATTGTCACAACCGCATCCGCCTTGCTTCTTGCAGCCATCATCCCTGCCAGAATCGCACTCTGATGACCGTAGTTGCGGGAAAAGCTCAGGCCCGCATACTTGCTGTTCTGGCGCGTCAGCTCATAAATAATCTGCCAGGTGCTGTCCTTACTGCCGTCGTTGATAAATAAAATCTTACTTTTATCCGAAATCGTCCCCGCCTGAATCAGCCGATCCAGCTTGTCCAAAAGAACCGCTGCCGACTTATGCAGAACCTCTTCCTCGTTGTAGCAGGGAACAACGAGATATAAAATGGTGTTTGTTCGTTTCATGTTAAATTCTTCCTCATCCATAGCTGCGAGTCCGGCTCATTGTGCCATGGCTCTTCTCCTGTGTCGCGCAGTCAACGCAATAAAGAGTATTGTACCAGCTGCACACACGTTTATTATATAACATATTTTCTGAAAAGGCGTCCCTAAATACCAAATTCTGACAACAGCGTCTTTTTCAGAGATATCCGTCAGCTCCACCAGTCCGTCGCTTCCGCGTCGGTTAATTTCTCCTGCCGAACCATCCTCCATTTCCGCATGATAACCTTTATACCATACCAATGGCAGTTGATATGGCGCATCTTCCTTTTTCAACCTGACAACCAATTCTCTCCCCTGAAATTCCCCTATATAGGATTTTCCACTGTTTGAAACCACGATTCCTGGCTGCTGCAGATTTTCCCGCGTTGTCACTGCAGGAAGCCATTCTTCCCCTGCACCTATTCCTGCGATTTCCTCACAGATATTTCGATTGTCCCAATTCTCTCTTACAGGCATTTCATTGCCTTTCCAGTAAAACAGTCCACTTACCACAGATAATACCAGAATACATCCCAGTGAAAGATTCTTCCACTTCACACAGCTCTGATCCTTCGCAAAAATAACGGCAAAGGCAAAGATTAGTAAAACCGATGCTGCCCCCATCAAACGTCCCGGGAATTGCAGAATATCAAATGCTTTTTCAAATATTTTCCAAAATCCCTGATTCGTCGTAAGGAGAATCAGAAAAATTCCCCCTATAAAATATCCTGCTCCGCTCCAGCTTTTACAAGGTCTATTCCAGACGAATGCACAAATGGCCAAGCAACTCAGCAATAAAATTGCAATTCCAACGCCTGATTTTCCCAATGCACTGTGCAATGCAAGCACATTTTTTGATACATGTGTCCACGGCTGTGATACCCTATAGCTCTGAGCCTTCATCTGCTCCAGCATCGGTCCCCAATAAGAAACTGTAATACCGGATACCCCTGCTACTGCCGTCATCAAATAGAACCACTTTTTCTTCTTTCCAATCCATTTTGGCAGCTGAAACACCAGAAGTACAAAGCATAACACAAGGGCAATCGCTGTTGATAACGCATGCGAATAAATCAATCCGGTAAATCCAATTCCAAGCATCCATGGAAATTCATCCTTTTCGACAAATAAAACCATTCCCATCAATGCAAGTGGTAAAAATACCAGTGCCTGCGTCTGTGCCAGTGTAAAGCTTTTAAAAATCCCATCTATAACAGGATAAGAGAACAAATACAATGTTCCTGCGGCCAGCGCCAGATGAATATCTCCTGTTTTTTTTCGTACGCAAACATACATGGAAACAAACAATTCCAGAAGCAAAATGAAAATATATATTTTATAAGAAACTTCCAGCGAACATCCTGCCATTCTCAAAACTGCCGGCAGATAAATAAAAAAATCAGGATAAAAAATACCTACACCATAACCGTAGGAATATGCCAGCGACGGATGCACCTTTACCGGAAATATTCCCATCTGAAGTGCCTGATTTAAACTCTCAATTCTTGCCAGATGAAACGGAGCATCCGATCCCATCCATATTCCTTTAAAAAAACATGGAATAAAGCAAATTGCTGTAACACACAAAATATAAACGATCCTTCTAAATCGGCTTTTTTTCATTTCTTTATTCCTGTTATTTCTTATAAAATTCCGCATACCAGTCTGCAAATCGCTGCAGTCCTTCCGAAAGGGGTGTTGACGGTCGAAAATCAAAATCTTTTTCCAATTCACTGACATCCGCATAGGTCTGATAAACGTCTCCCGGCTGCATCGGCAAAAATTCCTTTTCTGCAGGCTTTGAGATCACTCCCGCTTTCTGCAGACAGGTCTCCAGTGTTTCTACAAAGCACATCAGACTTTCCGGCTGGTTATTTCCGATATTGTATATCTTATATTTTACACCGTTTTCATCCTCCTGCGGTGCTTTTCCCATCACACGGTAAACCCCGTTTACAATATCATCTATGTAGGTAAAGTCACGATACATATCCCCATGATTATAAATCTGGATTTTCTCGCCCTTTACCATTTTATTCGTAAATCCGAAATATGCCATATCCGGTCTTCCCATGGGTCCATACACTGTAAAGAAACGAAGTCCTGTAACCGGAATACCATACAGCTTTCCGTAAGAATACGCCAACAACTCATTTGATTTTTTGGTCGCAGCATATAAGGAAACCGGGTGATCCACCTGATCCTCTGTGCTGTAAGGTACTTTTTTATTTGCGCCATACACCGAAGAACTGGACGCAAAAACCAGATGCTTTACGCCTGTATTTCCATTGTCATAGGAATGCCTGCAGCATTCCAGCACGTTATAAAAACCGATCAGATTACTCTGGATGTATGCGTCAGGATTCGTAATAGAATACCTCACGCCTGCCTGTGCAGCCAGATTTACTACGATATCCGGTTTTTCGCTTTCAAACAGTGCCTTCATCGCAGCTGCATCCGCAATATCCATTCGAATAAACTTAAAATTCGTATAACCGTCCAGCTTTTTTAACCGCTCTTCTTTCAATCTGACATCATAATAATCATTCAGATTATCAATACCGATTACCTGAAACTGTTCCTTTAATAATTTTTCTGCAAGATAGGAACCAATAAAACCTGCCGCTCCGGTAATCAAAATTTTATCTGTCTGTTCCATTTGAATTCCTTTCTGTCTAATTTTCTGTATCTGCCGGTTCCTTCACATTCAGCCATTGATACCAATTACACCATTCCACAGAAATCTGTTCCTTACCCCCACCCAGAGAATGAAGGACATAATTCCAATATGCGCCATCTGCATCAGCCTGAAGCAATCTGCTGTTTGGCAGTTCCGGCAAAACGATGCTCTCTCTTTCCGGATTTTCACGCATCAATCGATTCACATAGGTCATTCTGACAGTATCTACAGCATTCCATTCCAACGCTATGATAATCAGTCCTGTACTTATGCCAAGCATCAGCATTCTTATAGCAACAAAGCTTCTTTTTATACCTTTAATCGATATGCTCTTTAATACCGCCATCAGCCATATAAACCAAGTCAGATAAAAAACTCGAGCATTTATTGGTGTCACCACAAGCAGCGGCAAAACTGTAAAAATGCCTGCGTCCATTAAAATAGCTGCGTCACTTTTTCCAGTTCTGAAATAGTTCCATGAATGTCCAATCATATAGCCCATTTCTACCAGGAATAGGAAAAAATACACTTTAGCTAAATCCGGCCTGACAATTTCATCCATTGCAATCAAATGAATTACTGAAAGACCTGCAAGACCACATCCAGCGACAACTCTTAATTGCGTCCATACTCTATTTTTATCCTGATGCAAGCGCTCCAGACTTATGCAGTCTAATATAGCCATTATACTCCATAACCCTGTACATCCTAATAAATAACGTCCTGCCAGCGCACCATTTTGATAGATCGTCCCAAATACTGTTTTCAACGTTCCCGGGACTTCCCGGTAATTGCTCTGACCACCCATATCTCCTTTTAGAAGCATGGGACCTGCGGTCATGATTCCAGCGCCAAGAATACCTCCAACTACCAGTATAATCGTGCTTTTTCTGATCTTCTTATTTTTCCAGACTTCCACTGTCCCGATACCAACCGAAGCAACTGCAAAAAATAATGTACAATTTTCAGAAAATAACTGTGCCGACGCAGCTGTAAGAAAAATCATAACTCCAAGCAAAATTTTTCTTCCGTTTTCTTTTGCTTCTTTACATTTTTTCCAACAAAGGATAGCCGTTAAATATAAGAATATCGGAACAATATAATTCTGAAATCCAGCGGTCCATACATATACCTGTGCATACATTTTCACACTGGGCAGCAACATCAAGATTCCTGCAAGCGCAATCTGAAGCTCATTTTTCAAATCAAGCAGATAGATGAGTTCTCCATAAATTGCAGTCATGATAACAGCCTTCGATAACGCACGGAGCCAGTGACAGCGTACCAGAATCAAAACGCTGCTGTTTCCCAGATACCTTCCATTTCCAAAATGCAAAATGAAATTTAAAAAATCATTTTTATTTGAAATCTCCACGCCATATTTAAAATACAGATCATCGCTCGTCATCGGATAATAATATTGCAGGATCATTTGAAGGACAAAGAAGAAAAACAGCCAGGCAAAACATTTTTTCTTATCTTCCAATGCTGTAATACTCCACCCCAGCCTTTTCCATATCTGCTTTCGCATATACATTTCTCCCATCATATACAAGAGGTGTTCTCATCTTTTGGGAATAGGTCGCCGGTGCAATCGTCTTCACTTCCTTCCACTCTGTGAAAATAAAGCAGATTGTCGCATCCTGCAGTGCATCCTCCGGATTTTTCACATAAGTGATCGTTCCCTTCCCATGTGCTCCCTCCGGATACTTCTTCTTGAAATTTTCCGCTGCAACAGGATCATAGGCATAAATGTCTGCTCCATTATCCAGAAGAAGCTTCACATTGTCAAGAGACGGGGCTTCCCGCAGATCATCCGTACCCGGCTTAAATGCAAGTCCCAATACTGCAACTTTTAAATGCTCAAAGGTGATCAGACGGTCGCTGGCCTTTTTAAACAGCCGGATTTTCTGCTCCGTGTTCACATCTACTGCTGCCTCTACCGTGCGCAGATGATATCCAACCTGATTTGCCTGAAATTTCAGTGCTTTTGTATCTTTCGGGAAACAGCTTCCTCCATAACCAATTCCTGCTTTTAAAAAGTTCGCTCCAATTCTTGCATCATAGCTCATTCCTTCTGCGACTTTTTCGATATCAGCGCCCATTTTCTCACATAAATTGGCAATATCATTCATATAAGAGATCTTCAGAGCCAGGAAATCGTTACAGGCATACTTCGTCATCTCCGCTGACCGACGGTTCATCGCTACGATCGGCAGCTGAAAGGGCTCGTAAATTTTTCTCAGTTTTTCCTCTGCCTGAGCACTTTCTGTACCAATAATGATCCTCGCGGCATGGAGCGTATCATGCACTGCAGACCCTTGGGCCAGAAATTCCGGATTAGATGCAACCTCAATATGCAGCTCTTTGCGAATCAGGAAATCCTTAATAAACTGCTCCACATGGTCATTGGTTCCAACCGGGACGGTAGATTTTACAACAACCAGACAATCCTGTTCTACGTTTTCCGCAATCTCTCTGCACACAGTCGCAATATAATTCAGATTGGCGGAACCATCCGGCTGCTCCGGTGTCCCAACACCGATAAAAATCGCATCCGGATTCCGATATGCCGATTTGTAGTCTGTCGTATAATGCAAACGTCCGGCTGCATTATTCTTTTGCATTAGCTCTTCCAGTCCCGCCTCATAAATCGGCGAAACTCCTGATTCCATCAGCTTTACTTTATTTTCATCCACGTCCACGCAGGTAACATCATGTCCCATTTCCGCAAAACATACACCTGCCACAAGACCTACATAACCGGTCCCTGCTACTACAAGCTTCATAGCTTTTCCTCCTCTGTCAAATTTCCCTTATTTGTTCTATCCCACAAAGGACGTACCAGCAGAAATAATCCTATCCAGGTCATCCCCAGTGTATAAGTCATATATCTCTGTAAACCGGCAAGTACCAGGTCGCATCCCAAAGCATTGATAATACTTGCTGCCATCACCAGTAACATAAATTCTGCGCTGTTCATATGTTTCCTTTTGATCAGCTGCAAAATACCAACAATTCCTGACGCTAAATAAACCAAACACGTTGCAATCCAAATCAGGTCATAAAACTGTTTCTTATGAAAGAACACTGTACTGATAAAGCTTTTAGGCAATAATTGAACTGTCAGTGCCAAATGCTCTTTCCAATATTTTTTCAACAATTTTTGCGCAATCTCATGGGAAATATCTGAAACCTGTATCTCCTGTCCGATTTCATCTTTTGCCAGAATTCCTTCCTGATCTAATTCTTCTCGAATTACAGTTCCAAGAATACGGCTATTTGTGCCAAAAGCCTGAAACATTTCTGACCACTTTTTCCAGCTGTTTCCATAATAAACCTGCACTGTCTGTTTTTCTTCCATACGATCCCAGGTTTCGGCATAAATAGCTTTTATCTGCTCGTCAGCAAACAATTCCTGATCCTCTTCCTGTGCAAGATACAACAACCTCTGTACCAGGGTCTGATCCGAATAATCGAGCGCCGGTGCATCAAAGAAGACCCTTTCATATACTACAGTCAAACCTGAAACCGCTTTTATCCCCGCAAAAATGCAAAGTGCGCACAATACACACCGAACTGCCCAGTTTTTCCAAAAACCTTTCTTTTTACCAGTTTTCATTCGCTCTGAGATTTCCAAATAAACAACAGAAACTCCTAAAACGGCAAAGCAGAAAAGCATTTGCGGACGAATCCACATCTGTAAGGCACATATCACAAAACTCCAAACCAGATGCTTTCTTTTTTTCCAGATAATTCCTTTCGCCGTTTCTGCGATAAACAAATAGAATAAAGGATACGTCAGAGATTCTGTCATCAGTTCATGACCGATCGGATCTTCCGGAAGAAGCATCACAAAAGGAAGCATCGAAAATCCCCACACCAAAAGTACTTCCCATACTTTCAGCTGAAAGATTTTATCAATTGTACGAATCAGCCAGAAAATTGAAAAAACAAGCAGGGCAATCTGAATTGCCGCCGTCACATGCAAATATAAACTGTTTCCAAACAGAACTTGTATCACATGGATAAATAAAGGATAACCCGGTGCAACTCCGATATGATGATGGAAGTTCAGGTAGTATGCTTCTGTATCTCCTCCATAAACATAGCTCAAAGGTGTTCCTTCACCGAATATTACGAAAAGCAGCGTTGCAATGATAATAATTCCATACAAAAAATTTTTCTTATTTTTCATTTTTCCCCATTATTCTATCACTAATTACCTGTAGTTTCAGGATTCATTTTCTTTTTAGTTTCTGCACAACTTTTTCAGGGATATTCACAAATCTCGGATACTTTTGATTCTCTCCCCGCCACTGATGGAACAGAAATGGTTCAATTCCTTCATTTTCTGGAATTCCATGCTCTCTCCCAAAATATACTGCAACTTCAAGGGGTGCAAACCGAATTCCCTTTTCTTCCAGAAGCGGCCTCTCTTTACAGCACAAATAGCAATCTTCATTATGATCCCCACTGTCTGTTTTTTCCCACGGAAGCTTTTCCACCGAGGGAAGTTCCAATATTTTTCTGCTTCTTAAAGAAACTCCATTTCCTACCCTCACAATATTTCCGGAAGGATCTCTATACCGAACACTGTCCTTTGGAAGCGGCCAGGGCGAGCCGATATAATCATACTCTAAAAACTCTGTTCTCCATGCCCTTGGATTTACGACAAACCCATCATGATGCACGATCAGCGCATAGTCGGTTTTAATATGATCTACAAGCTCATATACACAGAAATGGCTGTAGTCATCCACATTTCCCAAGTGCTGAATTGCTTCATGCCGAATCGTCTTAGGCAGATAAAAGGGACGCTTATCTGATAACAGCACTACATCTCCAAACTCTATTCCACGCATGCTGTACTGCATTGCCCGCACCGTCTCATATAGTTTGACACTTGTAATTGCAACCAGCGTTACCTGTTTTAGATTGATCTTGTCTGCATTTCCTGACATTTCATTTTTCCCTTCCAAACCCAAAATACACTGACCATTATCCCTGTCAATGATATTAATTCTGCAATTCTCCACAAAACTGGTTCCTGATATTTGATCGAAAGTTGTACAGTTTCTCCGGTCACTAATTCCGGCAATTGAACACGAATCACTCCATTCGTTCCTCTGGATACCGTAACTTCTTTTCCATCACAGAAAGCTTTGTATCCAGGATAGCGATAAAGCGGTACTTCAGCAAAACCGTCTGTGACTTTTCCCTGCGCCATAATCTCCGTCTCTATGTTTGTTCCGTTCTTTCGGAAGTGTTTGGCACATAACTCTGAATTTTCTGAAAAACTGATCTGGCTTCCTCTCTCACACAAACTGTTCAGATCATCTCCAGGATATAAATAGTTGTAATCTGCAACATTCATATTCGCTACATATTCTCTTCCTGGCCATGACATAATCTCTTTTGCATTATCTATTGCCGGGATTCCCATTCCTACCGCACAGGCAATCGCAATCAAACTAATTTTCCATCTCTGTTCTGCGTTCCATGGCATCGCAATCATTCCATAAGATATGACCACACAACAAAATCCAAAATAAATAATACCTAAAAAGCGCCATAAAAATTGAACTTTTGAAACACTTTGATATAAAAAGCTTTCCGTCTCGACAACATCCCATGGAATGATCCATAAACTAAAACATAACAGAAAAGCAGAAGCGATCAGTACATAATTTCCTATTTTTTCATATCTTTGCAGTTCTTGATTTTGGGATATTTTATCTTTACAACAGTGATATACATACACTCCCAGAAATACGCAAATCAAAGGAAGAAGTCCCAGGGTTAAAGGCATTTCTCCCCGTGTCGTCCCACGCGCCAGGGATCCTTGTCCACTTTGATGCTCAAAAAAAGTAAATACTTGTGACAAATATACTGTGCGATCCGGCAAAAATACAGAAGTATCATCCATAATCGCAAAGCCGCTTCTGAAATAATCAAAAAATGGAACAAAAAACCATAAATTCCAGACTATCGTTATCGTACCGGCTTTTACAGCAGCCAATACACGTTTCTTTTTCTCCTTATCGTCAGCAAACAACAACCATATAACAAAAACGATTATCGTTAAAACACCATACAGTTCTAAAGAAAGAATATGGCTCTGTACAACAAAGCTAAAACCGATTGCAGCTACCGGCCATTTTTTCTTATCTGCAAATAAAATTTCATACATTCCCCAGAATACAATCGGTAAAAATGCCAATGCCAATGCCAATGCTTCTCCAATTGCAGCTCTTATATAAAGGTCATCCAGGCGATACAATCCCATCATATAAATCGCACATCCGATATACCCTGCTTTCCTGCTTTTCCACACGTTCTTAAATCCAATCCACGCACATAATGCCGTAATCAAATTGATAAGAAAAATAAGGACTTTATAGGTATTCAGTAAGGACAGGTTTGTTAACCTTAATACTGCAGGAAAATATATAAAAAACTGTGGATACATTGTTGCAGACGCATTTCCATATCCATTTGCCTGTGTCGGATTAATGTGTACTGGAAACTGTCCCTGTTTCAATGCATCCGCAACTCCTTCAATTCTTGCCAAATGGAACTTCAGGTCATGTCCGTTAATTAAAAAATCATTCATATAAGGCAAAGTGCTTAAAAAGGCAAAGAACAAACAAAAGATTATAACATGAATTTTCCCTGAATACCTGCTTTTCCACTTTTCTGATGCTGCCAAATACATCCATGTACACAATATGATTCCAATTAGTGCCGCTCCTCCCCATAAGGCATCGCTATATTTCTGATAATTTCTCCATACCATTTCCGTCAATGTTACGACACCGGATGTACAAATAACCCGTATCTGCACATTTGTTGTTTCCTGTTCAAAATCAACATCAAATGTTATTCGATTTTCACTGGGATCTAACTCACTTTTTGCATATACAACTCCTACTGTACCGTCATCTGCCATCGTTGTATCGGAAACAATTTCTGCATAATTACCGGAATCCGAAGTTTCATAGGAAAGTGCAAATCTATAAGAACCTTCTGAAAATCTCATAACAGGACTATCGATCATCACACCATTTTTATCTTTTATTTCTATCTGCAGGCTGTTATCATCACATTCTGATTCGTTTTCTCCAGAAACAGAAAGTTCACTCATTGCAAACTCCCGGGTATCAAGACGCCCCTTCCATTCCTGTATACTCATAAATGCTACAATAACAATTGCAAAAACAAATATTATATTTTTTCTCCAAGTCTTTTTTATCCCACACCTCATAACATTACAACCTTTTATTCTCTATGGTTTCTTCGTTTGTTTGACACTCCTAATTGCAACCATGGGCAAATACTTTTACCTCTTATTCATTCCATTATCCAAGAGCACGAAATCCTCATACTTTGTGTTCGATGCTGCCTTAAAAATTCTTGCGCCAAAGCTTACCTGAGACAATCCGGCTATCAAGCCCTGACAGCTTCCTAAAGTCCATGCATCCCTCAAAACTTCTCTTCCCAACAAATAATGATGACTTTCTCTCTCTTCTCTACTCTTCATTACCGTTTCATCTCCACTGCTTCGAATGACATCACGATAATATACAAGCTTTTCTCCAAAGGTCTCCCTAAAACGATCTATCGCCTCAGAATCATCCGTTGCCAGAAAAACCATATCATATTTTCCTGCAGCAAACATTTTTTTTGCAGCTTCCAAATATTCTTCTGTTCCAATTTTTACCGGATGTCCTTTATAATTTCTTTTAAAATCTGTGCCTCTTACATGAACTCCAATGGCACGCTTTCCCCTAATCGTACTGTCGATTTGATCTGTCATCCATTTTTTGGTTTCACTGTTTAAATGAATGTATTTTGCGGAAATCCTACCCATTTCCTCTAAATATTCTTCAGACCAGTCGTATCCGTTTCCGCTTGCGTTCAGGGTTCCTGCCAAAGCAGCATTTTCTTTACGACTTTTTATCACGCTTTGCTGTGCTTTCAGCTGTTCAACAGAAACTCCGCCCGGCTGTTCAAAATAATATTCAAAGGGATTCCTTGTCCCGTTCACAGGCTCTTTTTCCGCGTAACTATATCCATCTCCATATTCTACAACAGGGACCAGACCATAGTAATCTGCATAATACAGATAACACAATAACCGATTATGATCTGCAAAAAAGCCTGAGCCAGACGCATCCGGCGCAATATAAAAATAGCGAATTCCCTCCTGGTTTCCGCTCATCTTCTGCAAATTAACCAAGGAATAATCGTTTCCTAACTGATATAAATTTTTAACAAACCGCTCATCATTTCTCTTTTTTAGACAAAATTTCAAATATTGAAACAGTTCTTTCTTATTCATTCTGTCATCCTCTTTCTGTTTCCCGGGCTTCTTTTTATGGTTCAAGATACTGCCAGTCTGTCGATCCTACAAATCCATATTTTTTACCGTTTTTGATCAGGGAATATTTCGGTGCAATTACTGCTTCCCCTTCTTTTTTCCCCAACCATCCTGCCCAAAAAGCAAACGTGCTGTTTGAGAGGATCTTGTGTCTGCAAAGAGACAGCATCTCCATATCAAGAATGCTGTTTTCTGCAGTATGCCGAATTAAAACCTTATTGGATAAGTCTGTAAACCGTTCTTCCACAAAATCCGGATCATCCGAAAAAAAGAACAGCGTCAGTTTTTCTTTCTGTTCATTGAGTATTTTTATCGCTTTTCTGAAATACTCTTCCGAGCAAATATCAAACTTGCTGTTCACAAAATCACCCCGTCGGATATGTATTCCAACGGAGTTGCTTTTCTCTATCTGCTCTTTCCACTCCCTGTCCTGTGCTGTATACAGCTCTTCATTATGAAATGTAAAAGCTTCTTTTATCTTTTCTTCACAACCATCCAAATATCTCAAGTCCTGCCATAAGCCATCCAGATACCAGTCTTTTTTTTCATCCAGTTCAAATACCTGTGGCTCATAAGAATTATGGCTTTCCTGCAAATAAATATGATCTGCCTTTTTCTTTTTTTCTTTTTCCGCATAACGATATTGATAATGTTCTGTTAAAAAATTCCGGGCTGCGACAGGCAGCTTACACACAAAAGAGGATGGTACATAATAGGGCGAAAATTTTCGGATTTCATTTTCCTTAGCTGTCTGCAGCTCAATTCCAAAATACTTCTGAAGCTCGAACCCATTATGTTCGTGGTTCAGCGTGTAATGAGACAAATCCGCCAATACGGAAACATCTGTATATTTTTGCTGAACTGCCAACTGAAATGCATACTGAAACATCTGATTTCCGAGTCCACCCCGATATCTGATTAAAATCATTTTGATTCCTCATCCCCAAATACATATTCCTTGGATCGTTCCGTAACTTTTCCGTCTCCGACCTCATAAATGATATCCGCATTCTGGATTGTTGTAAGACGATGTGCGATAATAATCATTGTCTTGCTTCCCTGCAGGCTCTCAATTGCCTCCATTACAGCAGTTTCTGTTTCATTATCCAACGCCGACGTAGCTTCATCAAGCACCAGAATTTCCGGATCATGATACAATGCTCTTGCGATTCCGATCCGCTGTCTCTGACCACCTGACAGTCTTACTCCCCGGTCTCCAACAATCGTATCCAGTCCATCCGGAAGCGTATCTACAAACTCTGCCAACTGAGCCTTTTTCAGGGCAGTCTTAACCGCCTCTTCATCGATCTGATCCTCATGAATACCAAATGCGATATTATTCCGAATCGTATCATCAGACAAATAGATTACCTGCGGAATATAACCAATCTGATGATGCCACATGGTGAGGTTTTTAAATACATCAATATCATCTACCAGAATTTTACCTCTTTGGGGCGCAAGCAGTCCTAAAATAATATCCGCCATTGTTGTTTTACCGGCTCCCGAGCTGCCGATCAATGCAACGGTTTTCCCTTTCGGAATTATGCAGTTGGCATCCTCCAGGACATTCGTGTCTGTATTGGGATATGCGTAGGTAATATGCTTTGCCGTAATCCCATGCTCAAAGTTCCACTCTTTTCCTTCTTCTTCGCCCTTAGACTCCTGATAATCCTCAATTCCCTTCAGATCCCCATAAATCAAGTCAACGGAAGGCACCGCATATAGAATATTATTTACATGCTCGTTAATTCTTCCAACGGAAGGAAGCAGACGAAATGCCGCCACTGCGAAAGTAGCCAGCTGCGGAATGAAATTCTCCAGCTCCCCATGTCCAAAGTTCAGCTTTATGATAATTGCAATTAAAAGTCCTGTCATACAAACCGCTTCTACCATATACTTCGGAGTAATCGACAGCAGGCGATTAACCCTCACGCCTTTAATATACAATCCATAATATTTTTTGTAGGAGGAAACAAAAAACTCTTCCCGATTGAGTACCTTTACTTCTTTTACACCGCCAAGCGACTGATTCACCCACTGGTAAAGTTTCCCTTTATATACCTGCGCTTCTTTTCCCAACTGTTCCGTAAAGCGCTTTGTGATCTTAGTAAATAATACAACACAGAGAATCAGCAAGCCTACAATTACTACTGTAATGGAGTTACTTACTGTAAATAAATACACTCCCAGCACTATACATACAACCACTTCTGCAACCAGCTGCAGCGTATGCATCAATACCTGCGTAAATAAACCGGTATCCTCCTGCATGCTTCTCTGTAATTCAGCTATATTTTTATTTAAATGAAAGGTATATGGCTCTGACAGATAGGTTGTTAAAAGACGTGTAGACAGTTTCTGCTGCATTCCATAAGTGAATTTCATAATCAGATTCTGCTCTACCCACAGATAAACATTTTTTACCACATAAATCACAATGATTCCCAATGCAACAACCGTCAGAAAGGATTCTGTCGTACTGCATCCAAACATCTGATAGATTCGCGCAAGATATGGATTCTCCTGAATCGAATCCGGCATCATGATGATATTGACAAAGGGCTGGAATACTGCTACTCCAAGCAGCTCTAAGAAGCTTCCGGCAACCATGATGCAAAGCAGCAACGCAATTTTATATTTGTCCCTTTTGGAAAAAATGTAGGATAATTTTTTATACATAAGATCTCCCATTCTTCGCTTATTTGCTATCTATCAGCTCATTATCCCATACTATCCTTTTAAAATCAATGAATAGTTGTAAGGATCTGATCCAAATAATCAAAATATCCTGCCGCTTCATTTTCCTCTCTGGTATGGATTTCGTGCTTTACAACCCTGCATTTTTCCGCCGCGCCCTCGCAAAACCATCCATATTCCATATCCAGACTTCCAACATCGATCACTCGATATCCCAGCCGATGCAGATCCACTGTCAGCACTTTTCCTGCCGCTCCAAGGGAAACCAGC
>OGZO01001810.1_pt1 | contig 15313 bp, 10 predicted proteins | sample 1576721 | NCBI WGS metagenome assembly OGZO01 (sample SAMEA3541516, study PRJEB24748) | human gut metagenome | biome: human gut; feature: human-associated habitat; material: faeces | place: China | collected 2012 | reverse complement strand
GGTCCCGGCTTTCCCCGTACTTTTCCTCCAGTTCCCGCGTATGCGCGCGGTGCAATGAGCATTTTAGGTTACAAGGCAGGTCCTATGAGAGCACCTTTAACAGAATGTTCAGATGAACATAAAGAAGGTCTTAAGAAAGCTATGAAAGAATACGGAATTTTATAAATTACAGTGTGAAAAAGTCATATCCCACCGGTGCATGCACAATGGTGGGATAATGGCTTTAGAACACGCTGTGTAATAAAGACTTACGGAGGTTAAAATGGTAAATGTAATAATGCACGGTTGCAATGGCCATATGGGAAGAGTTGTAACAGAACTTATTGAAAAAGATGAGAATGTTCAGATAGTAGCAGGTATTGATGCTTACACAGGCGTTCAGAATGAGTATCCTGTATTTCCATCAATTAAGGAATGTACAGTTAAGGCTGATGTTATTATAGATTTTGCAGTGGCACAGGCAGTTGACGGATTACTTGAATATGCTGTAGAAACAGGTACACCTGTTGTTCTTTGTACAACGGGACTTAGTGCAGAACAGCTTGAAAAAGTTAATCAGGCAAGCAAAAAGGTAGCAATTCTTAAGTCAGCCAATATGTCACTTGGAATTAATACTTTAATGAAGCTTCTTAGAACAGCAGCAGATATTCTTGCTAACAGAGGTTTTGATATTGAAATAGTTGAAAAACATCATAATCAGAAGCTTGATGCTCCAAGTGGAACAGCTTTGGCTCTTGCAGATTGTATGAATCAGGTATTAGATAATGAATATGATTATACTTATGACAGAAGTACAGTAAGACAGAAGAGAAAACATAATGAAATCGGTATTTCAGCAGTTCGTGGTGGTACAATTGTTGGTGAACATGATGTTATCTTTGCAGGAACAGATGAAGTAATCCAGATTTCACATACAGCATACTCAAAGGCAATTTTTGCTAAGGGTGCTATTGATGCTGCAAAATACATTGCAGGAAAAGAAGCCGGAATGTACAATATGGCAGATGTAATCGGATAAGATTAATATAGAAAGTTTTTTTAGAATTTTATATGGAAATTATTTTAAATTTGAAACTTTTTTATGCACAGAAAATGCTTTTTGTATTCTCTGTGCATTTTCTTTTTTGAGGAAAAATTTTAAAAATGTATATTTTTTTTGAAAGTGCAAAAAATAATCCTATACCGAACAAAATTTTAAATTAAGTTGGAGGATTTATAGTATGAACACTTTAAGAAATTACTTACTTGTATTTACTATGGCATTAATGTCAGTTTGTTTTGTGGCTTGTGGAAATAATACCACAACAGACAACGAAACAACTACAGCAACAAATCAGGAGTCATCTTCTGAAAATACTACGAAGGGTGGAAATTCAGGAAAAGTTGACAACAAAAATGATGGTGTTATAGGAGATATTGGTGACGATATAGAAGAGGGTGTAGATGATATTGTTGGGGATGGCAATGATGAAAATACAACTGATACAACAAATAATCAGAATCAGACAAAGAACAACAATAAGACAACTACAACAAAGAAGTAGATTATATAGTTTCAAACGAAAACAGCCGTAATTGGTACTATTTTTAGACTTTTAGCATATCATATTATGATAATGATAATCGTAGGTTGTTATGGCTTATAAAATAATTTTAGATCCGGGACACGGCGGATCAGACCCAGGAGCGACTTTTAATGGAAGACAGGAGAAGGATGAAGCCCTGGGTCTTGCTATGTCTGTGGGAAAACTTTTGGAAAACGCAGGCTTTGATGTTGCATATACAAGAACTACAGATGTTTATAATACACCTTTTGAAAAAGCAACAATTGCCAACAATATGGGGGGAGATTTATTTGTTTCATTCCATAGAAATTCTGCACCTAACGCAGACATGTACAACGGAGTGCAAACACTGGTGTACAATGACCAGGGATTAAAGGCTGAACTTGCCAGAAATATTAACGAGAACCTTGTGGCACTTGGTTTTGCTGACAAAGGAGTAGTGGAAAGACCTAATCTTGTAGTTTTAAAAAGAACAAAAATGCCCGCTGTTTTGATTGAGGCAGGTTTTATTAATTCGGCTGTGGATAATGAAATCTTCAATAATAAACAAAACGAAATTGCTCAGGCTATTGCCGATGCAATAATTGATACTTTATATGACAGAGGCATTCATACAAATGACTGTAAACCTAACAATAGTCAGAGCTATTCGGTTCAGGTGGGGGCTTTTAGAAACAGACAATTGGCTGAAAACCTTAACCTGCAGCTTAGAAGACAGGGATTCCCGTCAAGAGTTGTAAAGGAAGACAATCTATTTAAAGTAAGAGTTGGAGATTTCAGGACACTGGATAATGCGGTGGCAATGGAATTGAAACTAAGGTTGCTTGGATATAATACTTTTGTGGTAAGTTGAAGCTTGAATTATAATTAAGAGTACTCTGTTGCTGGAATATTTTGTAGTTGAAATATTTTATTATTGAAAAATACATTAGGAATAAAAATACAGAAAAAGATAGTGTAACTTTCGGATGGTTGAAAACCGATAATTACACTATCTTTTATTTTATGAAAAAAATTAACTATGAAGGTGGAAATGATTTAACAAAGTTGATACAATAAGAAGATGTAATATTTTAATATAGAATAAATCTAGAATATAAGTTGAAAAGTAAAGATACATATGAGATAGAAATATGCTAATGTGTACAAAATAGGGCATAACAGTATATATCGGTATATATCAAATCGGAAAGGATTAAAGATAAAATGAACAATGGATTCGTAAAGGTTGCTGCGGCAACACCAAAAATAAAAGTAGGTGACTGTGGTTATAACGGAGCACAGATTTGCAAGATTATAGATGAAGTGTATGATAATGGAGCTCAGCTTGTGGTTTTTCCTGAGTTGTGCATTACAGGGTACACTTGTAGTGATTTATTTTGGCAGAAATCAATGCTTGATATGGCAAAAACTCATTTGCAGTTTATTGCAGAGCATTGCGAAGATAAGGAGATTGTGGCAATTGTTGGATTGCCAATGATTTATAGAAGTAAGCTTTATAACGTGGCAGCAGTTATTTATAATGGAGAGATTTTAGGTCTTGTGCCAAAGACTTATATACCTAATTATTCTGAATTTTATGAGGCACGTCATTTTACAAGTGGCAAAAATAAAGACGGATATGTAATGATTGGCGAAGAAGAAGTACCTTTTGGAACAGAGATTTTGTTTAATTGTGTTAATTTTGAAAACTTTAGTTTTGCAATCGAAATTTGCGAGGATTTGTGGGTTCCTAATCCACCAAGTACAAGCCATGCTCTTGCAGGAGCCACAGTTATTGCAAACCTTTCAGCAAGTGACGAAACAACAGGAAAAGATATTTACAGAACCGGTTTGGTAAGCGGTCAGTCAGCAAGAACTCTTAGCGCATATATTTATGCAGATGCAGGAGAGGGTGAATCTACAACGGACTTGGTTTTTGCGGGGCACAATATTATAGCTGAAAACGGTAATATTTTGTCACAGTCTAAGAGATTTGAAAATCAGACTATTTACGCAGATATTGACCTTGACAGATTAGCAGCGGAGAGAGCAAAAATGACTACTTTTATTCCTGATGAAGAATCGTCTTATGAGGAAGTTGAAGTGGAATTGGAGCCAATAGATTTTGAAGTGGAAAGAGTGATAGATAATGCACCTTTCGTCCCATCAAATACTAATGAAAGAGAGAAAAGATGCGAGGAAATTCTTTCAATTCAGACAATGGGACTTAAGAAAAGATTGGAGCATACTAATTGCAAAAATGCGGTTGTGGGAATTTCAGGCGGCCTTGATTCAACATTGGCATTGTTGGTTACAGCAAGAGCTTTTGATAAGTTAAACCTTGACAGAAAGGGTATTATTGCAGTTACAATGCCCGGTTTTGGAACAACTGACAGAACATATACTAACGCAGTTTCAATGATTGAAAAGTTGGGATGTACTTTTAAGGAAGTAAACATTAGTGAAGCAACAGTTCTTCATATGAACCAGATTGAACATGATATTAACATTCACGATGTAACATACGAAAACGCACAGGCAAGGCAGAGAACATATTTGCTAATGGATTTTGCAAATGAACACAATGGAATGGTAATTGGTACAGGAGATATGTCAGAACTTGCACTTGGATGGGCAACATATAATGGCGATCATATGTCAATGTACGGTGTTAATGCAGGCGTTCCAAAAACACTTGTAAGACACCTTGTAAAATATTTTTCAGATACATGTGAAGACAAGGAACTTTCAGATGTTTTAAATGATGTTTTGGATACACCTGTAAGCCCTGAATTATTGCCACCTAAAGACGGCAAGATTGCTCAGAAAACAGAAGATTTAGTTGGCCCTTATGAGCTACACGATTTCTTCCTTTACTATATTTTGAGATTTGGATACACACCAACAAAAATATATTTTCTTGCAAAAATGGCATTTAAAGGAATATACCACAAAGAAACAATATTAAAGTGGTTAAAAACATTTTATAGAAGATTCTTCTCACAGCAGTTTAAACGAAGCTGCCTTCCTGACGGACCAAAAGTAGGAACAGTAGCAGTTTCACCAAGAGGAGACTTGCGAATGCCAAGCGATGGCTGTGTAAGAGAATGGATGAACCAGTTGGAAAACATAGAGTAGTTGAAGAATTATAGAATGAAGATTAATCATATACAAAGCTTAGTATAAGAATTGTTGAAATAAATGAAGCTAAAAATCCCCCGTTGGACATAAGCTGGTCTAACGGGGGATTTTTCATTTGAAATATTTGCAATGTGGGCGGAGAGATGAAGTTTTTCATAACTTTTATGTCTTGTCAATGAGTAAGTTATGATTTTAGACTTGCATAGAACTTGTTGCTTCAATTTTTATATAACCAAAATGAAAGATAAGATGAATTGTTATGAGTTTATCACACATCAGTTGGAAGGAGTTGCCACATAGAAAAGGAATTAGCATATCCTGAGACAATTCAGTATCATATCCTGAAGTGATTACGTGTCATATAGCAAAAAATTCATACAGACCGTAATTGAAGAACCAGATTACGTGTGAAATGAAGAAAAGTTCAATATGATACGTAAAATAGAAAATGAAAAAGCTGAATTACGTGTCATATAGCAAAAATTTCATATAGACCGTAATTGAAGAAATGAATTACGTGTGAAATGAAGAAAAGTTCAATATGACACGTAAATTGTAAAATAAAAAAGAAAAATTACGTGTCATACGACAAAAATTTCATATAGACCGTAATTCCCAAAATAAATTACGTGTCATACAAAAAACAATTCATATGACACGTAAATCCAAATGAACAATTCATCATACTGTTTTAGGGTGAATAATCACGCAAAAACATTAATTCATACGAAGCAAAAATAAGAATAACCAATATTGATTATAAAAATTCTTTCTATTCCCCAACTTTCCCTTTCTCAATTGTATCTTGTATAGCATTATATAATATTGTATATGTATATTTGCTATTGTCATCAAACTTAATGTTTTCAAGTGATTGGTTTGTAACTATTTGATTTGCTATATCGTTGAAAGCAGGTTCTACTAAAGGATACATTGTTGTGATTGTGTTGCTAACATTATCAACCGTTATGGAGTTAATGTGATTATCATCAAGTGTTACTTTTACATCCATGGGATTGCCGTTAAGTGTGACACATGATGTGTAAACTCCAGGTTCGTATACTCCGGTATTTTCCTCTTTTTCCTGCTTGTTTCCTCTATTATAAAACATTATTACAAGTGATATAATCAGGATTATACCAAGGAGTATGAAGACTAAGGTATAAATAAGCTCCCTTAGATGAAATACCATAAATTTTGGACTTTTTGCCATACAAACTCCTTCAAAAATTTTATTTCTTATATTCTAATTTATTATTAGAGATTAAAAAATATGAAAGAAAAATATATGGGACATTTTTGCCCTATGAATATTGATATTATATTAGTAAAGTTGATATACTAGTAGCATTGGTAAAGAGTTAGCAGGATAATAGTAAATAAGATTTAAGAAAAGAGTTAGCAGGATAATAGTAAATAAGATTTAAGAAAAGAGGTATAAATGGCAGTACAATTTATTGTTGGCAGAGCGGGAGCCGGAAAGTCCCATTATTTATATGAAAAGTTAATAGAGAAGTCTTTGATATATAGAAATAAGAATTTTATTGCAATTGTACCGGAGCAGTTTTCTATGGAAACACAGAAGCAGATTCTTACAATGCATCCTAATAGGGGAAGTTTTAATATTGAAGTTACAAGCATGACAAGACTTGCCTATACGGTTTTTGAGGAGCAGGGGTTTAATGAATACAAAGTTATGGATGACTTAGGCAAAACTCTTATTATGAGAAAGGTTATGGAACAGTGTAAGGATAAACTTACAATCTATAAGTCTAAGACATCAATGCCCGGATTTGCTGAGAAGATGAAGACTATTGTATCGGAATTTAAGCAGTACGGAATTACTGATGACGTTTTAAATAATATGAAGGCAGAATGCGATTCTAAGCCCCTGCTCAGACATAAGCTTAATGATGTGGAAATTATAAGTGATGCTTTTAATGAGTATATTAAAGAGAAGGTTATAACAACAGAGGACGTTTTAACTATTTTTTGCAAATATATTTCTAGTTCTGATTTTATAAAAAATACTTATTTTTACATAGATGGATTTACAGGATTTACACCTATTCAGTATCAGGTTCTTGAACTTTTGATTAAACATTGCGCAGGGGTAAAGATTGCAATTACATTACCGGAAGATGAATTTCAGTCATTGAGAAATGCGTATAGCAAAGGAAATAATACAATTAGCAAATATGAATTATTTAATCTAAGCAAGGATACTTTATGGAAGCTTAAAGATATAATCAACAGAAACAATATTGAGCAACAGGAAACTGTAATTGTTGGAGAAGGACAGGCTCCATATAGAATTAGAGATAATAAAGAGTTAACTTTTTTGGAAAAGAATCTGTTTAGAAATAATTCATCTAAATATAGAGAGAACTGTAAAGCGTTGGAAGTTCACAGTATGTCCAATCCAAGAGAAGAGGCAGCTTATGTTGCAGGCAGAATTTCGGAGCTTATTGTGGACAAAGGATATAGATATAATGATATTGCTGTAATTACAGGTGATATGGACGGTTATTACAGATATATTGAGGAAGAGTTTTCCAAGAATAATATACCTGCATTTATTGACCACAAGCATAATATTGCTTCAAATCCTTTTGTTGACGGAATAAAGGTGGCAATTGAGATTGTTGAAAAGGATTTTTCTTATGAAACAGTATTCCATCTTATCAGATTAGGTTTTCTTCCAATTGACAGGGAGGCTGTAGACATAATGGAGAATTATGTTTTGCAGTCAGGAAGACGTGGCTTCAAAAGTTATGGCAGACTTTGGGAGAAGGCTTACAAGGGAATGACTGCTGAAGAACTTGATATGGTTAATCAGGCAAGGGAGAAGCTAGTTGAGATTATCAGACCTTTAAGAGAAGAATTAAAAAAGAAAAAGGCTACTGTAAGAGAGTATACTAAGGCGGTATATCAGTTTGTACAGGCTAATAATATGCAAAGACAGATTGACGATTATAGAATTGAATTTCAGAATCAGGGTGAGATTAGCAGAGCCAAAGAGTATGAGCAGGTTTATGTGACAATCATAACTCTTTTAGACAGAATAGTTGAATTAATGGGAGATGAAGTTTTAACAATTAAGGAATATAAGCAGATTCTTCAGGCAGGTTTTGAAAGTGTGAAAGTGGGAATTATACCTCCGGGACTTGATACAGTTATGGTAGGTGATATTGAAAGAACAAGATTGAAAGATACTAAGAGAATTATTTTCTTTATGGGAGTTAATGACGGAATTATTCCAAAAGCAGGTCAGGCAGGGGGAATAATTACGGATACAGATAGAGAGTTTTTAGAAAAGAATAATTATATTCTGGCTCCTACGGCAACGGACAATGTTTTTAAACAGAAATTTTATTTGTACACAATATTTGCCAAGCCTACGGAGAAGATGTGCATTACTTTCAGCAAGTCGGGTTCAGACGGGGCAACAAGAAGAAAGTCTTATATAATAAGTACTTTAATGAATCTTTTTGAAAATCTTAAGATTATAGATGAGGATGAAAGTGAAATAACTTTAAACCAGGTTACTACAAGAAGTAAAGCTTTGGATTACCTTTCTCAGAATATATATGAATATTCGAAGGAAGGTGACAGTGGAATCTTTAAAGAGTTGATGGCAACAGTTATGAAGAATAAGGAATATAGCAAGGTAATAAACTTAATGTTTGACGGAGCTTTTTATTCAGCAAAGAATCCAATTCTGGATGAAAATGTTGCAAGACAGTTGTACGGAAATAAAGAAAATATTGGAATTACAAGATTGGAACGTTTTGCAGCCTGTGCATATTCTCAGTTTTTAAATAATGGCTTGAAATTAGGAGAGCGAAAGAAATTTGAACTTGCCGCATTTGACATAGGTAATTTATATCATTCAGCAATTAAGGACTTTTTTGATACTATTAATACGAATAATATTAAATGGGCAGACTTGGATGATAAAAAAAGTGAAAATATTATAAATGACAGTATTGAAAAAGTAATGGAGCAATATGAAAATGATGCTTTAAATGATATTGCAAGGTCTGCATTTATAAAGAAGCAGGTTAAAGATACATCAACAGAAACTGTAAATGCATTGGTTAAGCATATCAGATCAGGAAATTTCCTGCCAAGAGAATACGAGCTGCGAATTGCCCACGGAAGAGTAGACAGAGTGGACACTTTTGAAGATGGCAACAATATATATGTTAAGGTAATTGACTATAAATCAGGAAACAAAGTTTTTAATGTTACGGAAACTTTCTTGGGATTGCAGATGCAGTTAATGGTTTATTTAAAGGATACTGTGGATTACATTAAGAAAAATAATCCGGATAAGAATGTTTATCCGGCAGCAGGTTTGTATTTTCATGTTTATGATCCATATGTTTCGGAAATTGACTGTGAGAAAGCTGTGAGTGATTTTAGAAAAAATAATCCGGACAGTGAGTTAAGTGATGAAGAATTGAAAAAGATGGCTATAGAAAAGGAGCGTTTTAAGGCATATAGAATGTCAGGTCTTGTGGCAAAAGAGATTGAAATTGTAAATGCAATGGACCATGACACTATTACAAAAACAGGTTCTTCAGCAATATTGCCGGTTAATATTACAAAAAGCGGTGTTGATGCAAGAAGTACAGCCATTGAAACAAAAACTTATTCTAAATTTATTAATCATGTTTCAAATATGGCAGGAGAAATGCAGGACAAGATTATAAAAGGAGACATTAGCATTAATCCGGTAGAAGGTGCATGTGATTATTGTCCTTTTGGTGGAATATGTAATTTTGACAGAAAACTTGGAAGCAGATACCGTCAGGTTGAAAAAGTATCACTAAGTGATATTGAGGAGAAGTGTAATGAAGTGGACAGATAAACAGCAAAAAGTTATTGATACAAGAGATAGAAACATACTTGTTTCAGCAGCAGCAGGTTCAGGCAAAACAGCAGTTTTAGTAGAACGAATAATAAAGATGATAACAGATGAAGAAAATCCTACTGATGTGAATCAGCTTTTGGTTGTTACATTTACAAGGGCAGCCGCTTCTGAAATGAAGGAGAGAATTCGCGAAGCATTGGAGAAGATGGAAGAGGATAATCCCAATGACTTAAATGTTCAGAAACAGTTATCCTTAATTCATAATGCCAATATTTCTACAATTGACAGTTTTTGTGCAAGAGTTGTAAAGGATAATTTTGATAAGATAGACTTAGATCCTAATTTTAGAATTGCCGATGAGAACGAAATAGAAATGCTTCAATCTGATATTGTGGAAGAAATGTTGGAAGAGTATTATTTGTCGGCTGATGATGAGTTTATGGAATTGGCCGAAAAATATTCAACAGGAAAGACCAGCGACAGTATAGGGGAACTGATTCTTAGAATGTATAAGTTTGCCTCAGGTCAGATTGAGCCTGAGAAATGGATTAAAGAAGCCATAAGTGTATATGATGTTTCATCTAAAGAAGAAATGGAGCAGTCCAAGTGGATGCAGGGATATTTGGAATTGCAGAAAAACAGGTTAGAGGGAATATTAAGCCAGCTTAACATAGCTCTTACAATATCTGAAAGCGAGGATGGACCAAAGTGTGCCAAGGCTCTTACGCCTATTATTGACAAGTTACAGGAGATAACTGAAAGCATAACTTATAGCGCAATGCAAAGTGAACTTCAGAATATTCCATCAACAAGAGTGTCCGGTAAGAAGGATTGTAATGAGAGAAAGAAGGAGCAGGTTAAGGCAATAAAAAACGATGCCACAAAGGCAATAAAAGATTTAACAACTAAACAGTTTAATCTAACGTTGAATCAGGTTTTTGAAAGCATATGTGAAACAAAATCAAGTGTTGAATATATTGGAAAATTAACCCTTGAATTTATGAAGCGACTTAAGGAGCAGAAAGAAGAAAAGGGCATAATGGATTTTAACGACCAGGCGTTTTTTGCTTTACATATTTTAAATGACTATGACAAGGATGGAAATCTTGTACCATCTGAAACAGCAAAAAATATGGCAACTCAGTTTAAGGAAATAATGATTGACGAATATCAGGACAGTAATATTATTCAGGAAGCTATTTTGTCAGCCATAACTAAAGGTTTTGGCATAAATAATATGTTTATGGTAGGAGATGTGAAGCAGAGCATTTACAGATTCCGTAATGCAGAACCTAAACTTTTCCTTGAAAAATATAATAGTTTTTCAGATGATCCTAGTGCAGACAGTGTGAAGATTGTTCTTGACAAGAATTTTAGAAGCCGTAGGGAAGTAATTGAAAGTGTAAACTTTTTATTTGACTTTGTAATGCATGAAGAAGTAGGAGGCATTGATTACAAAAACGGCAATGGCCTTGTACTTGGAGCAGATTATGATGAGCCACCTGCAGGACAGGATAATTCAACAGAATTTGTAATGGTTGAAGGTGGAGATAAAAGTGATGAGGCAGCTTATGTTGCAAGAAAAATAAAAGAGATTACTAATCCTGAAACCGGGTTAAAGATAACTGAAAAAGGTAAAGACATGCGACCTGTAAGATATGGAGATATAGTTATTCTTTTAAGAAGTATGAAGGATAATAGTGATATTTACAGAGAGCAGTTGGAGAATAATGGAATACCTGTTTTTGCAGAATCAAAGACAGGATATTATAAAACAATGGAAGTTATGACTATTACAAATATGTTGTCAATTATAGATAATCCAAGACAGGACATACCTTTGGCAGCAGTACTTACTTCTCCAATGTTTGGTTTTGATTCAAATCAGTTAGCAATTATAAAAACAGAAAATGTTTGTGAAAGTTTTTATGATTGTGTAGAACAATATTCTTTATCAGGAAGTGATGTGGAACTTAGAACAAGACTGACAGAGTTTTTGAATACACTTACAAAATTTAGAAATATGGTTCCGTATACAACTGTATATGATTTAATTAATACATTGTTAGATGAAACAGGTTATGCTTTTTATATAAGATCAATGCCCGGTGGAAAGAAACGTCTTTTAAATATTCAGGCATTAAAAGAGAAAGCTGTGGCATATGATGAGACAAGTTACAAGGGTCTGTTTAACTTCTTAAGATATATTGAGAAGATTCAGTATCTTGCAAAAGATGACGGTGAGGCATCAACAGTTAATGAGAATGACAATATAGTAAGAATAATGTCCATTCATAAAAGTAAAGGATTACAGTTCCCTGTAGTATTCTTGTGCAATACTAATGGAACAAGCAAGAATGAGGCAAATCAGCTTGTGTCAGGGGCAGATGGAAACATAGGAATAGACTGCATTAATAATAAATTAAAGACTAAACAGACACCTCTTCTAAAAACATATATCAGAATGTCTAATAAGGAAGAGGATGTGGCAGAAACATTGAGAATTCTTTATGTTGCATTAACAAGAGCAAAAGAGAAATTATATATTACAGGGCTTGTTAAGAATGCTGAAAAGCAGATTGGAGAATTTGAAAGTCAGATATATGATAATAGTGAATTAATGCTTTATAATGATGTTATTGGTGCAAAAACCATAATGGAGCTAATTGGAAAAACAATTGGCAGAAATAAGGCTTTTGACTGTGTAAGAACAGATAAAGATGCAACTGAATGTGGTAATCCTTTATATGATAAGGATAGTTTTATTAAAGTGAAAGTGGAAGAACAGCCGGATGTTATATTAGGACTTGCAGCAGAAGATATAACAGACAGTATTAAAAAAGAAACTATGCTTATGGAAATGAAGCAGTTGGCAAACAAAGAAAATGCATCAATTGAAAAACTTTTCCAAAGGTTTCAGTTTCAGTATCCATATATTGAAGATATTACTCTACATTCAAAGGCAAGCGTTACGGAAATTAAGAAGCAAAGCCAAGGTATGGAGCAGGAAGAAGAACAGGATGCATTTCAGGCTTTTGGAGAAGAAGTGGAATTACCGGAAATTATACCTGATTTTGAAAAAGAAGATATTGATGAGCCACAATATCTTACAGGTGCAATGAGAGGTACAGCGTACCACAGAATTTTTGAACTTCTCGATATGGAACTTGAAGAATATAATCAGGAAACAGTGAAGAAGATGATTGACGGTTTTGTTGATGCAGGTTTAATAGACAGAATGGGTGCAGCATCTGTTATGCGAAAGGATATAATTGATTTTACAAAGTCTGATTTGTTTAGAAGAATGAAGAAGGCATATGCTAATAATCAGCTATATAGGGAACAGAATTTCTTAATGGGAGTTCCGGCCTGTGAAATTAACAGCAATACCACATCAAAAGAAACAATGATTATTCAGGGGATAATTGATTTATGCTTTGTAGAAAATGATAAATATGTTATTGTAGACTATAAGACAGACAAAGTTGACACAATGGAGGAACTTGTTGAAAGATATCATGTTCAGTTAGAATGCTACAAACTTGCAATTGAGCAGATACTTGGCAGTGAGCCGGGAGTTAATAAGGTTTCTGAAATGATTATTTATTCAGTTCATCTTGGTCAGCAGATAACTATAAAATAATGGAGAGTACAATATGATTTTTCCTAAATACATTAAAAAAGGTGATACCATTGGAGTTACTGCAACTTCAAGCGGTATTGTAAATGAATTGAAACAAAAAAGAATAAAGAATGCAATTAAGAATTTTGAAAACAGAGGATACAATGTTAAGGTTACTGACAATGTATATACGTCTGACTGGAGAGGTTGTAGCTCGACAGGAAAAGAAAGAGGAGAGCAGTTTTATGAACTTATAAAAAATAAAGATGTTTCCTGTATATTTTCAGTAGCAGGTGGGGATTATTTAATGGAGATGCTTGAATATGTGGATTTTGAAAGTATTAAGAATAATCCTAAATGGTTTCAGGGATTTTCAGATAACACAACATTGATTTATCCAATTGTTACAAAATGTGACGTGGCAGCAGTTTATGGTTGTCATATAAGTGATTTTGGAATGAAACCATGGCAGAAACCTGTTGAAAATGCGTTAGGTGTTCTGGAAGGAACTGTAAAGAAACAGGAATCTTTTGATTTTTATGAATCAGACAGACACGAATATGTAACAGGTTTTGAAGGATATTGTAATGATGAGAAAGTCAACTGGGTTAATGGCAGAGGTGAGGAAAAAATTGAAATTTCAGGAAGACTTGTTGGAGGCTGTCTTGATGTATTGGCTTTCTTAATTGGAACAAAATATGACGGAACAGAACAGTTTATTGAAAAGTATAAAGATGACGGAATTGTATGGGTTCTTGAAAGTTTTAATATGGAAGACGTGGTTCTTATAACTCATTTATGGCAAATGAAGGAAAAAGGTTACTTTAAAAATGCAACAGGGTTTGTTTTTGGTCGCCCATTAATGTATAATACATGGATAGAGCAACCATATAAGGATGCAGTTATGTCTGTACTTGGGGATTTAAACGTGCCTATTATTTTTGATAGTGATATAGGACACAAAGGACCTCAGTTTTCTGTTATAATGGGAGCTAAGGCTAAAGTTACAAGCAAAAATGGAAAAGGAGTTTTAGAATATGCTTGAGTTAAAAGATGTTAGATTTAGCGTGACTGATGAAAAGGGACAGCTAAAGAATATAATTAATGGCATAAATCTTAAAATAGATGAAGGAAAATTTGTTGCAATAACAGGACCAAACGGTTCAGGTAAGTCCACACTTGCAAAATTAATTGTTGGTATTATAAAGCCAACATCAGGTCAGATTTTATATAATGGGCAGGACATTACGGAAATGTCAATTACAGACAGAGCAAAGCTTGGAATAAGTTTTGCATTTCAGCAGCCTGTACGTTTTAACGTCATAGGCGTTTTCCTCAAGCTCCGCGTCCTCAATGGCTCCGAAAGCGATGACATTTATACCGCGCTTTTGAGCGATTGCGCCCATATCGCGGGAGGGCTCGATACCCTCGATGTTTTTGCAGTCTATCATGCTCTCGAAAAGGCCGCTGCCGCAGCCCACCGAAAGCACCCGCTTGCCCGAAACATCGCCCAGCGCCTTTTTAAAAAGGGCCAGCTCGCTTTGGAACAGGTTGTCGTTTTCCATAAACCAGGCGTCATACTGCGCCGCATATCCGTCAAATTTGGGTTTCATATAAAAAATTCCTTTCCGATTTAAATTTCGGGTTTTCGGTTTTTTACCGTCTCCCGCGGCTTTCGGGCAAAGGCTCGGCGCCCTGCCGCACAGCCGAATTAACCGCTTTATTATAGCATAAACACCGGCCGACCGCAATATTTTTATATCTCCCTGCGGCATTTTCAAAAAGGAAAGACGGTGCCGCACGGAAAAAGGGACGGGCGGAAACGTTATAGTCATCGCCCTTGACGGTAAAAACATGCTGACTTCCACGGCAGGGCACGAGCTTTTCCACATGATAAAGATCCTTGCGGCGGAATATGCCGAAGATTTCACGGCTTTTGTTATAGATCACCTTAAAGAGGCGGGACAATATGAGTCGGTATTTAACGACTATGCGCGACGTTACGGCAGAGCTTATGCAAATGACGAGAGCTTTAAGGCAAAAATCGACGAGGAAATCGTAGCCGACCACACCTTATAGTTGCGGATGGAGCGCACATATTTCAGATTGACCACATCGCTGCGC
>OGZO01001799.1_pt1 | contig 15371 bp, 15 predicted proteins | sample 1576721 | NCBI WGS metagenome assembly OGZO01 (sample SAMEA3541516, study PRJEB24748) | human gut metagenome | biome: human gut; feature: human-associated habitat; material: faeces | place: China | collected 2012 | reverse complement strand
CATCAGATTGATCTTTGATTTGATCAAAATCTTCTTTGCCGATTCTTCCATCCACAAGTTTGTGTACTGCATCTGCACTCGCTGTGTCACGTGTGATTTCTGTTTCAAGGGCGGTCTTAGTGTAAGAACTTTGCAGAATATATGTGTACGACGCTATTACCAAAATTATCAAAAGTCCCGCAATCACAAAGATACTGCCTGTATTCTTCAGCCTAAAGAGTTTTTTCAAATTAATTCCTTCTTTTGTTTTCTTCATGCTGTTCATTCACATCCTTCAAATTCCGATTTTTTAATTTATTTTAACACAAAATATAAGTGGTTTGTAGAGGGGAACCATATCGTGTTTAATTTTCATACAAAAAATCTGTAACACCATCATATTACCAATAAAAACTTGTAAAAACCTATATTGCTTTATAACACCACCGTAATACCGTGAAAAGTTGTAGAAAGTGATCATGTTTTTAAATTCCGCTTTGAGTCAAGTCTTCTTTATGAATTAAATGACTTATGTCTGTATATTACAGGAAGTCGTAAAAGCAATGACATCTCTTACAATCAAAACATCTCGGATTTATCTAGCGGTTTTGAATTTGAACAATATATTGCAAACCTATTAAAGAAAATCGGTTATTCTGATGTAACTATCACAAAAAGCACCTGTGACTACGGAGTGGATGTTGTTGATACAAAAGATTTAGTAACCTATGCTTTGAAATCGACAAGGATGACGGAAGCATTAAAACGGTTGAAAAAAAGGACCCGGACAACTAAATGTTGTACGAGCCAAATATCAGCTATAAACCGTTTTGGGGTATATGCCGCCCCTTAAATTCTTGGAGAGCAAATTCACCTAAACCCATCCAAATTTATTGCGCCTAAAATGGAAAATGCAGGGGTTTGATCCTGCATTTTGCGGCATTAGAAGCTACCGCCACCACCACCATACGTGTCACCACTACTACTAGTATATGTGCTACTTCCACCACTCGAACTATCATCATCGTCAGATTTAATTCGATTACGAGTTATCGTGTGATACAAGAAGTAGTCATGAGACTCTTTCATCTTCAACGTATTTTTCTTCATATAGTTATGTGCCTTGTCTTCAAACGCAACAGAATGAAGCTGTTCACGCTTTTTACTAACCACAAAGACTGCACAGACAAAACCTACTAAAAGACTTATTGGAACGCAGTACCATGGAAGCCATTTAAACGGCATATTTCCAACATCATAAGGCTTACCATTATGTGCCTTTTCTACAAACTTTTCGCAAAGACTACCAAACGTTGTAAAAGCCTTCATGTACTTCTCTTTCTTAAAAGAAGGACCTAGCTTTTCACTAATATAACTAATTCCGGCATCCGTAAATGCTGTAATACCATATCCATGAGTAGCCATCCAGAACTTACGTGTTTCCATGTTGACCACTAAAAGAATTCCATCTTTATTTTTACCCTGACCATACTCGAGCGCTCCATACATCGTCATCGCATAATCAAGAAGTGCCTTACCACCCGTATCTTTTGTAGTCAATATCGCAACATCTAAACCTTGACGCTTACCAATTTGGGTTAAAGTATCATTTAACTCTTTTCTTTCATCCTCAGTTAATAAACGCGCATCATCATTCACAAATCTTAGTCCATCTTGTAATGAAGTAAGACCACTTAAAGCTTGCGCATACTCTTCAGAAAGATTAGGTGCTCTAGTAATATAGTCATCGCAAAGTCTTGCGTATGTTTCAAATGCATCCGCATATTCTTTACTACTTAAATAAGGCGCAAACTCACTACCAATCGTACTAATGTCTTCTGACGAAATAGCTGTAGTACCTTTTCCATAAGTAGACATCCACCACTCGCGAACTTCCATGTTGACTACTAACAAGACACCATCATCACCATAACCACGCTCTCCATACTTTGCCTTTGCGTAGTCTTCTATCGATTTATCACCCATATCATTCGCAGTGATAACACCAACATCGACACCTTGTCTTTCACTGATTTCAGTTAAAGTATCATTTAATTGCTGCTCTTCTGTAACAGTTAATAAGTCTGCATTATCCTCTACATATCTTAGATTTTCACTGGCATAAACTGGAAAACACATCATAAGTGCAAGTAGAAGAGATGAACATAAAATACTAAGTTTTTTCATAAACGACCTCCTACTTTCCCCAACTCATAATCAATATTACGATATAAGTTAAAACACTTCCAAGAAGCGTAACCACTACATAGTACAAGTAAACTAGGCTCTTATTTTCTGGAAGATTTCCTACAAATTTACCCGTTTGACCATTCATCGCAAAACTGTAGTTTTCACCCTTCCACTTCGTATTTAAGATCCACACTGGATACAACGCATATTTTGCCGTACCATTCTGAATCTGAACTGCACTATCCTCACAAGTAACCGTGTCATACTTACCACAATTGGTCATAAACGCATCTTCCGTAGACTTCTTTACACGTGTATTGGCACGATCAATACTTGAATCAGCATCCACATCATATTTATCAGCTAAAAAACCTGCTAAATAAGCCGTCTGGAAGTCTACCGCATCTTTTAAGTCATAAGGCTCAATAGACTCCATCATATCATCTGGCATCTTGCTCGAACCATCCACTGGAATGTTTTCAAATCTAACATGCCCCTTGCGATATAAACGATAGTATTTGGTTTCCGTATAATCATATTCTGAGTCCGACCACATACGAACCTTTGTTGCATTATAACGAACCTCGCCATCGGCATCCGCATCAAACAACCAGAAAGGAACATATACACCTTTGATTTCTTCAATATGATTTTCGGATTTGAATTCTTTAGGCAATAAAGTCTTACCTTTATAGTGCTGTTTCAAACCTTCCTTAGCCGCCTTTTTATCCAATTTAAACGGAATCACTAAATCCGGCTTTAAGATACCACCCAATTTTTCCTTTACGACAATCGGACTTCCACAAAACGGACAAGAAGCAGCCGCCATATTTTCATCCGCAACAATTTCACCACCACACGAATTACAAACATATGTCAATAATCCATCAGTTTCATTTTCAGCCCACTCTTGACCTGGCTTCACATCCCACTCAAATTGATCTTCTTCCTCGATCTTTACAGAATCATATTGCTGAAGTGTTTCCAGAGAAAATTCTGTATCACAATAAGGACACTTCATCTTCTGAAGTTTTGTATCAAACGAAATGGAACCATTACAACAAGGACATTTAAACTCTTGTAAAGCACTCATAATTAAAACCCTCTACTTTTCTATGTCATTATCATCAAATGGGTCACCACACTCCGGACAGAATTTAGGTGGATGATGCGGATCCTCCGGCTGCCAACCACACTTATCACAACGATACAACGGTTCATGTGCCGGCTTTTTTGCACCACACTCTATACAGAATTTACCCTTATTTACAGTACCACAAGTCGGACAAGCCCAACCCTCAACACTAGGCTTAGGCGTTCCACACTCCGGACAGAATTTACCACTTGCTAGATGTCCACAAGTTGGACAAGTCCAGCCATCTGCCTTTGCCTCCGGCGTAGGTGCAGGAGTCGGTGTTGGAGTTGGATCAGGAGCTGGTTGAGCAGCAGCACCAGCCGCATATAAGTTTTGCGCACTAATACCACCCTGATTCATGGCCATACCCATACCCATAAATCCAGTCATTGCACCAGACGCATTATTGGCAGCATCCTTCATAGCTGTAGCCTGGGCACCAACCAAACGACTTGCCGCAACCGTTTGATTCATCGTCATCGCATTTTCTTCCCACTCCGTGATCTTCTTTTCTTGATCCTCAGGAATACTCAAAGAGTTAATATTGAAAGATACAACTTCCAAGCCACGCTTAGCACGCCAAATATCACTCAACTCATCATTTAAAGCTGCCGCAACATCCATTGTGTGAGCTGGAATCTCATAATACATCACACGATCCGCACTTAATTTTGCCAAGGCAGGCTGTAAAGCCGTCATCAATTCACCCTTAAGTTTGCCCTCAATGGTTTCAGACTCAAAATCCTCTGCCACATTTCCACAAACATTTGTATAGAATAAGATTGGATCGGCCACACGATATGTAAAGTTACCGTTACAACGCAATTTCACAGACAATTTGAAGCCCAATTCTTCATTCACAACCACTCTAAATGGAATTGGAGTCGCCGTTCCATAAAGAACCTCGCCCATTTCTTTTGTGTTCACATAATACACTCTTTGATCCTTAGCCGTATCTCCACCAAAAGTGAAACGCTTAGCCATTGTTGAGAAAGAATCCTTAATACTCTGACCTAAACTTCCCGCAAAGATAGAAGGTTCACTTGAAGAATCATACACAAATTCTCCTGGCGTTGCACAAAGCTCAACAACACGCCCCTGATCCACAATCAACATACATTGACCATCCGCAACCGCAATCACACTACCATTTGAAATGATATTGTCACTTCCTTTATTACTCGACTTTTTACCCGTCCTTTTAGAACCCTTGCGAACCAATACATCCTGCTCTAATGCATCACAATAAAAGTACTCCTTCCATTGATCGCCAAAAACAGAACCAACAGCTCCAGCACCTGCTTTAATTAATCCCATATTATTTACCTACCATTCTTCTATTGTTTTTACTTGTATTTCTTTTACTATTGCACTTACTAAAGAATCAAATTCATTTGATTTACTCAAAATTTCAATTCTCAGTACACCACTTGATATATCTGGATAGTCCACAAGATATGTACGTTTTATATAATTACCATCCTCTTCCTCATATATACATGTCTTATAAGCAAGTATCTCTAAATCTTTATAATCTAGATTTTCAAACTCAACACGAACCACTTCATCATAAGACATCGCATTGTTTCGAATATAAGGAATAGTATCCACAAACACTAAAATATCCGTATTCTGACCAAAAATGCGATACATCATACCAGACGCAACTACTTTACTTTTATACGAAACCCGCTCATCCTCTACAAGAAAATAAGCATCAATATTTGAAAGAGAGAATGTACAAGCCAATCCTTGTACACTCATCTCTTTTCTTTTGGCATATCCATCATTTGGATTCGACATAAAGTACAATTATTCAACATCTAAAAGTTCAACAACTTTGAACTCTTTAATGATCGCTTCTGCAAGTTCATCGGAAATATCATTATCATCATATTCACAGACTTCAATACAAACGATTCCATTTGGAAGATCTGGATGTTCAATATAGTATTGTTTCTTTAAACTATCCTCATCCGATAAATCTGCAACTAAAGCTCTATAACCACCGACTTTTGTCTCTGTATATTCAGCTTCCCCATTCAAATCTTTTGTCGCAAGTTCTTCAATAGTATATCCATCACTCCATTCTGCGAATGCATCATCTCCTACATATACTAAAAGAACCGGAAGATAATCATCATAAACTTCATATTTTGTGTTTCCAAGCGATAATTCAATATTATAAACAGGCTTTTCTAAACCCTTCACCAAATAGAAAGAATCCAAGTTTGGCAATTTAAAATTACAAGCTAGACCCTCCGTTTCATACTCTTTTCGATCCGCAAACTTCTGTTCTTCTTTCTTCTCTACCGTTTTTGTACCATCCGTCTTTGTAGTCGTACCACCATCACTTGAACCACACGCAACTAGACTTAAGCCCATACCAAGCACAAACAGACTTGTTAATAACTTATTATTTTTCATATTATGTTCTCCTATTATTATTTAATTTCTACCTTCAATTGCTGCAAAGCCGCCAATAATATATCTTCTAATCCTGTCGTATCATCCGAATTATCACGAAGTTTTACAAAACATGACAATATTACATTTTTATCGCCTACTGGATAATTTAACTTATACCTATACGTCGTATCATTGGCACTATTCCAATAATTCGTGTAGCTCATAGAACGATATCCAGAATATTCACCCAATGTATACTCTGTAAACGGCTCTTCTCCTTTACTTAAATGTTCATTATGGAAGACGATAGCCTCTTCAAGCGTATCACTTGAATCTGTACATATGTTAACGTAGATTGAACGATCTGGATCTTCTCTACTTAATGTATAACCAATGTTTCCCTTATCTTGCTCACCCTTGATCGTGTCATACTTTTCACTAGGCGTATAGAACGAAGTCAAATCCCTTGGTAAAGTTAATTTTGCACGAGATGATTCGCCAACAATTTCCTTGCTGTTTTCATCCACCTTCTCTTCTTTAACTTCCTTCTTTACTTCCTCTTTCTTTTCTTCCTTCACCTTTTCGAGCTTCATATTCTTAATGATAGCCTTCGCAAAAGGTTCTAAATCAGAAGTATCCTTTTCTTTATCATTCTTCTGGTTGATCTCAATAGAAACGACCTTATTGATATCCTCGACTGGATAATCTACATAATAATGAAGTCTAGTATTTTCAACTGTACCCAGATTGATGGTGTGACTATACGCATCAAAGCCCTCAAACGTACAAGGCTTATACTTTTTATCCTCGTCATTTTCACCATACATTGAATTCTGTAGATCCGCACTCTTTTCAGCAGAGCTAGACGACAACAATTTAATTTCAGCATTCAACTCATACTTATTCTCTTCATTTAAACACTTATAGACAATCGAACCATTATCCTTTACCATACTCTCCATTTTACCTACACCCTCTCTAGATGAAGTAAAATAAGGAGACAGATCTTCGGGAACACTCAATTTAGCCGTTCGATCCTGCGTATCGATTTGCTTCTCTTCTTTTTTCTTTTCTTTCTTCTTTTCTGCTACCTTAGTCTCTTCTTTTTTAGACTCAGGCTTATCACTTGAACAAGCCACTAAACTCAGTCCCATACCCAAAACTAAGAAGCCGGTTAATAACTTATTCCCATTCATATTATTCTCCTATTAATTCAATCTTTAAATTATGTACCACATCCAGCAACAATGGCTCTAACAAGGAAGTATCGTCATCATCACGTAATTCTTCACGAATGGTTAGTACGACATCTTGACCATCCACTAGATAATCAAGCACATAATGATATTCAATCGATTTATCACTTGACACCACATACTTATATCCAGAATATTCACCTACAGTACATGGCTCATACATTTTTGATTCATCCTTACAAACCTTGTTGTGAGAAATACTGGCAGCCTCTGCTGAATCCCAGCCATCCGTTCCAATTGAGAAATGAATGGTAAACGTACGATCTTTCGCATACAATGAATAACCAAGAACATTCGATTCTTCCATATAGCTATATCTAGAAATTTCTCTAGCAGGCGTATGAAAAGAAGTCAAATCTTTAGGTAAAGTAACTCTTACCTTTTTATTCGCATAACTAATAATCGTACTATCCTTTTCTTTTTCTTCCTCAGCTACCTTAGCTTTTTCTTCTTCCTTCTTCTCTTCTTTTACCTTTTCTTCTTTTTCTTCAATTGCCTTAGTCTCTTCTATTTTCTTTTCTTCAGCTACCTTAGTCTCTGGCTCATTTGATGAACAAGCCACTAAACTTAGTCCCATACCCAAAACTAAGAAGCCAGTTAATAACTTATTCCTTTTCACTCTTATCACCTACTCTTCCATACAAATTTCAACAACGATATTATCCAATACAGCAAGTGTGACTTCATCCAAATCATTGACTCCTTCTTGTTCTACATAGATTTGTAAAACAACATTATCTTCGCCAACTGGATAATCGATCAACATCTTGTAATAGGTTTTATCAGACGAATCATATACCGTCGTTTTCTTATAACCCGAATACTTACCAATCGTAAATGCCTTATATTGATCCGCCTCATCTTCAAAACCTGCATTCAAGACATCCGCCGTTTCCTTGGCTGTATTACGATAATCGCAATCAATTGAAATTCGCGTGATATACGTACGATCATCCGAATGCAAATCATATTTAAGGATACGATCACCCTCTAGCTTACCCGATATATCTAAGCCTTCTTGTTTCGGTGTATAAACCGACAATAAATCTGGCATCGTCATCTTAATGAAATAGCCATTCATTTGTGCGACTCCAGTCATTTCGCCAATCTTTACCTTTTCTTCTTTTTTCACTTGTGAAGACCTTGGTTCTTCTGGCTTTTTTGCACAAGAAACTAGGCTTAAGCCTATACCTAGCGCAAGCAAGATCTTAGCTAGCTTATGATTCATAGGCTTACTCACATTTCTTCTTTTCAACTTTTACATTATCTAAAATTGCAGTAATAATTGCTTCTGTATCCGAATCATCCGCTTCCGCTTTTAGCTTTTCAACAACAACCTTAATTGTTCCTTTAAAACCATCTCGATCCAAATTGAAATACATATTGTACGTTACATAATCATCATAAGAATAATCCGAAATCTTATTTACACCTGTATAGTTTCCAACCTGATAAGGCTTATAAAGCTTACTCTCATCTTCCTCACCTTTATTGAAGGTTTCAGCCACTTCATCCGCTGTCGCATCTGCACTAGCTTCAATAGCCGCAATCTTTTTCGTATCGGCTTCTTTATTTTCAAAGCTATAGCGAATAAAGGAATCATTGACAATCTCTCCTGTAACCTCTACACCATTTGCTGGCGTATAAATCGTTGTGAAATCTTGAGGCATTGTGATGATGATCTCATACTTCTTATTGTAGTTTTTGCTCACCACAAAATCCGTTGTTTTCTCTTCCTTCTTTTCCTCTTTCTTTTCTTCCTTTTTAGCTTCGACAACCTTTGTATCTTCCTTTTTAGGCTCTGGATCATTCGATGAACAAGCAGCTAAACTCAAGCCCATTCCGATTACTAATAAACTCTTCACAAAGTTTGTGTTCATGACTACTTAACCTCAACTTTCATATTGCCCAAAATAGCTTTCATCGCTACTTCCATATCCGCTGTATCCGTATCATTGAATTGTTCAACCGTTACAGACATCACTACAGCAGAACCATCCACACTTTCAAAATCCAACAACAAGTTATCTTTACATTTGAAGCTAGGATTTTCACTTGTAGTCACTTTTCTAAAACCATTGAAATCACCCACCGTGCTAGGCTTATATTGTTTCGATTCATCATCCTTGAATCCTTCATTAATACGATTCGCATAGGCTTCTGCACTCTCAGCACTGATTGGGTTTACATAAATAGCCATTTTAAAATCACCAAATTCATCTTCAAGCGTATATGAGATTTGTTGTTCATTTACTTCTGTTTTAACTTCTAAACCATCTCTACTTGGTGTATAGAATGAAGTAAGCTCAGGAATTGTGACTGTATATGTCTTACTCGAAATTTTTCTTACTAATACAGCATCCGTACTTTCTTCTTTCTTTTCTTCTTTCTTTTCTTCCTTCTTTTCTTCTTTCTTCTCTTCTTTTTTCTCTTCCTTCTTTTCTACAACCTTTGTATCTTCCGGCTTTTCACTTGAACAAGCTGTTAATCCAAAAAACATACTTAGTACTAATGCACTCGCAAACAATTTTTTATTATTCATATTGATACTCCAATTCTAATTTGTCATGATCAAACAAATTTTTGATCTCTAATTTTTCATATAACGGCATTACTTTACAATACGATAAGACTTGTTGATTATAGTCATCATATCCATACACAAATCCATCTTCTTCCATACCTACACTAAACAATAGGCCAGAATGCGAATTCTCTTGATCCTGCATTGCATACAAACCATTCTCATCGATTTGAAGTGTTACACTCTCATTTGTATACGTACCTTCAAGACTTTTAAACGGCTGATTTCTCAATGCATCAAATAAATCAATCAACTGATCATTTTCTGTCAGTGCCTGCCCACTACGAAGGCTTTTTACTTTATCTAACCCATATAATGGTCCTTGACTACAAACACGCTCAATCGGCAAACCATCCTCAATCGCAATCACTTCCACCAAACCATTTGTCGTTAGCGCAAAACCATAAGTGACACCAGGACCTATTTCATACACATGAACTTGTTTATACTCATTAAAACAACCATGCACCTTATACGTTTTATCCGTTCCACTATAGTAAAGCGATAATTTATTATCCTTTAATGTCATAGTCATCTGGTCAAACGTGGAAGAATCTTCTATCTTATAAGACTTCTTGCGACTTGGCCTATACAAAACCATCTTTGTTCCAGAACCAAAATTTGTGGCGACAGGAATCAATACATTCAATTTTCCTTTGTGGTAAAACACATCCAGATTTGAAGGCAACAAACCAATTGTTTGAGCTCTTAATTCCTTTACATTGTCATAATATTCATTGGCATATTCCTGATCAAAAGCCTGTGCAGCCCATACCTTCATATCTTTTTGACTGATTTTATATTTCTTATACAACTTTTTATTCGAAACACGCTTCTTCGTTTTAGAATCAAAATGATACACCTTATACCTAGGATATTCCGTCTCTACTTCTTCCTTAATAACTAAACTCAATAGATTTGAATGTGTATACACATCATAACTAACCTTTGTGTCCGGCAACGTATACCCTTCTTCTTTTGCCTCATCTAAAGAATCTACCAAATCCTTGTATTCATTTTTGATTGTCTGATTCAATTTCTTTGCGCTCTTTGAATCACAATGAATATAAGGTAAGGAAATGTCATACTTACCAACATTTCCCCATGCATCCTTATATTCTTCATGAATATTGTAGAAATCTGAAATATATACCTCTTCATTAGGTTGTGATTTACAACCTGTAAACATTAGATTCAAACTAAGAAACAAGACCGAACAAAGCTTAATCCAAGTCATATCCAGCTAGAGCTTGATCGGCTGCATCCTTAAACTGTGTACGATCTCCAATGATTGTTGCCCCAAACGCATCCACTGTCGCTTTCGCTTTTTCTTCTAAATTTTCTCCATTCTTTTTGGCTTTCGCTAAATCCCACATACTCTTTGTTGCCTTAAATTGAGTTACAGACTTTTTAATGCCACTTCTAAATGAATCATCTAAGCCAAACAATTTATTTAGATAATCCACACATTGATGGCATCTTGTTTCATCATCAAATGGAATATAGACATCATTTAAACCTTTTGTATGTACAAAGCCTAAGTGAACACACATTTTATCTTTATCCGAACCACTTGTTCTTGCGGGCATCCTTTCAGTTCTATATAGCTGAAGATTTTCTAAACGATATACACACGCATATGTTTTTGTATTAAACAAACCTCCACGCGCTTCTGTTACCGCAATCAAACCTAGACTTGGTGCGATAAAGATTGGACGAAAAGCCTGCATCTTTTGATTTTTATCTCGTGTTTTTTTCAAAGGTTCCATTAAATCTTCCCAAATCTTTGTACCCACTTCAGTTTGATGAATATGGTCCTTGACATTATCTAAATCAGAATGAACATAGTCGTAATATTTTAATCCCTTTGCACGACAACCCTTTGTACAAATATAATTTCCATCCATTAATTTCTGTGATTGTAAAACATTAATTGTAGCGCCACAAATTGCACATGTATTTGCCATATATGATTCCTCCTTTTCTGTGCATTATTATGATTCAAGCGCATCCTTTAATGCGTTTGCCACCTGTAAAGATTCCTGATACTTTTCGTTTGACTGTACCATTACTTCTTTATCCTGCATTTCTGAAATGATCTTGACATCCTCTTTGGTAATCTTCAAAGAAATCATTTTGATGAATGGATGATTCATTTGAATATTTACCTTGAATTGGTACGTAAATTCGTATCTTGCTGGTTTATAGGAACATGTCTTCCCTTTCTTATTTGTGAAATGAAGTTCTCGCTTATTCTCTTCAATTTCTACCAAAACATTTTGAATATCACTTAAGTCAAACACATCTGGATTTTCATCACTAAGCTTTGTTGCCTTTGTCACGACAAACCAGTTGTGCTTTCGATCAACCATTACCTTTGGATACTCACCAAACGTTTCAGCTGCCACAAACGCTTTGACTCTTTGTGCGTTTTCTTCACGATATGTTAGCTGACCTTTGATCTGTGTTATTGTTGTGTTTTTGTAGTCTGTAAATAATGGTGACATTTTTTTCTTACAGTCATTACAGATCGTACCATCCGCACATTTATAACCTTCCATCAATGCCATCTTCTTTTTACACACATCACATTCCTTTTTAGAAAACAACCCCATTTCATTTCCCTCCTTTCTTCATTTGATTGACTTGTTTACTTGTGCTATATTGTATTTAGAAAGCACTTTCAAAACTTATGTAATCAACTTACATTTTCATTATAGAAAGTATTATAAAATTTACCCCACCCCAAAACTTAAAAAGGGTGGGAACTGCGGTAAATAAAGGGGAAAATCATGAAAAAAGTTATAAAATATTTATTAGTATTTGGTCTAGGCCTATGCAATCTATATGGGTGTTCATCAAAATCTTTACTCGATAAAGATAACCCCGTGACCCTGACAATGTGGCATGTTTATGGAGAACAAGCCAATTCTCCAATGAATCAATTGATTGCTGAATTCAATGAAACAGAAGGCAAGGACAAGGGCATTATAATTAATGTCGCAAAAATAACCAATGCGAGTAAAATTGGTTCTGAGCTTGAAGAAAGTTTATCTAAAGAACCAGGTGCAGATCCAATGCCAGATCTTTATACAGGACATATTCATAATGCCAAACAGGTAGGCTTAGATAAGAGTGTTGTATGGAATGATGTATTTACAGAGAAGGAAATTTCAAATTTTGTTGATGAGTTTTTAGATGCTGGAATGCTAGAAGATAAGCTTGTGGATCTTCCATTATCAAAATCAACAATCGTTTTATTTATGAATGGTACACAATTTGAAAAGTTTTCTAACGATACCGCTGTTTCATTAAATGATTTTGACACTTGGAATCAAACGTTTGATGTAGCCGAAAAATATTATGAATGGTCAAATGGAAAGCCGTTATTATGCTTTGATTATCTATTAAATTCCATTGAATCTTATGCGATCGCATTAGGAACAAAGAATATGTTTACAGAGAATGGCTGGTACAATACGGAGGATCCTGCTTTTAAAGAAGCCTTTAGAACCTTTCTAGAACCATTGATCAAAGGCCATATTTCTGCTTCTGACTTTTATTCAAGCACAGAACTTACAACCGGAGAAACACTCATTGGTGTATCCAGCAGTGCAGCCTATCTCTATTTAAATGACATCGTTACATATCCAGATAATACAACGGAACCATTAAATGCGATTGCCCTGCCTTATCCAAAGGCCGATAAAGACCATGCCCTCATGACACAAGCTGGTGTTGGATTATGTGCCTATAAGACTACAGAACAAAACCAAGAAGCCGCTAGTGTCTTTGCACATTGGCTTGTGGAACCAAAACGAAACATGGACTTTGTGATCCAAGCAGGTTACATGCCAGTCACAAAAAAAGCATTTAAAAACTTAAAAAATGAAAAGTTTGAAGATGAAGAAACACAATCTTTATACAATACAATCACCGAAATGAAATCCGACTATACCGTTATTTCTAGAGAGGTTCCAAATGCGATTTCTAGAAAGGCCTATGCATTTTATGATCAAGTAAGAAGCCACCAACAAGAATGGCAAGCACGAGCTAATGCCGGTGAAGATATTGATGAAATTGTAGATGAAGCAATGAATATTTTAAAAAGTCTTTCTTGAGGTTAGCCTATGCAATTAAGTTTTAAATCAAAAGAAAGATCCATGAAACGAAAGCTTTTCGTATATATGTTCTTTCTAGTGACTACCATCAGTATTACTTTATTAATGGGACTCTTCCTATTTGGAAGACTTGGAACGACCGAACAAGATTTTCATAAAAAACTATCCATTCAAAGTGAATACTTCACAAAGAATATGGAAAATTATTGGGATGACTTGGCCTCTATGAATATCGCACTGGCTGATAATATGGAAGCTATATTAGAAACAACCCTAGCGAATCAAGGATTAACCTTTCAACAGCTGCAGGACAATCCCAATGCCATCTATTCTTTAGAAAACGATATGATTCAGCCTTTAGGACAATATCTTGAACGATCTAATTGTTCAGGAGCTTATGTACAACTAGATACGACAATCAATTCCACTTTGGATAATGCGCAGACACAACGAAGTGGTGTGTATCTTCAAAAAACGACAATGTCCTATTCAAAGGAAGACTTGATTTTATATCGTGGAATTGCCAATATCGGCAAAAAACATGGCATCATGCCACATCGTAAATGGAGACAGGAATTTGATATTACACTTGTACCCGATTATGAAGAATTAAAAAAAGGGAACTTTGATTATTCCCTATCAAATATTATTCAATTGCCATACACAGGTGAAAGAATCGCCCTATTACGTGTTCCTTTAGTTGGAAAGGATGGTACCTTCTATGGTCTTTGTGGTTTTGAAATTTCACAAAGCTGGTTTAAATTTGCACATCCCCAGCCCTCAACTCTCAACCATTTAACGTGTCTTTTAGTGCCAGACTCCGATTCAATCATCACAAATGAAGGCTTTAGTACGGGAAGCCAAAACGGATTCTATTATATGCCAAATGGAGATCTTTCCATTAAGCCTATTGGCAACAACTTATTGAGAATCATAAGTAAAAATCGTAATTATATTGGGGTTAAGAATACTGTCAAAATTTCTAAGAATCAAACCTATTCAACATATGTTATGATTTTGGATTCTGACTACAATCGAGCCATCGTAAAAAGTAATATTGAATTATTCTTCTTTACCATTGTCCTATTATTATTTGTATTTTTAGGATGTTCCTTCTTCAGTCAAAGATACCTGTCCCCAATTCTAAAAGGATTAGAACAGCTGCGTAAAGACAATAAAAACAGTATGCGCTATGATGTACAAGAAATTGATGATCTTTTGGATTTCTTATCTTCAAAAGACTATGAAGTTGAGAATAAAATGTTGACGCTTGAGCTAGAAATGCAGGAAAATCGCAAGAAGCTTGAACAAATTGAAAATGAACATGAACTCATTCAAAGAGAATATGATCAGGCAAGGGTGGAAGTTGAGCGTCTGGCAAAAAAACGTGAAGCCGATGTCGATGAAGAAGAATATAAACGTTTCCTTGAATGTCTTGCGACACTGACACGCAAAGAAAAAGAGATCTTAAATCTCTATGTGAAGGGATGTTCAAGTAAAGATATTCTAGAAACATTAAATATTACAGACAATACATTAAAGTATCACAATCGTAATATTTATAGTAAGCTTGGTGTAAAATCAAGAAAACAATTGTTGATGTACATGACATTATTAAACAACAAAAGGAGCTAAATTAGCTCCTTTCAGATTGTTGACAAAAGCCTATACCTTTTCGTGAGGACATAGGCTTTTTA
>OGZO01001789.1_pt1 | contig 15456 bp, 15 predicted proteins | sample 1576721 | NCBI WGS metagenome assembly OGZO01 (sample SAMEA3541516, study PRJEB24748) | human gut metagenome | biome: human gut; feature: human-associated habitat; material: faeces | place: China | collected 2012 | reverse complement strand
GTGCTGTATTTCTTCTCCACTGGAGTTCAGGTGGATCTGTGAGTGAAAACAGAGAAACTTCCACAAAAAAATGCTTGCATTATGCGGCTACATGTGTTATCATGTAATCTGCCTTTGGGATTTCAGAGGACTTGTGTACCGGAAAGGGGTGAACCAGAGCAATGAAGGAAGGAATCCATCCCAATTATCAGCAGACTACTATTACTTGCGCCTGCGGTAATGTGATTGAGACAGGTTCCACCAAGGCGAACATCAAGGTGGAAGTGTGCTCAAAGTGTCACCCCTACTTCACGGGCAAGCAGAAGCTGGTCGATACCGGCGGCCGCGTTGCCAAGTTCAACAAGAAGTTCGGCCTGAACTAATTCAATCACAAAAGCAGCTCTGCTACGGCAGAGCTGCTTTTTTCTGCTTTTTTGGAACGCTCAGTTTTGCCCGTCGGGATATTCGACGATGAAGGGGAGCGGCTCAAGGGCCTGATCAAGATAATTTGTCTCCTCATAATAGTCGCTGCCGCCTGCAATGGTTTGCACCTGAAGAAGACGGACGCGCAGAACGGCACCGTCGGACAGTTCGACGATCATCTCGCAGATGAGTGGAGAGTCGGTGATTCTGATGCAGAGGTCAAGCGCATTCTCATCAATGGGATAGCGGATGAAATACGAGGTACCAAGGTCTCGTGCTGCAGTTGCCTCAGCGGTATCACTGAGGTCGTTGACAGGGTACTGACCACACAGATGAAGGCAACCGGAGAGGTTATGAGTATTTGCAATAACTTCGAGGGAGCCTTGATGAAGGCGATCCGTTCCTTAGAGCAGCATGTGGACAGCCTAATGTCCTATGATTTTACCGGACTTTCCAGAGAGGAACTGGTAAAACAGCTTCACGTTGTGGATGACCGGAGAATCTGGGTGATCGCAGAGGCACTGCGCCGCGGTATGGATTACGATGTGATTCACGACATCACCAAGATTGATAAGTGGTTCATCGATAAGCTGGCAATCCTGGTTGAGATGGAGCAGAAGTTAAAGAGCGAGCCGCTTACGGTAGAACTGTTAAAAGAGGCAAAACGAATCGAGTTCCCGGATAAGGTGATCGCAGAACTGACCGGAAAGACCGAGACAGAGATCCATGATATGCGCTACGCAAACGGTATTGTGGCAGCATACAAGATGGTAGATACCTGTGCGGCGGAGTTCGAGGCGACCACACCGTACTACTATTCCGTATTCGGCAGCGAGAATGAGGCGGAAGAGACGCACCCGAACAAGAAGGTGCTGGTACTTGGTTCCGGACCGATCCGTATCGGACAGGGAATTGAGTTTGATTACTGCTCTGTACATTGTACCTGGGCATTCGCAAAAGAAGGCTGGGAGACCGTCATCGTCAACAACAACCCGGAGACCGTATCAACAGACTTTGATATTGCGGATAAGCTGTACTTTGAGCCATTGACGCCGGAGGATGTGGAAGCCATCGTAAAACTTGAGAAGCCGGACGGTGCGGTGGTGCAGTTTGGTGGACAGACTGCGATCAAACTGACCGAGAGCCTGATGAAGATGGGTGTGAAGATCCTCGGAACCAAGGCGGAGGACGTCGACGCTGCGGAGGATCGTGAACTTTTCGATGAGATTCTCGAGAAGACCAAAATTCCGAGAGCGGCAGGCGGAACGGTATTTACCGCGGAGGAAGCGAAGGAAGTGGCGAACCGTCTGGGCTATCCGGTGCTTGTGCGCCCGTCCTATGTACTCGGCGGACAGGGCATGAAGATCGCGTTTAACGATGACGAGATCGAGGAATTCATCGGCATCATCAACCGGATTGCACAGGATCACCCGATTCTTGTTGACAAATATCTGCAGGGCAAGGAGATCGAGGTCGATGCCGTATGCGACGGAACGGACATCCTGATTCCGGGTATCATGGAGCACATCGAGAGAACCGGTGTCCATTCGGGAGACAGTATTTCCGTCTATCCGGCGCCGACGATCAGCGACCATGTAAAAGAGACGATCGTGGAATATACGAAGCGCCTGGCACAGGCACTGCATGTCATCGGACTGATCAACATCCAGTTTATTGCGATGAATGAAGAAGTCTATGTCATCGAGGTAAACCCGAGATCTTCAAGAACCGTGCCGTACATCAGCAAGGTGACCGGTATTCCGATTGTTGACCTGGCAACAAAAGTTATCATCGGAAATACGATCCGCGGACTTGGCTATGAGCCGGGACTTGCACCGACGGCTGATTACATTGCCATCAAGATGCCGGTATTCTCGTTTGAGAAGCTGCGCGGAGCGGAGATTTCCCTTGGACCGGAGATGAAGTCCACGGGTGAGTGCCTTGGTATTGCAAAAACATTCAACGAGGCATTATATAAGGCGTTCCTTGGCGCCGGCGTGACACTGCCGAAATATAAGCAGATGATTATGACGGTAAAGGATGCGGACAAGCCGGAGGCCGTTGGCGTTGCAAAGCGTTTTGAAGCCCTCGGCTACAAGATTTACGCGACCAGAAGCACCGCGAAATATTTGCAGGAGCATGGGGTGAATGCGCTGCGTGTCAATAAGATCACACAGGAATCCCCGAATGTCATGGATCTGATTCTTGGTCATAAGATTGACCTTGTGATTGATACACCGACACAGGGCAATGGAGACAAGACGCGCGACGGCTTTCTGATCCGCCGAAATGCGATCGAGACCGGCGTGTACTGTATCACAGCGATGGATACGGCAAACGCACTTGCAAGAAGCCTTGAGACAGCGATGGATACGCTGACTCCGGTTGATATTGCGAAAGTGAAGAATTTATAATTATAAACAAAAAAAGAATCTCGCTTGCGAGATTCTCCGCGCGCGAGCGGTTCGCAAAGCGATATTTTCCATACCGCGAGCTGCGCATCCGCGCGGAGCGGTTTTTATTTCATAGGAAGGACACACTTTCACACATTAATGTGTCAATGTATTTCCTATGAAATAAGAAAGAGCCTGTATACGGATGGATGAGAACTCATCGCACCGTTACAGGCTCTTTTTTGGTAAAATTTTCTGTTGTCATGGCGTTGCTCCGGGATTAGTTGTAATATGGATGAATGTCAACTCCGTACATTGCTTCAACACCCATTGCGACTCCGTCGATATTCTCCATGAAGAATGCTTTGATTTTTGCTAACATAATAATTTCCTCCTTTATTGAATTGGTACATTTTTGCTTGTTCATCAAAGGTTTTCCCTTTGATAGCTATTATAATACACGGAAATATGGTAATATTATAGATAAGATATTAGCAAAAAGTTGGGTGATATTGACTTTTAGGAGAAAAAAATGGAAGAACAGAAAAATACATATGAAAATGTTACGCTCGAACCGGACGTCGGCTTTGATATCCGGTTTGTTACGATGGATCATAACTCTCCGTTTCACTGGCACCGGGAGATGGAGATTCTCTACATATTAAACGGGCATGCCACTGTGCATATGGAGGGTGAGGAATACGAACTGAATCCGTTGGACGCGGTTGTGATGGACTATGCCAGAATTCATGAAGTCATCTATGCGCTGCCGCAGACAATGGGAATCTGTATCCACGTGTCAAGGCAGCTTCTGCGGCGCTATCTGCCGGAGGCGGAACCTTTTGCGATCCGCTGCGCGGGACAGCGTCTCCGTCCAGGGCAGCAGGAATATTACAATGAAATCTGCGGGTATTTAAAAGAACTGACGGTGCTTTATGTGAATCAGAATGAGACGTACCGGTTAAAAAGCACGGCGCGGATTCTGGAATTGCTGGCATGTCTGGTGGAACATTTTTCGGAACCTGTCTCCATGGTGGCAACGCAGACGAGGGCGGGGAAGATGGAGCGGCTGGAGCAGATCTGTATGTATGTGGATCATCACTACAGGGAAGAAATGACGCTGCAGGAAGCGGCGGATGAACTGGGGCTCAACCGGGAATACTTCTGCCGGTTCTTTAAGCAGAGCACCGGCAGCTCGTTTATGCGCTATGTAAATCAGGTGCGGCTCAATTATATCTATCAGGATCTGCTGCACACGGACGATCCGGTACAGGAGATCATGGAGCGGCATGGCTTCTTTAATCAGAAGCTTTTTTACCGGATGTTTAAGGAGCGTTACCACTGTACTCCGCGCCAGGCGCGCCGGATGGCGGAAAACAATCCTTATGTGGAAGCAAAATAACCGCGCTGTATATGCAGGGGGAGGATATAAGTTCCGGATGCAGCCCGGTGTGAAGCATCCTAACCGCCAAATCCGGCATTTCTAGCCGCATCGTGTTTGACATTCTCGATGATCCGTGTCTTTCCAAGTTTTGAGTACTCCACGAGGTGTGTCCGCAGGTTGCAGACAATTTTAGGACTTTCGTGTGTGTCCCTTACTGTCATCGCTGAACAAAACATAACCGCGCGAAGCCGATGTCTGAGCAGGTATCTGCCGTGTCTTCAATAGCAGATGCCTGCGAGTTTCGGTTCGCGCGGTTTTATATTGTCTGTGAAGCGATGACATTAGGGACACCAGGAAGTCCGCTCATTGTCTGCAACCTGTCGGACACATCCTGTGGATTGTCAAAACGTGGCAAGGACACAGAATAAAATGTCAAACACGACGCGGAAGAAATGCTCGTATTATGCTTCAAGGATGCTTCACACCGGGCTGCATCCGGAACGATACGCCGTTCCCACCCTTCACATAAAATATTAAACCAGTTTCATACGCTTGCGGGGCGCTTTCCTGATCGGGGAAGCGTCCTCTTCCGGTACCGGTGCAATGGGCGGAGGTGTAAGCACTCTGGCATTGTCCAAAAGATCATCCATGCTCTTCTTCTGGGCAGCTTTCTGCTTGCGCTGTGCGATGGCAAGCTTTTTCTGCCGGAAACGGTCAGCCGTCTCACGGATGTACTGGTCTGCGACAAAATGCTCGAGCGCCTCCTCGTCGATCGCAATCCGGTTGTCCATGGTTTTCATGATGTCCGTCACACGCAGGGAATCTCCGATGACCGGATCACTCAGATCGTAGATCATATTGTTGGAGAACTTTAAGATCATCGGGCGGGTAAAATCCGCGGCATTTTCCACGAGGACGAGCGCCTTCTCACCGTCGGAGAGATCAACGCACGCGCCGGTCGGGAGAATGTGGATGCATTCCGCCAGTGCGGCAACGACGCGCGGATTGTAGGTCCGGCTGTGTCTGCGCAAAAAAGACATCGCGGCAACCTCCGAGACCGGCGGATTGTTAATATTCATGGCGGTAAGCCGGTCAAACTGATCTGCCACCTTTAAAATATCACAGAGCAGACGTGTCTCCGGGGAAGGATCCTTGATCTTTAAGGTCTGACTCTTCTGGAAGATGAACTGCTGGATAATCTCTAAGGAAATCTTCGGAAGATTGCACTCCTCATAGCGCGGGCGGATTGATTCATAACCGCGTTCCAGATTCATCTGGATAAAATTCCGGTCGCTGTCCGAGAGGTCGTCGCCCTTGTCGAGGATGGCCTGTGGAACATACAGATAACCGAAATCATACAGCAGGGAAGCCGTGATCAGCGCCCGGATATCTTCTGCCGGGAGCTGCATCTCATTGGAGATCATTGCGGATAGGATACCGACACTGATCGAGTGTTTGTATACAAAGTCCGCGGAACTGCGGAGTGTCTGCGTAAAATTCAGCTTGTGGTCAAGACTGCCGTAATGCCGCTGGATATCATCGACCAGCGAGAGCAGTGTGGACGGGACAAGATTGTCGACAAGCTTGTCCATGTTGTCCTTTAACTTGAACATGTAGATGGTCTGGAACTGTTCAAACTCCAGATCTTCCCGCGAAAGCGGCGGCAGCGGTTCAGCCGGCTCCAGAATAAAAATGCCGATCAGACCAAAATTCTCAATACTGTTAATACCCTGGATCGTGAGCCTTGTATCCCGTTCGTATAACAGAACCCCCATCCTGTTGTAGATTGGCTTTGCAAGGCGCATACCGGGCTTTAGATCAGCAGTTTTGACAAATTGCATGATTATCTCCCCCTCTTCCGGTATTGTCATACCAAAATCCTCTTTATCTTCCCTCTATGATAGCATATTGAAAGCTGAAATACAATCTGATATGATACTCTTAGAACCGGGGTTTTTGAAAGAAAATCCTACTTTTCCGGAGAAAGAGGTACTTATGATACAGATTCCGTGGAGACGCGTGGCGGGAGCGGCGCTGGTGATGTGCCTGCTTCTGGCAAATACATCTTATGCCGAGACGACACAGGACAACATAAATGATGCGAAGAATCAGATTGAGGATCTGAAAGATCAGAAAAAGGATGCCGAGGATACCGTCAATGACATCTCCGGCAAAAAGGACGCACTGGAGTCGGATCTTAGCGGGTTAAACGGTCAGCTTTCCGATATTGTCGCACAGATCAATGACCTGGAGGGGCAGATTTCGGACAAACAGGGGGAGATTGACCAGGCGAAGGAGGATCTGGCTGCGGTGGAGGCACAGTCTGCGAAACAGTATGAGGATATGAAGCTGCGGATTCAGTTCATGTATGAGAACGGAAGCACGCCGGTATGGCAGATGCTTGCGGAGGCGGAATCTTTTTCCGACTTCCTGAACCGCACGGAATATATTACCGACATCAACGCCTACGACAGAAAAAAGCTTGTGGAATACCAGGATCTGCAGGAGCAGATAGCCGCCCAGAAGGAAGATCTGGAGAGTGATATGACCGAGCTGGTGGCGATGCAGGATGACATGAAGAAAAAGCAGGCGAACGTCAGCAGTCTCATCAACACCACCAAGGCGAATCTGGCGCAGACACAGGAAGATCTGGCGGATGCGCAGTCCAACGTCGCGGACCTGGAGGATAAGATCAACCAGATGGTCGAGTACGAGAAGCAGCTGGAGATCCAGAAGGCGAAGGAGGACGCTGCGCGTCTGGCGGCGATTAAGGAGCAGGAGAAGGAGGATACCTCCACCGTGGTCTATGTGCCGACGGACAGTGACCAGTACCTGCTTGGAGCAATCATCCAGTGCGAGGCGGGCGGAGAATCCTACGACGGGAAGCTCGCGGTCGGAAGCGTCGTGATAAACCGTGTGAAGAGTTCGTATTTTCCGAACTCTGTCTCGGGTGTGATTTACCAAAGCGGTCAGTTCTCGCCGGTGGCGAGCGGCAGACTGGCGTATCGTCTGGAAGCGGGTGTGGACGGAAGCTGCCTTCAGGCGGCGCAGGATGTGCTAAACGGCAATATTACGGTGGGCTGCCTGTATTTCAGACAGAATAACGGCATCATACAGGGAACCGTAATTGGAAACCATGTATTCTATTAGAAGTGAAAAAAGTGCGGAAAACCGCAGAATGGCAGCAGGGCGATTTTTGTGAAAAGTACACAAGAATCGCTTTGTTTTTGTTTGGAAAATAAAATTTGCATGATAAATTTTTAACAAAAAAAGACTGTAAAACAGACGTATAGAGGGGGAAAAAGGAGCGTAAAGAAAACATTAGAAAGATGAAAAAAGAAGAAAGTTATTGCATTTAAGAGTGAAATATGGTAGCATGAAAAAGTATTAAAAGCTAGTAAAAACGCCGATTATTTAAAATGCACCTTGTGAAAAAAAGAGGGAGAAACATAAATTTTAACTGCAAAGTTGAATTTATTTTTTTTAGCAAAAAGATTGTTAAAAAATTAACAGCGTTTTTCGGCAAAATTATTTTAAAGAGGAACAAATTCCCCGTACATACGGGGTTTTGTGTGTAAAACTGAAAGGAGAATTCAAAATGGCAAAGAAAGTAGTTTTAGCAGGCGCATGCCGTACCGCTATCGGCAAGATGGGTGGAGCACTGAGCAATACTCCGGCAGCAGAGCTGGGATCAATCGTAATCAAAGAGGCATTGAACAGAGCTGGCGTAAAGCCGGAGCAGGTAGATGAAGTATTGATGGGATGTGTTATCCAGGCAGCACAGGGACAGAACGTTGCACGTCAGGCTTCCATCAAGGCAGGACTTCCGATCGAAGTACCGGCAGTTACTCTGAACGTTGTATGTGGTTCCGGACTGAAATGTGTCAATGAAGCAGCTACTATGATTCTGGCTGGTCAGGCAGATATCGTTGTTGCAGGTGGTATGGAGAACATGTCCATGGCTCCTTATGCCATGACGAAGGCTCGTTTTGGATATCGTATGAACAATGCGACCATCATTGATACCATGGTAAACGATGCACTCACCGATGCATTCAACCACTATCACATGATGATCACAGCTGAGAACGTATGTGAGAAGTATGGTCTTACAAGAGAAGAACTCGATGAGTTCTCCGCAAACAGCCAGCAGAAGTGCGAGAAGGCAATCGCTGAGGGCAAGTTCGATGACGAGATCGTTCCGGTTCCGGTTAAGGTTAAGAAAGAGACCGTTATGTTCGCAAAAGATGAGGGACCGCGTCCTGGCACAACAGCTGAGTCACTGTCCAAGTTAAAATGTTGCTCCGGCAAAGAGGGCGGACTGGTAACCGCAGGTAACGCTTCCGGTATTAACGATGGTGCAGCTGCAATCGTTGTTATGAGCGAGGAGAAGGCAAAAGAGCTTGGCGTTAAGCCGATGGCAACATGGGTAGCCGGAGCACTCGGCGGAGTAGAGCCTGAGATCATGGGTGTCGGACCTGTTGCATCTACCAGAAAGGTACTTGAGAGAACAGGACTTACCATCGATGATATGGATCTGATCGAGGCAAACGAGGCATTCGCAGCACAGTCTGTTGCAGTTGCAAGAGATCTGAAGTTTGATATGTCCAAGGTAAACGTAAACGGCGGTGCAATCGCACTTGGTCACCCGGTAGGAGCTTCCGGATGCCGTATCCTTGTTACCTTATTACATGAGATGCAGAAGAGAGACGCAAAGAGAGGTCTTGCTACTCTGTGCATCGGTGGTGGTATGGGATGCTCTACCATCGTTGAGAGAGACTAATGCAGTTATGAGAACTTCTGAACCGGCGCCAGCCTGTGGGCGGCACCGGAGAAGTTCTTGCTTTGCGTAATAGGAATCTTTGTTCCTATTTTATTAAAAGGCATAGAATCAGTTATTAGAATATATATATGATATTTCAGGAGGTACAGACATGAAAGTTGGAGTTATTGGTGCAGGAACAATGGGACAGGGTATTGCAAAAGCATTTGCCCAGGTAGACGGATATGAAGTAGCACTCTGCGACATCAAGCAGGAGTGGGCTGACGGCGGAAAAGAGAAGATCAAGAAAGGCTATGCAAGACTTGTCGAGAAAGGAAAAATGACACAGGAAGCAGTAGACGGCATTCTCGCAAAGATTACCCCAGGCTTAAAGGAAGACCTTTGCAAGGATTGTGACCTCATCGTAGAGGCGGCTTTCGAGGATATGGGCGTTAAGAAGACTACATTCCAGGAGCTGGATAAGATTGCAAAGCCAGAGTGCATTTTTGCATCCAACACATCCAGCCTTTCCATCACAGAGATCGGCAACGGACTGACCCGTCCAATGGTAGGTATGCATTTCTTCAACCCGGCAGACCGTATGAAGTTAATCGAGGTTATCGCAGGTGTGAATACACCGGAAGAGACCGTTGAGGCGATCAAGAAGATTTCCGTAGAGATCGGCAAGACTCCGGTACAGGTAAATGAGGCAGCAGGCTTCGTTGTAAACCGTATCTTAATCCCAATGATCAATGAGGCAGCTTTCATTAAGATGGAAGGTGTATCTGATATTGCAGGCATCGATGCAGCAATGAAACTCGGTGCAAACCATCCGATGGGACCACTTGAGTTAGGTGATTTCATTGGTCTGGATATCTGCCTTGCAATCATGGATGTTCTCTACAAAGAGACAGGCGACAGCAAGTACCGCGCATGCCCGTTAATCCGCAAGATGGTTCGCGGCGGCAATCTTGGCGCAAAGAGCGGCAAGGGATTCTATGTATACAATGCTGACCGTACAAAGACCCCGGTTGATGCTCAGTAAAATATAAGGTAATAATGGAGGAAATGATATCATGGATTTCACTTTAGACAAGAAACATGAAATGGCGCGCTCCCTGTTCAGAGAGTTCGCTGAGAACGAGGTAAAGCCTCTCGCTCAGGAAGTAGATGAGACAGAGGAATTCCCGGTTGAGAACGTGAAGAAGATGCAGAAGCTCGGCTTCATGGGCATCCCGGTACCGAAGGAGTACGGCGGACAGGGCTGTGACCCGCTCACCTATGTAATGTGCGTAGAGGAGCTGTCCAAGGTATGCGCTACAACAGGTGTTGTTGTTTCTGCACATACTTCTCTCTGCATTGATCCGATTATGACCTACGGTACAGAGGATCAGAAGCAGAAATACGTTAAGCCGCTTGCAACAGGCGAGAAGCTCGGTGCATTCGCACTGACTGAGCCGGGTGCAGGAACCGATGCGCAGGGCGCACAGACCAAGGCTGTATTAGACGGAGACGAGTGGGTATTAAACGGCTCTAAGTGCTTCATCACAAATGGTAAGGTTGCAGATGTTTACATCGTAATCGCAATCACAAGCGTAACAGAGGATAAGAGAGGCAGAAAGAAGAAGAACTTCTCTGCATTTATCGTAGATAAGGGAGCTCCGGGCTTCTCCTTCGGAACCAAGGAGAAGAAGATGGGTATCCGCGGATCATCTACATACGAGCTGATCTTCGAGGATTGCAGAATCCCGAAGGAGAACCTGCTTGGCGTAGAGGGCAAGGGATTCCCGATCGCTATGCACACACTGGATGGTGGACGTATCGGTATTGCTGCTCAGGCACTTGGTATCGCAGAGGGCGCATTAGACCGCGCAATCGCATACACCAAGGAGAGAAAGCAGTTCGGCCGTACGATTGCCCAGCAGCAGAATACACAGTTCAAGCTGGCTGACATGGCTGCAAGAATTGAGGCTGCACAGCTTCTTGTATACAAAGCTGCTATGGCAAAGGCAACACAGAAGGTATATTCCGTAGAGGCCGCAAAGGCAAAACTGTTCGCAGCAGAGACTGCTATGGCTGTTACCACAGAGGTTGTCCAGCTGTTTGGTGGATACGGTTACATCAGAGAGTACGATGTAGAGCGTATGATGCGTGACGCAAAGATCACAGAGATCTACGAGGGAACCAGTGAGGTTCAGAGAATGGTTATCTCTGGTGCATTACTGAAATAGTCGTAATCCGTGGCATAATATAAAAATATAAGGAGTGAAAAATACATGAATATCGTAGTATGTATTAAACAGGTACCAGATACCAAGGGCGGCGTTAAGTTCAACCCGGACGGTACATTAGACAGAGCTGCAATGCTTACCATCATGAACCCGGATGACAAAGCAGGTCTTGAGGCAGCACTTAGATTAAAAGAGCAGTACGGCGCAGAAGTAACCGTTCTTACCATGGGTCTTCCGAAGGCAGACGAGGTGCTTCGTGAGGCAATGGCAATGGGCGCAGACAAAGGAATCCTTGTAACAGATCGTGTGTTAGGCGGAGCTGATACATGGGCTACCTCCACCACAATTGCAGGCGCACTCCGCAATCTGGATTACGATCTGATCATCACCGGACGTCAGGCGATCGATGGTGATACCGCTCAGGTAGGACCGCAGATCGCAGAGCATCTGGGACTTCCGGTTATTTCCTACGCACAGGACATCAAGATCGATGGAGACTATGTTGTTGTTCAGCGTCAGTACGAGGACAGATACCATGAGTTAAAGGCAAAGATGCCGTGCCTGATCACAGCACTTTCCGAACTGAATCAGCCGCGTTACATGACTCCGGGCGGAATCTTCGACGCATATGATAAGGAAGTTACCGTATGGGGAAGAGCAGATCTTAAGGATGTAGATGATTCTGATCTTGGATTAAAGGGATCACCGACAAAGATCGCAAAGGCATCTGACAAGGTACGTAAGGGCGCAGGCGAGAAGGTTGTCCTTGATCCGGATGAGTCCGTAGCATACCTGATCGGCAAGTTCAAAGAGAAGCACATTATCTAACAAATATAAGGAAAAGTGGTGAATAAAATGGGTTTAGAAGAATATAAAGGAGTATTTGTCTTTGCACAGCAGGTTGACAACGTATTAGACGGCGTTGCTTTCGAGTTACTTGGAAAAGGAAAAGAGCTGGCAAAGGATTTAAACACAGAAGTAACTGCAGTATTGATTGGCTCCGGCGTTAAGGAGCTGGCAGATCAGCTTGCTGAGTACGGCGCTGACAGAGTCATCGTGGTAGACGATCCGCAGTTAAAAGACTACAGAACAGAGCCGTACGCACATGCACTGGCATCTGTGATCAATGAGTACAAGCCGGAGATCATGCTGGTTGGCGCAACTGCAATCGGCCGTGACCTCGGACCTACTGTTTCCGCTCGTGTGAAGACAGGTCTTACTGCTGACTGTACGATGCTTGAGATCGGCGATTTCCCGCTGAACGCAGCAGCTGGACAGGAGCAGCAGCACAATCAGCTTCTTATGACACGTCCTGCATTTGGTGGTAACACGATCGCAACGATCGCGTGCCCGTACAACCGTCCGCAGATGGCTACTGTACGTCCGGGTGTTATGCAGAAGATCGCTCCGATCGCAGGCGCTAAGGCAAATGTGGTAGAGTACAATCCGGGATTCACCCCGAATGACAGATATGTAGAGATCTTAAACATTGTAAAGGCTGTTAAGAATACAGCGAACATCATGGATGCAAAGATCCTGGTATCCGGTGGACGTGGTGTTGGTTCCAAGGAGAACTTCAAGCTTCTCGAGGATCTGGCAGAGGTACTTGGCGGTACCGTAAGCTGCTCCCGTGCCGTAGTGGAGAACGGCTGGCTGCCGGTAGATTTACAGGTAGGACAGACAGGTAAGACAGTACGTCCGCAGATCTACTTCGCAATCGGTATTTCAGGAGCTATCCAGCACGTTGCAGGTATGGAGGATTCTGATCTCATCGTTGCTATCAACAAGGATGAGGATGCGCCGATCTTCGACGTTGCAGATTATGGTCTGGTAGGAGATCTCAACAAGATCGTTCCGGCACTGACCACTGCGTTAAAGGCAGAACTTGGCAAATAAGCAAAGAAAAGTACATAGGTGAAAAGAACTCCCGCGTGGCAGATGTGGCGTCTGTCATGCGGGAGTTTTTATGTTTTTATTTCACGAGCTTGACAGTTGCCGTTTTGCGTATTATTGTCATTCCGAAGGAGTGAAAGAACGTGAGACAGACAGTAACAGAAAATCGATTATTCAGTAAAAAAGATTTGCGGAAACTGATTATTCCGCTGATCTTAGAACAGACGCTTGCCATCACCGTGGGAATGGCAGATACGATGATGATTTCTTCTGCGGGAGAAGCGGCAGTTTCCGGCGTGTCGCTGGTAGACATGTTTAACAACTTAATCATCAGTGTGCTGGCGGCGCTTGCGACCGGCGGTGCGGTGGTAACGTCACAGTGTATCGGTGCGGGAAGGAGAGAGGAAGCCTGTCGGTCTGCCAGACAGCTTGTGTTTACAGAGGCGGCGATCACGATCGGTATCAGTGTACTGGTACTTCTTTTTCACAGGCAGATCCTCGGATTATTCTTCGGACAGATTGAGGCGGATGTTATGCAGAATGCGATCATCTATCTCATTATCTCCGTGTTCTCATTTCCGCTTCTCGCAGTGTATGACTCGTGTGCGGCGCTGTACCGTTCGATGGGGAATGCGCAGATCACATTGAAAATATCGCTGCTGATGAATGTCATCAACGTTGTGGGAAATGCAATCGGCGTGTATGTGCTGAAACTGGGAGTAGCGGGAGTCGCCATTCCGTCGTTGGTTTCCCGCGGTGTGGCAGGAGTGGTGCTTTTTACGCTTTTGCATAATCCGGACAATCTGGTCTTTCTCACCAGAGGAAAATTTAAAGTGGACGCAACGATTGTGAAGCGGATTCTTTTTATCGGCATCCCGAGCGGAATTGAAAACGGTATCTTCCAGCTGGGACGTGTGCTTGTGGTCAGCATCATAGCTGCGTTCGGCACCAGCCAGATCGCGGCGAACGGGGTGGCGAACAGTTTGGATTCCATGGGATGTATTGTGGGACAGGCGATGAGCCTTGCGATGATTACTGTGATCGGACGCTGTGTGGGAGCCGGAGAAGAAGGACAGGTGCGCTATTACACCAAAAAGCTGCTGGGAGAGACCTATTTTTATACGGCGGTCATCAACAGCATCATTTTACTTCTGCTGCCGTGGATTTTACAGATCTATGGACTGGGAGAGGAGACGACGCGCCTGTCCTACATTCTGGTCATGATTCATGATGGAATGGCGATCTTCCTGTGGCCGGCGTCGTTTGTGCTGCCGAATATGCTCCGCGCCTGCAACGATGTAAAATACACGATGGTCGTGTCGATTTTTTCCATGATTACCTTCCGTATCGGCTTCAGTTATGTGTTTGGTGTTCACATGGGATGGATGGCAGTCGGGGTGTGGGCTGCCATGGTAATTGACTGGGTGTTCCGTGTACTCTGTTTTGTGGGAAGATATCTGGCGGGAACCTGGCGGAAAAAATGTGGTCTTGTGGCGCCAACCGCTTGATAAATATTTCACATAGTGATATACTGCAAAAGATGCAAAAAGTTCCTGGCAGACAGGAACCATAAACAAAGTATACAGAAAAGAGGAAAAGACTATGACGAAGTCGAAATTTTCCACGAAGTATCTCGTGGAGATGGCGCTTTTGGTTGCCATCATCTTACTCATGGCTTTTACCCCGATTGGTTACATAAAGACAGCAGGTCTTGAGATTACCCTGATTGTCATACCAGTTGCGGTAGGAGCTGTAACATTGGGACCGGCGGCAGGAGCAATCTTAGGCGGTGTGTTCGGTATCACGAGTTTTATCCAGTGTTTTGGAATGAGCGCGTTTGGTACGCTCCTTCTGGGCGTAAACCCGGTATTCACATTTCTGGTATGTGTGCCGACACGTATTCTGGACGGATGGCTGACCGGACTGATCTACAAGGGACTGAAGAAGACGAAAATACCTTCCGCAGGTTCGGTAACGCTTGCCAGCCTTTGCTGTCCGCTGCTGAACACCACATTTTTCATGGGAACACTGGTAACTCTGTTCGCAGGAACAATGCGTGAGCAGTTCGGCATGACGAAAGTGATCCCGTTTATCGCAGCATTTGTCGGCGTGAACGGCGTTGTCGAGGCGATCGTATGTTTCGTTATCGGAACAGCGGTTTCCATGGCACTGAAAAAAGCACTCCGCTACTAGGAACAATAAGTAATATTACGAGAAGAAATACACTTGGGGATTTCATGTGGAAATGCAGCTGGAAATTCGGTTCAAAAAATGTGGATTTCTAACCAGCCGAATGTTTGCATCTTTGATGATCCGTGTCTTTCCAAGTTTGGAGTACTCCGCGGGTCATGTCCGCATCCCGGAAGACAATTTGTAGGACTTTTGTGTGTG
>OGZO01001772.1_pt1 | contig 15546 bp, 12 predicted proteins | sample 1576721 | NCBI WGS metagenome assembly OGZO01 (sample SAMEA3541516, study PRJEB24748) | human gut metagenome | biome: human gut; feature: human-associated habitat; material: faeces | place: China | collected 2012 | reverse complement strand
ACGCGCGTCTTGACGAGTTCTATTATCCATAAATGCAACCGAATGTGAAGCCTATTAGGAATGATTTTTAATAAAAAAATTTGAGCTTGTGAAGATGTTGATTGATTAACGATTGGCAGGCCGCCCGAGACCTCCGATGAGTACAATCGGTCGAGCAAATGTTGACCCATCAACAAATGAAGGAGCTTCCTTTATGCATCTAGCCCGTCGCGCCTGGTGCCGAACGTATCAGATGGTTTTTCGCATCGCATTGCCGGTGCTGCCCTATAACGTGCCGCATATTCTGGAGCATGCCGAGGATGTCCCCGCGGTGCTTCAAAAACGCTCGATACAACGGGTTCTTATCGTGACGGATCCCGGTATTGCCCGTCTGGGGCTTACGGCACCGCTCGAGACCCCGGAGACAGAATCCGGCGGACGTATCCATACGTCTACCTGTACTGTGGCAATTATGCCGGAAGCCGAAGAAATTGATTTCCATCTGGATATGAACGACTGTAAGTTTGATGTGTTCCGAGCATCCGGAAACGGTGGACAGTGCGTCAATACAACAGACTCTGCAGTACGTCTTACACATATCCCGACAGGAATCGTTATTTCCTGCCAGGATGAAAAATCACAGCTCAAGAATAAAGATAAGGCATTGAAAGTGCTTCGTTCCCGTCTGTATGAGATGGAACTGGCCAAACAGCATGATGCGGAGGCGGAAGCCAGAAGAAGCCAGATCGGAACAGGAGATCGTTCCGAAAAGATCCGTACTTACAATTTCCCTCAGGGACGTGTGACAGATCATAGGATCAAGCTGACACTTCACCGTCTGGACGCTGTTCTAGGAGGAGATCTGGATGAAATTCTGGACAGCCTGATAGCAGCAGACCAGGCCGAAAAACTGAGTTCATTAAATGAGGAAGATGCATAAACAAATGTAGAATGCCAGTGTGCATAAGGAGGATATTTTTATGAAAAAGACAGCACTTGTTATTATGGCTGCCGGAATTGGAAGCCGTTTTGGAAAAGGAATCAAGCAGCTTGCACCAGTAGGACCAAATGGTGAGATCATTATGGATTATTCCATTCATGATGCTCTGGAGGCAGGGTTTAATAAAGTTGTATTTATCATTCGTAAAGATCTGGAAGAGGAGTTCCGCCGTGTAATCGGGGAGAGGATCGAAAAGATCACGGAGGTAGAATATGCATTTCAGGCGTTGGAAGATCTTCCGGCTGGATTTGAGAAACCGGCAGACCGTACCAAACCGTGGGGAACCGGTCAGGCTGTACTTGCAGCAAAAGCTGTTCTGAATGAGCCTTTTATGGTAATTAATGCGGATGATTATTATGGTAAGGAAGCCTATGTGAAAGTCCATGATTATCTGATCCAGGAACAGCCGGACGATGGAATTCTCCATATCTGTATGGCTGGTTTCCGCCTTGGAAATACTCTGAGTGACAATGGAAGTGTTACCAGAGGAGTATGCCATATTGAAGAGGGCGCGCTGACAGGTGTTACGGAGACACACAACATTTTTAAGACAGCAGACGGTGCGGAAGCACGCAATGATGATAAAGTCGAGAAACTGGATGTGAAGAGCCTTGTTTCCATGAATATGTGGGGGCTGACACCGGTATTTATGGATACACTGGAAAAGGGATTTGTAGATTTTCTTTCTGAGATCAAAGAGGGGGATATTAAGAAAGAATACCTTCTTCCGGAGATGATTGACCGTCTGATCAAAGAAGGCAAAGCAAAAGTAGATGTTCTTGAGACAAAAGATACCTGGTTTGGTGTAACATATCAGGAAGATAAAGCAGCTGTTACAGAGGCATTTGCGAATCTTGTAAAATCAGGAGTATATCCTTCAAATCTTTATAAATAATCAATGTGATCAATCATGTGCAGAAGGGTGCACAGTAAGGAGTAAAAAATGGGTAAATATTTTGGAACAGATGGTTTTCGTGGAGAAGCAAACATTCAGCTGACAGTAGATCATGCATTTAAAGTGGGCAGATATGTGGGATGGTATTATGGCCGTGATCATAAAGCCAAAATCGTCATCGGTAAAGATACAAGACGCAGCAGTTATATGTTTGAGTATGCACTGGTTGCCGGTCTGACTGCATCAGGTGCAGATGCATATCTGCTTCATGTAACGACTACACCGAGTGTTTCCTATGCAGTACGTACAGAAGATTTTGACTGTGGAATCATGATCTCTGCAAGTCACAATCCATTCTACGATAATGGAATCAAACTTCTGAACGGAAACGGACAGAAGATCGAGGCTGAAGTTGAGGCAAGAATCGAAGCATATCTGGATGGCAAGATTGAAGAACTTCCATATGCAACAAGAGAAGATATTGGACGTACCGTAGATTTTGCTTCCGGACGCAATCGTTATATTGGATACCTGATCTCCATTCCGTGCCGCGATTTCAAAAATATCAAAGTTGGTCTGGATTGCTCCAACGGAAGTTCTTCTGCGATCGCAAAGAGTGTTTTTGACGCTCTGCGTGCAAAAACTTACGTCATTAACAATGATCCGGATGGAACAAACATCAACAGAGCATGTGGATCCACGCATATTGAAGTACTTCAGAAATATGTGGTGGATAACGGACTGGATATTGGTTTTGCATATGATGGAGATGCCGACCGTTGCATTGCAGTAGACCATAAGGGAAATATCATCGATGGAGACAAGATTCTGTATGTCTGCGGTAAATTCCTGAAATCTCAGGGAAAACTGAATGGAAATACCGTAGTTACAACTGTTATGTCAAATATGGGACTTTACAAGGCATTTGAGGCAGAAGGCATCAACTATGAACAGACGGCAGTTGGTGATAAATATGTTGCTGAAAATATGCTTGAGAATAACTACAGTATTGGTGGAGAACAGTCCGGACATGTTATTTTCAGTCGCTATGCAGCCACCGGGGATGGAATCCTGACTTCTCTTATGATCATGGAAGCTTGTGTGGAGCAGAAGGCAACGCTCTGTGATCTGGCAAAAGAAATGAAGGTTTATCCGCAGATTCTCCGCAATGTTCGTGTTGCAGACAAGAAGACTGCAAGAGAAAATCCGAAGGTTGTTGAAGCGGTAGAGGCTGCTGCAAGAGCACTCAGCACAGATGGACGTATTCTTGTAAGAGAAAGTGGTACAGAGCCGCTGATTCGTGTCATGGTAGAGGCCGGAACAGAGGAAATCTGTGCAGAACACGTAAATAACGTTGTTCGTGTAATGGAAGAAGAAGGACTCGTAGTAGAATAGGATATCAATGAAAAATAAAAGAATCGTATGGATGCTGACAGCCGGACTGACATTTGGAATGCTGACCGGCTGTGGAGGGGAAGAAAAGAAAACTTATGACCAGGCCTGTGCAGATCTTGCACAGGGCAGTTATGATTATGCCCTTCAGGGGTATCAGTCATCGATCACTGCTGGATATAAAACAGCAGAGGCATATCGTGGGGCCGGAATCGCAAATATTCATCTTGGAAATTATCAGGATGCCATTGACAGCCTGACCAATGGTCTGAACGATGAAAAAGCAGGAAAAGCACTTAAGAAAGATATGCTTGCTTACAGAGCAACCGCAGAATTAAAATCCGGACTGAATGATGCTGCGATGGCGGATTGTCAGACACTGGCAGAAAGCTACAGCATGGATGCGGAGACATATTATCTGACAGGATGTGTGGCACTGGCAATGGATTCTTATGATGAGGCTTCTTCGAACTTTACAGAAGCCTACGGAGAAGATGCCACTTATGACAGAGCGATCCAGATCTATGAGGCATATCTGGAAAAGGATATGGAAGCAGATGGTACACGATATCTTGAGGCTGCGTTGAAAACAGAACCGAAAAATGCAGAGGATTACTGCAACAGAGGAAAAGTCTATTATTATATGGAAGATTATTCCAATGCACAGAAGGAACTTACGGAGGCTGTGAATCAGAAGAGTACAGAAGGAATGCTTCTTCTGGGAATGGTCTACCGCGCACAGGGAGATACTTCCAATGCCAGAAGTATGTATCAGCAGTATGTGTCAGCGGATGGCAGTGATCCGGCCAAAGGTTACAATGGTCTGTCACTTTGTGATATGGACGATGGCTCTTATGCCAGTGCACTGGAGAATATCAGCAAGGGGCTGGAAGATGCATCTACAGAAGAAATGCAGGATCTGCTGTTCAATGAGATCGTGGTATATGAGAAAAAACTGGATTTTTCAACAGCACTGAGCAAAATGCAGGAATATATCAAGATATTCCCGGATGACGAGAATGCAGCGAAGGAACTGACTTTCCTTCAGTCACGTAATGGTGAACTGAGTAATGATACAGCTTCTGATACAACGGAGAATACTGATGCAGAGGCGGCTTCTGATGCAGGTGATGCTGCAGATACTTCTGATGAAGCTGGTGAAGAGGAGTACTGATCTATGCAGTTTTATGATTTCAAGGAGATAGAAGAGCGTGTCATCCTGATCGGTGTACAGACAGAACAGGACGAGGATGTTGCTGCATCGCTTGACGAACTGGAAGAACTGGCGGCCACTGCAGGCGCTGTAACCGTTGGGAAAGTAATCCAGAACCGTGAAGCAGTACACCCTGGAACTTATATCGGCAAAGGTAAGATAGAAGAGGTTGCGGCGCTTCTGGCAGCGTATGATGCCAATGGGGTGATCTGCGATGATGAGCTTTCACCGGCACAGATGAATAATCTGGAGAGAGAATTGGACTGCAAGGTTATGGATCGAACACTTCTGATCCTGGATATCTTTGCCGGCCGTGCGACCACAAGTGAAGGTAAGATTCAGGTAGAACTGGCGCAGCTTCGTTACCGGTCGGCGCGTCTGGTCGGACTGCGCGAATCTCTTTCCAGACTTGGCGGTGGTATCGGAACAAGAGGACCGGGTGAGAAAAAACTGGAAACAGACAGACGTCTGATCCGTACCAGAATATCTGCTCTGAAAGCAGAACTTGCGCAGGTAGAGAAACACCGTGAACTGATCAGAGGCAAGAGAACCAGAGGAAATCTGAAGACAGCGGCGATCGTAGGCTATACAAATGCAGGAAAATCAACGCTTTTGAATACACTGACAGGAGCCGGCATTCTGGCAGAAGATAAGCTGTTCGCAACATTGGATCCGACAACGCGTGTATTGGAACTCAAAGATGGGCAGCAGATCCTTCTGACAGATACTGTAGGATTTATCCGCAAGCTGCCACATCATCTGGTAGAAGCGTTTAAAAGTACGCTGGAAGAGGCTAAGTATGCAGATTATATCATTCATGTGGTAGATGCTTCCAATCCGCAGGCAGAGCTTCAGATGTATACGGTGTATGAGACACTTCGAGAGCTGGGAGCGACGGGTAAAAAGATCATTACACTCCTGAATAAGCAGGATCAGGTGCAGGGAGAAGCGCTTCGGGATTTTCGGGCGGATTATACAGTCAAATGTTCTGCCCGTACCGGAGAGGGCCTGGAGGAACTTAAAGATGTTCTGGCAAAACTCCTCGCAGAGAGCCAGATTTATCTGGAAGAATTATATACTTACAAAGAGGCTGGTAAGATTCAGATCATCCGGGAGTACGGGAGTCTGCTTTCAGAAGAATATCGGGAAGATGGAATTTTTGTAAAGGCGAGAGTACCTGCAGAAATCTTTGTTTCAGTAATGCCAAAGTCCCGTAAATAAAGGAAAAACGTGAATATTGGACAACACCATATAGTTGTGCACTTGCATTATCGGCACAATATATGGTGTTTTTGCCTATTGACGTATAGATAAGAGTCTGCTACAATAGGTTCTACACGGTTGCTGTGAACGGAGAAAACAGCAATCTGCAGCATGTAATTCACGGTATGAATATGACCGTATATAATACAGGTGCAAGCAGTAGAGGGAGGAATGTATAACATGTTTCAGGTAGTAAAACGTGATGGTGAAATTGCTGAATTTCAGATGGCAAAGATTACATCAGCTATTGATAAAGCATTTGATGCAAAAGAAAAAAACTACAGTAAAGATATGATCGACCTTTTGGCCCTTCGTGTTACTGCAGATTTCCAGAATAAGATCCAGGATGGGAAGGTAACCGTAGAAGATATTCAGGACAGTGTGGAGAATGTTCTGATCCAGGCCGGATACAGTGATGTTGCCAAGGCATATATCCTCTATCGTAAACAGAGGGAAAAGATCCGTAATATGAAATCCACAATTCTGGATTACAAAGAGATCGTGGACAGTTATGTAAAAGTTGAGGACTGGCGAGTAAAAGAGAACTCCACTGTCACATATTCAGTAGGTGGTCTGATCTTGAGTAATTCCGGTGCAGTTACAGCCAATTACTGGTTATCCGAAATCTATGACAATGAAATCGCAGATGCGCACAGAAATGCGGATATCCATATTCATGATCTGTCCATGCTGACCGGTTACTGTGCAGGATGGTCATTGAAACAGCTTATCAAAGAAGGGCTGGGTGGCATCGAAGGTAAGATTACATCCGCACCGGCAAAGCACCTGAGTGTCCTTTGTAATCAGATGGTGAATTTCCTTGGAATCATGCAGAATGAATGGGCTGGTGCGCAGGCATTTTCTTCTTTTGATACGTATCTGGCACCTTTTGTCAAGGTGGACAACCTGAGTTATCCGGAAGTTAAGAAATGTATTGAATCTTTCATTTATGGCGTGAATACACCAAGCCGTTGGGGAACACAGGCACCGTTTTCCAATATCACACTGGACTGGACGGTTCCGGATGATCTTGCAGAGCTTCCTGCGATCGTTGGCGGCAAAGATATGGATTTCAAATACAAAGACTGCAAAAAAGAAATGGACATGGTCAATAAGGCTTTTATTGAGACGATGATCGAGGGAGATGCCAATGGACGTGGGTTCCAGTATCCAATCCCGACATATTCTATCACAAAAGAGTTCGACTGGTCCGATACAGAGAACAATCGTCTGCTGTTTGAGATGACTTCCAAATATGGAACTCCATATTTTTCAAATTATATCAACAGTGATATGAAACCAAGTGATATTCGAAGCATGTGCTGCCGTCTGCGTCTGGATCTTCGTGAACTGCGTAAGAAGAGTGGCGGATTCTTCGGATCCGGTGAAAGTACCGGTTCGGTAGGTGTTGTTACGATCAACATGCCACGTATCGCATATCAGTCCAAGACACCGGAAGAATTCTACAGAAGACTGGATCGTCTGATGGATATTTCTGCAAGATCACTGCATATCAAGAGAGAGGTTATTACAAAACTTCTGAATGAAGGTCTTTATCCGTACACGAAGAGATACCTTGGAAGCTTTGACAATCATTTTTCGACCATTGGTCTGGTAGGCATGAATGAAGCCGGTCTGAATGCGAAATGGCTTGGCTGTGACATGAGCGATCCGCGTACACAGAAATTTACAAAAGAGGTTCTTACACACATGCGCAACCGTCTTTCTGATTATCAGGAAGAATATCCGGGCGAACTGTTTAATCTGGAGGCGACTCCGGCAGAATCTACGGCATATCGTCTTGCAAAACATGACCGTAAGCGCTGGCCGGATATCCGTACAGCCGGAAGCAAAGGAGATACTCCGTATTATACCAACAGTTCCCATCTGCCGGTAGAATACAGCTCAGATATTTTTGATGCACTGGATATTCAGGATGAACTGCAGACTCTTTATACATCTGGTACCGTATTCCATGCATTCCTCGGTGAAAAACTTCCGGACTGGAAGGCTGCTGCATCTCTGGTACGCAAGATTGCCGAGAACTATAAACTTCCATACTATACGATTTCACCTACTTACTCCGTATGTAAGGAACATGGATATTTAAGTGGTGAGCACTTTACCTGTCCGAAATGTGGAAAGAAAGCAGAGGTTTACAGTCGAATTACCGGATATTACCGTCCGGTACAGAACTGGAATGATGGAAAAGCGCAGGAGTACAAGAACCGTACACTGTATGATGTGCTTCACTCCAAACTTAAGAAAGTCCATACCAGTATGGTTACAGTGACAGATGATGATGTCAAGATCGAGCCGGTAGAAACACATAAATATCTGTTTACAACCAATACCTGTCCAAACTGCCGCATGGCAAAGAAGATGCTGGAAGGTGAAGATTTGGAGATCATTGATGCAGAGAAGAATCCGGATATGGCACGTCAGTTTGGCATTATGCAGGCACCGACACTGGTCATTACGGATGGAGAACATCTGAAGAAATATGTAAATGCATCCAATATTCAGAAATATGTGGATGAAGAGTTAGATTAAAAGAATACAGGTGGATAAGTTCTACTGAAAAGGGTCCTGTGGAAGGGTTTGGTGTACAGAAAGAAAACGTACAGAACATTTCCGCAGGATTTTTTTGTCCACTGCAAAGGTTTACATTTGAAAGAAACGTGAGTATAATGGATAAAGTTGGTATAATATGCAAGTTTTAATTTATTTATGCACAGGACGAGGAGAGAGAAAATGATCGAACAGAACATTGTATTTATTGAAAATAAAGCAGGAAGTCTTCAGAAAGTCACCGAACTTCTGGCAGAAGCAGGAATTGATATTTATGGATTTGCATGCTTTGATGCACCGGAGTTTGCTCTTTTTCGTATGATAACAAACCAGGCAGATGAAGCAGAGAAACTTCTGAGTGAGAATGGATATATGAATCGTGTGACAGAGGTCATTGCTGTAGATCTGAAAGATGAAGTGGGCGGACTGAATACCGTACTGCAGGTCCTTGGCAACTGTAATGTGAATCTGGATTATATTTATACATCCTATCATAGAGAAAACAGCCTTCCGATCATGATCCTTCAGACAGATGATGTATTTGTGACAGAGAATGTACTGAGCAATAATGGATTCCGTGTACTGAATTCACTGGAGGACTGATACAGGCATGAATAAAACAAGCTTTGGGAAAGGCCTTCAGGATGGAATTCCGATTGGCCTGGGATACTTTGCGGTATCCTTTACCTTTGGGATCATGGCTATTCAGTCAGGTCTGACTGCATGGCAGGCAGTTCTGATCTCACTGACAAATCTTACCTCGGCAGGACAGTTTGCAGGTATTGGAATCATTGCAGCCGGTGGTTCGCTGTGGGAGATGGCACTGACGCAGCTGGTTATCAACTTAAGATACTGTCTGATGTCTTTTTCTCTGTCACAGAAACTGGAAAAAGGTGTTTCCAATGGACACAGACTTGCGGTTGCGTTTGGTGTGACAGATGAGATTTTTGGTGTCAGTGCAAGTCAGGAGGGAAGGATCAGTCCGTGGTATAATTATGGTGTAATGTGTGTCGCGATTCCGGGATGGACACTGGGAACACTGGCAGGAGCTGTTTCTGGAAGCCTGCTTCCAGATTTCTTGGTAAGTGCACTGAGTGTGGCAATCTATGGAATGTTTCTTGCGGTGATCATTCCACCGGCAAAGAAAAATCGAGCCGTTCTTGGCGTAGTGATCGGAGCGATGGCTGTGAGTACGTTATTTGCAGTGGTTCCGGTACTGAATAAAGTTTCTACCGGATTTGTGATCATTATCACGACATTGCTGGTAGCAGGGCTGGCAGCACATTTCTGCCCGGTTGAGGAAAAAGAAACAGAGGAAAAGGAGGCAGCAAACTGAGATGAAACCGAATGTATATCTGTATATTCTGGTGATGGCAGGCGTAACATATCTGATTCGTATGCTTCCACTGGTCCTTTTCAAAAGGGAGATCACCAGTCCGTTTGTAAAATCCTTTCTGTACTATGTGCCATATGCATGTCTTGCTGCTATGACATTTCCGGCAATCCTGACAGCAACGGCAGGCGGAATCATTTCCGGTGCAGCGGGACTTATTGTAGCACTGATCTTGGCATATCGTGAAAAGAGTCTTCTTACGGTTGCGTTGTTCGCGTGCGCGGCGGTATTTATTGTAGAGAGAATAATGGAATTTATAATGTAGAAAAAGTTCTGGCTTTGCTTTGTGCAGGGCCGGATTTTTTTTTCGAAAATAGTTAGAAGAAGCAAATTTTCTTGACAAAATGGATAGCCTAAACTAACATAAGTATAGATACAACTAACCGATAAGGTTGGCAAAGGTATGAAAAGGAGAAACTTATGTTTTTGGAAATTCGGGATATTAAGAAATCATTCGGCACCGGGGACAGCAAAGTAGATGTTCTGAAAGGGCTGGACCTGGATATTGAAAAAGGGGAATTCTGTGTACTTCTGGGGCCATCGGGCTCCGGTAAATCCACCTTGCTGAATATTATCGGTGGAATCGAGAGCGCAGATGGTGGAAGTATTTCTATCGAAGGCGAAAAGCTGGCTGATATGAAAGAAAAGAAACTTTCTCAGTACAGACGGAAACATCTTGGCTATATCTTTCAGATGTACAACCTGATTCCGAATCTGACTGTGAGGGAGAATATTGAGGTTGGTGCTTATTTAAGTGACCGGGCACTGGATGTGGATGAGCTTCTGCATACACTTGGTCTTTTTGAGCATCAGAGGAAACTTCCGAATCAGCTTTCCGGCGGACAGCAGCAGAGAACTGCGATTGGGCGTGCAATTGTAAAAAATCCGGATATTCTACTCTGTGATGAGCCGACCGGTGCATTGGATTACAATACTTCCAAGGAAATTCTGAAATTGATCGAAACAGTGAACCAGAAATACGGAAATACGGTGATCATGGTAACACATAATGATGCGATCAAGGACATGGCAGATCGTGTGGTAAAACTTCGAGATGGAATGATCCGTAAAAACTATCAGAACGAGCATAAGATTCCTGCGATGGATCTTGACTGGTAAGGGGGCGGTGCTATGAAAAGTCCTCTGAGAAAAAGAATTCCCCGTGAACTGAAAGGGGAGATTGGAAAATATCTGGTTGTATTCATCTTGATGGTTGCGACGATCGGTATGGTGTCCGGATTTCTGGTTGCAGATGGGAGCATGATCCAGGCATACGATGAAGGATTTGAAAAATACAATATTGAAGATGGAAATTTTCGTACCGGAGAGCGTCTGTATCGAGGTCAGCGCGAGGCAATTGAAGAGGAAGGTGTCAAAATCTATGAAAACTATTATATAGAAGATTCTCTTTCAAATGGAAGCACAATGCGCTTTTTCAAGAATCGTACAGAGGTGGATAAAGTATGCCTGATGGACGGAGAATTACCGTCAGAAACCGGTGAGATTGCAATTGACCGTATGTACGCAGATAATAATTCACTGAAGACTGGAGATACTCTGGATGATGGGACAAAGTCCTGGACGATCACCGGGCTGGTTGCGTTATCAGATTACAGCTGTTTGTTTCAGAGTAATAACGATTCTATGTTTGATGCTGTAAAGTTTGGAGTAGGTGTAGTGACGGATGAAGAATTTGATTCTCTGGATCAGGATAAGCTGCAATATAATTATGCATGGACCTACAATGAAAAACCGCAGACAGAACTTGAGGAAAAGAATGTTTCGGAAGATCTGATGAAGGCAATGGGAAAAGTTGTCACTTTGGAAAATTTTGTGCCGCAATATCAGAATCAGGCGATTATATTTACTGGAGATGATATGGGAAGTGACAAGGCAATGATGATCATGCTTCTCTATATCATCATCGTGATCATGGCTTTTGTATTTGGCATCACGACCAGTAATACGATTGCAAAAGAAGCTGGTGTCATCGGAACGCTTCGGGCATCCGGCTATACAAAAAATGAGCTGATTCGGCATTATATGACTCTTCCGGTGATCGTAACGCTGGTGGGCGCGCTAATCGGTAATATTTTAGGTTATACGGCATTTAAGGATGTATGTGCCGGTATGTATTATGGAAGCTACAGTCTGCCGACTTATGTGACAATCTGGAATGCAGAAGCTTTTCTTATGACGACAGTAGTTCCGGTAATAATTATGTTTGTAGTTAACTATGCGGTTCTGCATCATAAGCTGAAGCTGTCGCCGCTTAAATTTCTGCGAAGAGATCTTTCTTCCAGAAAGCAGAGACGTGCGGTTTATCTCAGCCCGCGAATGAAAATTTTTCACAGATTCCGCCTGCGCGTGATCTTTCAGAATATCAGCAATTATCTTGTCCTTTTTGTGGGGATCATATTTGCAAATCTGCTTCTGATGTTTGGCCTTCTGCTCCCGTCCGCACTGGATCATTACCAGCTGGAGATCCAGAACAATATGCTGGCAAAATATCAGTATATGCTTTCAATGCCGGTAAGTGTGATGGGTGGCAGTAATAAGCTTGAAAGTATGCTGGATATGCTGTTGTTTGCACATGACGCAGAAACAGATAATGAAGACGCAGAAGAATTCAGTGCTTACTCACTGAATACACTTCCGACCAAATACAAAAGTGAAGAAGTAACACTCTATGGCGTTCACGATGACAGCAAGTACATTGATGTGGATTTTTCAGATGGCGTGTATATTTCAAAAGCGTATGCAGATAAATTTCTGCTGAAACCGGGAGATTCGATCACACTCAAAGAAAAATATGAGGATGACGAGTATACTTTTAAAATCAGTGGAATTTATGATTATAATGGCAGTCTTTGTATTTTCATGCCACAGGAGGAATTGAATCAGACCTTTGATCTGGGTGATGATTATTTCAGCGGATATTTCAGCAATTCAGAGATTACAGATATCGACAGCAGCTACATCGGTTCTGTGATTGATCTGGATGCACTGACCAAGATCAGCAGACAGCTGAGTGTTTCTATGGGAAGTATGATGGGGATGGTAAATTTATTTGCAGTTGCAATCTATATGATCCTGATATATCTTCTCTCTAAGATCATAATTGAAAAAAATGCACAGTCGATTTCGATGACGAAGATTCTTGGTTATACCAATGGTGAGATCAGCAGGCTATACATCTTGTCCACGTCGATCGTGGTTGTTTTGTGCCTTCTGATCAGCCTTCCAATTGAGACTACGATCATGGAAGTTCTGTTCAGGGAAATGATGCTGCAGAGTATCTCCGGATGGATCGCGCTCTGGATCGACCCGATGATATATGTACAGATGTTTGTGATCGGACTTGTAACATATGCAGTGGTTGCACTTCTGGAATACAAAAAAATCCGGAAAGTACCGATGGGTGAGGCACTTAAAAATGCGGAGTAATAAAAAAAGTTCCCACTTTATATTGTTAACGTGCTAAATAACTGTTATAATGAGCAAATAGTGATGCAGTGAACAAAGGGAATATAAAGTGTTCACAGCGATAAATTTGTTTATAAGAGAGGGAACGATACATATGAATCAGTTGGAAGTACTTCGAGAGAGCCTTGGACAGTGTGATGAGATCGTGCTGGATGCATTACTTATGCGTAACAGAATCGTAGAAGATATCATGGCTTACAAAGAAGCAAATGATATTCCGATCCTTCAGCCGGAGCAGGAAGCAAAACAGAGAGAATGGCTGAACCGCAGAATGGAAGGCAGACGCCATAAAGATGAAGTGACTGCTGTTTTTGAAGAAATTACCAGAAACAGTAAGAGAATCCAGGCACGTAAATTGTTTGATTACAATATTGTACTGATCGGTTTCATGGGTGCAGGTAAATCTACGATTTCTGATTTCCTGAAGACAGTATTCGCAATGGAAGTTGTAGAGATGGACCAGATCATTGCCGAGAGAGAGGGAATGTCCATTTCTGATATCTTTGAGACATATGGAGAAGAGTATTTCCGTAATCTGGAGACAGAACTTCTTATAGAAATGCAGTCCAAGACCAATGTAGTTATTTCCTGTGGCGGTGGTGTGCCGATGAGAGAACGCAATGTAGTCGAAATGAAGAAGAATGGACGCGTTGTCCTTCTGACAGCTAAACCGGAGACAATCTTAAGCCGTGTCAAAGATAATCACGACAGACCACTTCTGGAAGGCAACAAGAACGTTGACTTTATTGCAGGCCTGATGGAAAAACGTCGTGAGAAATACCAGGCAGCAGCTGATATTGTGATCGAGACAGATGGTAAGGATAAACTGGAAATCTGTGAAGAACTTGTTCAGAGAATCCGTGCACTTGACGCAGAAGAGTAAACAGGGGTAACATACAGCAGATTGTTGTCTGAGAATATCCCGAGACATACAGGTTGATACGAACGTAGTGAGTGACAACCTGTCAATAGCACAAAATTATTGTTTTTTTAATGAACATATCGAAAATGTCCAGATGCATGCCATCTGGATGTTTTTTTATCACAAAAATTGAAAGATATATCAAAAAACAGTCCATTTTGTTTAATATATCCATATGGTATTATAATTTCATCAAAAAGCTATACGAAATAGCTAAAGAGCAAACAAAAATGGGAGGTTTCTTTTATGAAGAAAAAATTAGTTTTAGCGATGGCAGCAACAATGGCAATCACATCTTGTGCAGTTCCGGTACTTGCAGATGATGCAGCAGCTGAAGGCGGAAAGATTGGTATCTCAATGCCAACACAGTCTCTGGAACGTTGGAACAGAGATGGTTCTTATCTGGAAGAACAGTTTAAAGCAGCTGGATATGATGTAGAGCTGACATACTCCGATAACGAAACAGACCGTCAGGTAAATGATATCCAGAACCTGATCTCCGATGGAGTTAACCTCCTGGTAATTGCAGCTATCGATGGTGAAGCACTTAATACAGTTATGGATGAAGCAGCAGATGCAGGAATCCCGGTTATCGCTTATGACCGTCTGATCAAATCCGATGCAGTTTCCTATTATATCTCCTTCGATAACTATACAGTAGGTACTCTGCAGGGCCAGTACGTAATCGATACTCTGGATCTTGACAATGCAGGTGATAAAACATATAACATCGAGTTCACAGCAGGTGACCCGGCAGATAACAATGCAGGATACTTCTTCAACGGTGCTTATGACACTCTGAAACCGTATCTGGATGCAGGCACACTGAATGTAGTTTCCGGACAGACTGATTTCGATTCCGTAGCAACAGCAGCATGGGATACACAGACAGCTCTGGAAAGAATGCAGAACATCCTCGCTTCTTACTATGCAGACGGAACACAGCTTGATGTAGCTCTTTGCTCCAATGACTCTACAGCACTTGGTGTTACACAGGCTATCGAATCTGACTATGCAGGCAAAAACGACGTTCTGATCACAGGACAGGATGGTGACGAAGCTAACCTTGCAAACATCGTAGATGGAAAACAGTCCATGACAGTTTACAAAGCAGTTGCAAACGAAGCAGTTGTTACTCTTGACCTTGCAGAAGCAATGCTGAAAGGTGACACAATTGATGATTCTCTGATCACAAACTCCAAATGGGATTTCGATTGTGCATATGATACAGAATCCTATGAAACATCTGAAGGACATAAATGCCCATCATTCCTTCTGGTTCCTACAGTTGTAACAAAAGACAACATGAAAGAAGAACTGGTTGACACAGGATACTATACACAGGACGATGACGGATATCTTCATCCAGCACAGTAAGCAGAAAAAATTGCTTAAGTAACCAATAAAACATGTAATTTGAAATTTTAGGGCG
>OGZO01001754.1_pt1 | contig 15669 bp, 10 predicted proteins | sample 1576721 | NCBI WGS metagenome assembly OGZO01 (sample SAMEA3541516, study PRJEB24748) | human gut metagenome | biome: human gut; feature: human-associated habitat; material: faeces | place: China | collected 2012 | reverse complement strand
CATAATACCAGCCTAAATATTGTCCAATCTTAATAGACATATCTAAAGTTAAACCCTCATTTGCCTTACCACGAACTCCATCCGTTCCAAAATACTTACCCATTTCTTTAAAACCTCCATTTATTACATGTACTCAATTACCATAATCAAGTTAGGAATATAAAATTAAGCCTTATAAAACTAACCAAATATATTCCTAGTAAGCTAACTATGCAATTATATATTCTACTTACCGTAAAAGTATATCACACCATAAAACATCATACAAAAAAAGAAAGCAGACTCTATTGTCCACTTTCAATTCACACTATTTATTTCTTCTACGCAATACTTCGACTGCACCTAAACCAACAATAGAAACACCTAATAATCCAGTAAACAATGTACTTGAAGTCTTTGTACTTGTATTCACCTTCTTATTTTTCTTAACATCTTTCTTAACTGTGTTATCCTTCTTTGTATCTGTTTTAGTTGTAGTAGTTCCAGTATTTGGTTTTACTTCAGGTTTAGTTTCAGAAGTTGTTGGTGTAGCAACATCTTCATAAACTAACATATATGAAGAGAACTTATCAGTAATAAATGTTCCTTCAGTACTAACTTCAAGCTTATCAATCTTTCCATCATGCAAACGCAATACGTAGAACTTACGCCCTTCTTTTTTCAAACTTTCAGGAATCGCAACTTTAAATGTCAATCCTTTAGTTGTTTGAGTAATCAAACCTTCATTTTTGTCATCAACATATAATTGAATCTCAATATCGAACGCATTCACTACATTGTATTTATTGTCATCTACATAGGCCAATAAAACTTTTTCATCCAATTTATTAACACCATTCTTTAGAATTGGTTTGAAATCAACATTCTTACCATCATTAAGAGCAGTCTCAACCTTTTTCTTTTGATCCTTAGTTAAACTATCCGTTAAGATGGTTGTGACATCCTTATTCTGGATTGAAGCAATATTCTTAGATTCTTCAGACTGAATCACAGAAGTTGTCTTAACAACAATATATTCTAAATTCATTCCCGTAAATGCAACATCATCGAACCAATAATTTTCCATAAAGTTAAAAGGTACTTCAAAATTATATCCCTTTGGCAAATAACTACGAATTTCTTCTTCATCTAAAATTTTATTATCATTCTTATCGATTTCTGTTGTTGTTTTAGTAACTCTATTAAGAGTAACTAATTTACCATTCACTTCTTCATAAAAACTCATAGTTACTGGAGCGCTAAATGTACCTTTTTTCAAATATACTGTAACATTCAATGTACCATCTTTTTCTACAACATCAAATGAATCACTGACAGGCGTATATCCAACAGGAATCCAGTATAAATCTGATACTTTTAATTTATCTTTCTTTGCCCCAGCTACATCCATTTGTGTCCCCATAACGGTTTTTACTTCTTGATTATTCGACTGATCAATAAATGTAACATGATACTGATTAGTCTCTGATGCTTTCTGTATTGAATCAATTTTATATATCTCTAAACGAATCATAGTGTTTTCAGCAAACTGACCACTATAGAATCCAGCTTGTAACTGATATCCTTTAGGTACAAACTTTTTAATTATGTAATCAATAATCGCATCTGAATTTGTACTATCAAATTCAAAAGTATGATATTCACAAGACGCATTTTCTAAATAACCCGTTTTAGTAGAAAAATTATCTAATTTAGTAAGTCTAAGTGTATATGTTTTTAATACAGGATTTTCATTATCTTTAACAATATACATTTTATATGTATTTGTTCCAATTGAATAAATTCCTTTTGACTCAGCTACATCTCCATAATCGATATGATATCCATCAGGCAAATAATTAACTTTTAAATAATTTTCAATACTTCCATATGCAGTTTGATCCTTTTTTGAAATATGGATTGTAGAAACAGTATCCTTACCATCTTTATTGATTATTAATTTAAATGTTTCATTATCTTTCTTTGGTGTAGTTAAATAAACAGTCCAATAATCGTCACCATTTTTTTCTACTTTTGAAACATCATAATCCATCTCTCCATAACGGCTTATGTAATCTACTACCTGATCATCCGTAAATGATTCCGGTAGGCTAAATGAACCATTATAAGGCTCTTTTTTTCCGTCTTTATATGTAATTGTATGAACTATTCTTTCTTTATAGACATACATAGACCAAGAATCATTTTTTCTATCCTCATCTGTCTGATAGAAACTCCTAATTGCATATCCATCTGGTGTATAATTTTCGCTAAGATAGTTATAAACACTAAATGACTCTTCATCCACTACTTTAACTGACTTATGTTCTGCTTCTTTATTTTCATACAAATAAATAATATTTAAAGTAACTGTTCTTGTAGGAACTCCAGGCTGTTCTACTCTTTTTACTAAATATAAAGACCATTCATTTTCAGAATTTTGGACAATACCTTCGCCCCCAGCAGCACCTTTGCCAGTAGAAACCGCATATCCAACAGGAACATATTGCTTTTTAATGGAATCTTTTATTTGTTCTTCTGTTGCATCTGATGCAATAAAAAACTCCCCAAATGTTTCTTCCTGATCTTTAAAAATACGTACTGAAATACATTTTTCCTTAGGCGCATCCGTTATAGTATCAGCAACCTGTACATCATTTTTACCAACCTCACTTGGCTGTTCTACAACATTGCCTTTTGATTCTTCTGCAACATCTGTTGGTTGATCAGCAACCTCTTCAGCAGGTTGTTCTACAACATCTACAGGTTGATCTTTAACCTCAGTTGTCTCTGGTTCTGTTGTTGGAACTTCATCATCTGCCAACACTGGTGTAACCATACCAGCTACAGTTACTACACTCAACCCTAATGATAATAACTGTTTAGTTAGTTTATTCATCTCTCTTACCCTCCTAAATATATACTAATTTTATAACCGCCAAAATTTTTCATCAAGTGAATTTAAAGCGCTTTCACAAAAATCTAACCAAAAATCATCATATGCACACAAACTCAATTAACAATTCATATCTATTTATAGTTATATTTCCCAAAAGAAAAAAGGCAGGATTTCAAATCCTACCTTTAAACAAACTATTGTTTTTTACTTCTACGCTTAGCCTCAACAATACCCAAAGCAGCTACACCCATCATGGCTACATCTAATCCTAGACCAGTTTTTACACCAGTATTTGTTCCACTCACAGTTGCAGCATTCGCCTTCTTGACTCTTTCAGAATTCTGTTTAACAACATGTTTTGCAGTATCCTCAATATATGTATCAAGAGCATTCATAGCATCATCATAAGCAGCTTGGGCCTTTGCCTGGTTAACCAAATCTTGGTTGTATAGAGACAATTTATATGCATATTCTTCTTTGGCATCATTAAGCTCAACATCAATCTCATGAAGCTTATCTACTTCTTTTCCAAGAACATCTAAGTATCCTAATAACTCTTCATCTGTAATACTAGAAACATCTGCCTTTGATCCTTTACTCAATACATTGTTCAATACTTTTTGCGCTTCTTTAAAAGGAACAGCCTCAGCCTCAAGTTTAGCCTTATCCTTTATAGCCTTTTCAATATCCACTTTTAAAGCTGCAATTCTCTCACTTGATTCTGACTTTTCAATTCCTTTTGACTTAATTGTATTCTCCAATACTACAATGCCTTCATTTAATGCATGAACACTATCAACCGTTGAATGATATTCATCCAAAGCATCTTTTGCAGCATTCCTTAATGCAAGCTTTGTATTTAACTCATTCTTAGCACTAGCCAACTTATTATTTGCACTATTAGAAGAAGCTATTGCGGCTTCAACTGCTTCAGATGACTTTTTATGCTCATCTGTTGCTTTATCGTATACTTCTTTTAACTGCGCTTTTCTAGTCTTAGCTTTTGCTAAAGCAACCTTAGCATTCTGCAAATCCTCTTTAGCCTTATCTGTATTCTCAGTCCAGTTGTTGATTCTATCTTTCAACGCATTTACTTTAGACTCAACTTCTACAGTCTTAGCTTTTGCACTATCTACATTTGAAGATGCTTGTTGAAGAGCATTTTCTTTAGCAATCAATTCTGCTTTTGCGTTGCTCAAAGCATTTTCTGCATTTGCTTTAGTAGTTTTTGCATCTTCAACCTTTTGGTTAGCTGCATTCGTATTTTGTACAGCTTGGTTGTATGAACCATTAGCTCCGTTTACAAGTGTTTCCAAACCAGCACGTGCATTTTCTCTATCTGTTTTCTGAGTCTGTAAAGAACTTAATGTAGCCTTCTTAGCTTTCAACAAAGCTTCTGCATTCTTCAATGCAGTATCATCCTTTGTTCCAGTACCCGCATTAGTAACGGCATACTGTAAAGCTTTATGTTGAGCATCTACATCTTTTAAATTGTTATAGTAGTTATTGAATGATGTTTCAAATTCTGAAACAGTCATTTGAACATCATCTTCAATCTTTTCATCTTTCCAATAGAATTCTTGTGCATGAGCTGCAGAATAGAAAGGCACATTGGTAACATATGCATATCCTGTTAATCCCCACTGATTACTTTTAATATTTTGGTAATGTCCTGTCACAGAAAAAGAAGTATTTCCACTTTCATACTTTTTCTTCTCATAGTCATACCATCCTCTATATGGACTATATTCTGTAAAGGCATCACCACTTCCCCAAGCTAAGTTTTCTGCAGTGGGATATATTCTCGCATGATCCATATATTCTTTAGCGTGGTTAGCATTTACCTGTGCAACGGCCATTAACCACATGCTGACCTTATAATCAGGTACACCCTCTGATTTACGGAGATCATTACATTCTTTCATATATTCGATAGTCTTTTGCATGTTTTCCAAACTTGTCGCATCATATTTTTGACCCATATTCGTATATTTCGCCAAATCTGCTCTTTTTGTATTCTTGTTGTTTTTATCAAAAACTGGATCAACTATTTTTGAAACTCCAATAGAATCAAAATATCCTTTACTACCTTGGTTTAAACGAGCCAACTCAGTCGCATGTGCAGTTTCATAATCAGATAAGTTTTTCTGAGCTTGTTCTAAAGGTGTTAATGTTGAATTATATACATTTAATGCATTGTCATAATCCTTTTGAGCTTTATCAACCTCACCTTGAGCTGTAGTGATTTTAGTTTCTAATGCCTTGATTTCATCCTCATTCTTTTGTTGATCTGCCTTAGCAGTATTCAATGAATCTTTAGCGGTTTGTTCATATGTTTTTGCTTCATCTAATTTTGTTTGAGCTGTTGTTAAATCATTTTGAGCCTTTGTCAAATTTGATTCAGCTGTAGCCTTAGCTTGCTTAGCCGTTTCATAAGCCGTATTTGCAGTTGTCAATGCACTCTCTGCATTCGTCTGATTTTGTTGAGCTGTTTGTAGCTCTGTTTGAGCAGTTGCTAAATCTGCCTTTGCTTTATCCAAACCATTCGAATCTGATAATGCATCAAGTGTAGCTTGAGCCGCATTTACATCAGCTTGTTTTGTAGTAACATCATTTGTTGCATTCTCATAATCTGTACGAGCTTGATTTAAAGAATTTTCTTTCGCTGTTAAATCACTTTGAGCAGCTAATAAATTCGCCTTAGCTGTATCTGCATCTGCCTGTGCTTTATTAACTGCTTCCTGTGCTTTTGAAGCATCCTCATTTGACTTTGTATAATCTGCATTTAAATCTTCAGCAGACTTCATACCAGCAAGCTTATCTTGTAAAGTCTTTAATTCAGCTTTCTTGGTTTCTAAGCTTTTCTGTGCTTCTTCTAAATCCTTCGATGCCTGTTCATTTTTAGCTGTTTGTTCTTCCAATTCCTTCTTAGACTCATTGATTTGACTTTCTAAAGAACTGATTTCATCAAGAATCGGCTGCAAATCTACATTGATCGCATTATTAGCCATATTGTATGCACTATCCACAACTTCTTGTTGATTTTCTTGAGCAACTGTAACTTCATCTAAAGTATCCTTAGCTTCATCAACACCCGCTTTGCTTTCCTTAGCCGTTGCCTTGGCTGAATCCAAGTTTTCCTGTGCATTCTTTACAGAATCCTCTAGTTTCTCTTTCTTTGTCTTCTTTGCCTCTACATCTTCCTTGATAACTTCCGCATTTGTAGTTTCTTGTGCAAATACAGGAGTAATTCCACTAGCCGCCGTAAATCCAACGGCAGCACTAATAATGATTTTGTCTTTGACATTCTTCATCTTTAATTAACCCCCTTCGTAATGACAAAAAGATTCACTACCTCGCGAGAATAATACTCCTACTTCATTTGAATTTCATTAACCAATGTTCCGTTTTTTTCTATAACATTATTTACCTTAATCAAAAAAATAACCAATGCTTTTCTCATATGCCTTAAAAAAAGGATAAATGAGACATCTAGCTAAACCCTTGTAAATAACTAAAAAAATATGAGCATAAAAAAAAGAGAACCCTCAGTTCTCATATATAAAGCAAGATTTTAAATTTTACCCGTTCTGTAGATTTTTAACATTCTACAAATACATCTTATAAATAAAGGTGTATAAATGCTCTGATCAATGGATTTGGACGACTCTAAACGATTGAATGAGTGTCTTTATTAGAATGAGGGAGTTCTCTATTTCTCGGTACAAATTAATGTATTATTCTTCATATTCATCCGATTTCTATTATACATTTTCGTTGACCTTGTCTTAAATTTTTAAAACTATATTAACTCTGTACTATTACGCCCATATTATTGAACATGCTAAAATCAAAAATGCAATTATATCTAAATAAATAGCTTTTTTAAATAGCTTATACTTACAACTTGCAACATTTGAATTATAAACTATTTCATCAGACAAATCTAATTGATATTTAGTAGGAGTATATTCATCCTTATTAAAATACATTTTGCATACCTGTTTTATATATACCTCTCCTGAATATTCTTTAATATTTTCAAAAAATATCAAATTATCTTCATCTGTAATTCTTTTTTTATCTTTAGAAAATAATGGGATTTTTCTTATCACTTTATTTCCTAATTTCGGCAGAAAAGAAATCAACGAAAACATACCGGAAATAACTAAAAAAATGCATATTGTATATAATAAAGCATTCAATAATAAAGCATTCACATCTTCTAGGCTAAAAATAGCCGCTAGACACGCAACTACAAAACCTACATTAGCAGCATTCTTTGCTTCTGCAAAATTTAGCCATGAATTTACATTCGAAAAGATTTTCTCTAACAATTCATCTAGCTCTTTATTATCCATTTTTCATTTCTCCTTAAAAATTTCATCCCACATACTAAAAACTTTTTTTAATGTGTCTTTGAAATCATTTATTGCCGGTTCAGCAAACTTTACTGCCTCTTCTTCCGAAATCCACCTATACTCTTCATGTTTACCTTTCGCTTTGATAGCATTATCTATTTTATCAGTATTTTGTGTTATCTTCGCAACTACTATTACTCCTTTTTGAAGTTTATCAACTTTATTGACCTGATATAATGCAATAGGTTTAGGTTCTGTATCATTTCTATCACCATCACATATTATATCTATGTCAAATCCAAAGTCATTTTTATAATCTTCCTTAACAGAATCACATAAATTCTTATCAATACTTGCCTTGGCACATCCAAATTCCCATAATCCTGAATATAATTTTCTGTTCTTTCTTTTTGCAATGAATATCTTTTTATTATCTACATCACAACAAACAGCTGCACAGTGAAACTCTAAATATCTATTATCAAATTCATTTTCAACAGCTATTACATCATTTTCTGTATCATCAATAACCTGATGTATTTCTTCTAATTTACTACCTAATTTCTGATCTTTTATGATTTTTTTCAAAGCTTTATGTACATCTGAAAACATATAAGAAGTAATGTCTCCTTCGTCTTTTTCACGATTCAAGAAATACTCTTTTGACAATTGGCTATATGTAGTCTCATCATAATAAAAGCTATCTTCAAATGACACACCACTTACATTTTGGTCATGATACCATATAATTGGGTATAAGCGATTTTGCCATACCCCTTTTAGACTCTTATACGTAATAATATTAAGCCGTGACAAATATTCTGTCTTATCACTTAATATCTTCGCTAACTCTACACTAATTACTAATCGTCTATCTTGAGTTTCTTTTTTTATTCTAAATCCAGTATCTATATCTTGCCCTAAAAATTCATTTATTTGTTGGCTATCATTAATTCTATATTTTTTAAATATATTATCATATGGCAAAAGCAAAGAATTATCACCATACGCAATAATTGCAAGCCATGCCGCGGACTGAACAGCAAGAATATTACTCTTTTTCATCCAACTAATCTCTTTATCCGAAAATTCCTCATTAAAATTATCAAAGAAATTTTCATTTTTTAATTTTGTATTAGTTGCAACCAGAACGCCAAAGATTGCATCAACTGTCGAATATATCTCTTTCACATTTCTGATTGTTACAAAGAAAATAATTTCATCGCCGAGAACTCTCCATAACTGTGCAGCGGGTATTTCTTTTGTAACACTCTTCTGAATATCTGTTAATAGTGTTGATAAAACAGTTTGCCATCCAGGATAATTAGTATCTTTATATAGTGATGAATTCACAATATCAAAAGAGAAGAAAATTTCCACCGTTCTAGATTTCAAACTATTCTTCTCATATTTATTTTCATTAATTTTATCTACTGCATCACTATAAGATTGTAATTTTTTAAGCCTTGTATCTTCTACCATTGTAAATACCCCAAAAACTTACCTCTATTTGATGCTGCTGAAACAGAAACGCCAAAATAATCCGCAACTTTATCTGTTTCAACTTTATTTTCTATTGTATATTGATCCATTATCTTCTTATATGTTTCTTTTGGCATTAACAACGCAGCTGCAAATTCATTTGCTTGGTATTCCATTAATGAATCACCAGATCTATAGTAAGTTGCATTTTTTTGCTTATTCCATAATTCCGAACTTATTCTATATCCCATATGCAAAAATAAATGACCCAATTCGTGTGCTATAGTGAATTTTTTTCTTTCTGAACTTTGAAATGGAGAAATATATATAATGAATCCATCATCTTGTTTTCTTATACTGCCATCAGACATAGTATCAATATCCATAGTTTCTTCGACGCGTCCACCTAACGTTGTTACAACATCATTTATATTTTTGATTGGTATCTGTATATTGTAGAGGTCAATTATGTCTTGTGTTAAATTATTTATCAGCATTCTTAACTCATTATTCATACTCTCACCTCCGTATATTCACATTTATTTTATCATATTGTCCTCTAAACTCAACCAATAGCCAACAAATATTCTACTTTGAGTAAAAATTAAAAAAACTAATTTATAGTTTAAAATTAGAATTCTTTCTTAAAATACATATCTATATAACCTATTAATCACAAATTTATAATGTATTGTTTACAAAAAAAGAGAACTTCATGTTCCCTTATATAAGAAGTGCTACCATCTTAAACACAAATACTACAACCAATAGAATCCCAATCCACTTAATGAACTTAAATGCGACTTTGATTCCAAAATAAATTAAGGCTATTGAAACCACAAAACCAAGAATGTCTGACATCTTTCAACCTCCAATTTACCAAATATTTTAATTGATTTTTACCTTCCTTTCAATACTTGCCTTTGATATAATCTAAGTTACCAATAAAACAAGGAGTGATACAATGCGAACACCAGACTTAAACTGGATCAAAGACCCACGTGTCTTTCAAGTAAATAGACTACAAGCGTACAGCGACCACATATATACAATTGGAAAGGACAAAAAACCAAGCTCATTCTCACTAAATGGAACATGGAAATTCAACCTTTCAAAAAATTATGATTCATGTTTTAAATTCTTCTATAATACAGAATTTAATGACTCTAACTGGAACGACATCCAAGTACCCGGACACATCCAGCTACAAGGATTCGATAACCCACACTATACAGACGTTACCTACCCTTGGGATGGTCATGACGTGGTAAAACCAGGACAAATTGATATGGACAAAAACAAAGTCTATCAATACCGTAAAACATTTGATTGTCCACAAGACTTTATCGGAAATAAACTCATTCTATCTTTTGAAGGTGCAGAATCCAATATCTACGTATGGCTAAATGGTAAATTTATCGGATACGCAGAAGATTCCTTTACCCCAAGCCGCTTTGACATTACAAAATACACACAAGAAAAAGATAACGTACTCTGCGTACGCATCTTTCAAAAATGCACAGGCACATGGCTAGAAGACCAAGACATGTGGCGATTTACAGGCATATTTAGAGATGTCATGATCTATAAACAACCTAGCCAACACATACAAGACTTAAAAATCGATACAGACATTGATCTAGACACAAACAAAAGTGTTCTTAGTTGTGTTTGTAAAATGAGTAGTAATGAATCCCATACACTACAAGCAAAACTATATGATCCACAAGGAAACATCGTATGGAATGGCAATATGCAAGATTCATTTGAAATCCCAGTAGAAAATACATGCCTATGGAGCAGTGAATTTCCAAATCTTTATCAATTAGAACTCGTTTTATACGATACAAACAACGAAATCATTGAAACCATTCAAGAACAAGTCGGATTTAGAAAATTCACGCTCGAATATGGCATTATGAAACTCAACGGAAAACGAATTGTATTCCACGGCATCAACCGCCATGAATGGGATCCAAAAACAGGAAGATGTTTATCTCAAGAACAAATGGAAGAAGACATTCATATCTTAAAATCACTAAACATCAATGCCATAAGAACATCTCACTATCCAAACAACAGCTATTGGTATAAACTATGTGACCAATACGGAATCTACGTCATTGACGAAATGAATCTAGAAACCCATGGAGCTAGTGACATCCTTCCACAAAATAAAACCGAATGGACAGATTGTTTATTAGACCGTGCAAGAAGCATGTATGAAAGAGATAAAAACCATGCGTGCATCTTAATGTGGTCACTTGGAAATGAATCCGGCAGTGGATCCAACTTTATGATCCTTCACGACTACTTCAAAGAACAAGACCCATCAAGACTTGTCCACTATGAAGGCATCACACAAGATCGAACATTCGAAAACGCATCCGACATTGAATCTAGAATGTATACATCTCCAGAAAATGTTAAAACCTATCTAGAAAGCCATCCAATGAAACCATTTATGCTATGTGAATATATGCACGCCATGGGAAATAGTCTTGGAGGCATGGAAGAATATACCAACCTAGAAGACGAATACGAACAATACCAAGGCGGCTTTGTATGGGACTATGTAGACCAAGCCATTTTAAAAGATGGACAATACTATTATGGACAAGACTTCGACGACTATCCAAATGACTCCAACTTTTGTGGAGATGGCATCCTATTGCCAAATAGAGAAGAAACCGGCAAAAGCCAAGAACTAAAACAACTCTACCGCTATGTCGATATGGAAATCCATTTCGATTCGGTAACCATTAAAAATAAAAACCTATTCTACGACCTTAGCAAAGATACCTTTATCTTTGAATTGAAACAAAACGGACTCGTTATCCAATCCGGCATCTTTAAAACAAGTGTAGAACCAGGCACTACAAAAACAATGCCCGTACAATTTAAACAAATCAATACGCCAGGCTATTACACAAAAACCATCTACTACAAAACACCGCTAGGCATTCAATCCTTTGACCAACAAGTCTTTGAAGTCAAACAAGACCAACCCAAAGAACAAGCCATGCTCGTAGTAGAAGGAAAAGAAACAATTGGCATTCAATTTATCGATACCGAATACTTATTCGATAAACGAAAAGGTTTAGTATCCATTCAAGTAAATGATGAAGAAATACTTCAACAAGCACCAAAACCCGTCTTCTACAGAGCCTTAACAGACAATGATCGTGGTGCCAAACAAACCTATGCCAACTGGCTAAATGCCAGCCTATTTCAATATGTAGTTGACTTTAAAATGATACGAAACTCCAAATGCGCACAAATGATCTATACAATACAACTTGAATCCATTGAAGAAGAATGCAAACTCGTCTATACAGTCTACAACAATCAAAGTATTCAAATCCAATTGCACCTAGACAAAAACTCACAAAGACAAACACTACCACTCTTTGGAATCGAGTTTGCTCTAAAAGAAGAGTTCAAAAACTTCGCCTACTTTGGAAAAGGCGAAAAAGACACATATATAGATCGAGACCATGCCTTAACCAATTTCTACTTTGAAAACGTAGACACAAACTACATTCCATACTTTGAGCCACAAGAACACGGCAACCACACAGACTGCAAATGGTGCAGCCTATCCAACGACACCATTCAAGTAAACATCAAGTCTGAAAAAATGGAATGCATGGCAAGCAAATATTCCTTTATGCACCTATATAATGCTAACCACACATTTGAACTTCCACAAACCAATACAACCCATCTAAGAATCACAAAACAACAAATGGGCGTAGGCGGAATCAATAGCTGGGGCGCAAAAGTACAACCCCAATACTTAATTGACCAATCTAAAAACCTAGACTTTACATGTACACTCTATATTTCAAAGAAAGATTGATAAAAGAGAGCTGTAGTTTTGACTACAACTCTCTTTCTTTATGCATCCATTCTATACTGAACCAATCCATGACCATCACAAATCTCAACACGCGCCATGGCACCATTTACTACATACATATGCGGATATGTATGTCCAATATCCACCTGAAATACAACATTGATATCAGGTAGTGCCTTTTTAAAAGCGTCTTCATACCCAATTAAATCCGAAACATTCTTAAATAGTACACGACCCACCAATATAGACTTTGTATATTTAAAATACCCCATATACTTCATCTTCAATAAAGTACGATACACATCACATGAATTCATTGAAAAAATATCAAAGAACCAAATAATCCCATCCAACTTATAGCGTTCATTAAACTCTTCCACAAAATCATAAGGCGTGCCCGCCATATCATTTATACTCTCAAAACAACCACCAAGTAATCTACCCGATACACTACAATTACCAACATATTCTGTCTTTGTGTTAAGTATTGGAGCTCCATCATTATAAAAATCAACATCCTGATGCATAGAACTCGAATGCAGTTCACTGTTCTTTCCCTTTAAAAAATCAAGACACAAACTCGAATATTCATTGATACCATATTCATCAAAACTACCCGCATTAAAACCATACACCGTAGCCAAATCACACTTACAAGTTATGGGAAACAATAAATTTGTAGGATCACTCGCACCCAAGTACCACTTAGGATTCTTTTCAATCCAATCAAAATCAATATACGGCAACGTCTCAAACTGAAAGTCACCCCCAGCCGCCAACCATACGGCTCCAATTTTAGAATCATTCACCAACGAATTCAATTCATCAACACGAGTTTTGGCATCAATACTTGGTTCACTATTATTACGAACACTAGCTGTTTCAACAATATGAAACCCATTTGATTCAATATACTCTATAGACGCATCAAAACTATCTAGCTTATGCCCTACACCACTCGACATAGCACAAACACCAATCGTATTATACTTCTCATTTAAAAACTTAGGATATTTCATACACAAAAAAACCTCCACACCCATTATAAAGGAAAAACGACAAGACACAAAGTCCTGCCGTATTTCCCATAGTTTTAAGATAGAAAGGAAGTTTTATGTATTAGCACTTAATACATTTTTATTATAGTCCCAATATTCCCATTTGTCTTTGTACTTTTTAGTGAATTTGTATTTTTTGTATTAAGCACAAGTCAAAAGATACAAATTATACACTGTGAAACACTTGATTGCCACACAATATTCTCTGCCTTTCATCAAAGTCAAAAATAAGAACATCTGACCGGTGATGCTTACCCGGCCACTACGGCGTGTGAGACGCATCTTTTACCCACTTCAAACGTTCCTATATCTATAATACACAAAGTTTAACCAACAAAAAAGAGTAGGCGCGCATTCCTACTCTTAAGGTATCCTCTATTAAGTCGCGATTTAAGAGAATAAATTGACGGATTATTTCTCACAGAAATATTATAGAGAGAAATAGTTCTATGTGCGAAACCGCTTTCACAAAACCAATAGTATTATATATCAATTTTGTTCATTGTGTTTGCACAAATTAGTAATCTGTTTATATTTTTTGTTGAGAATCATAAATAATCAAAGCCATGAAGACAAGATCCTCATCTTGTTCATTCAAAATACTATGACCCTTGCCACTTGGTGTAAAATAATGTTCTCCTGGCTTTAAATATAAAGTTCGCTCATGATTATCATCCAATGTTGCCACTCCAGAAAGGACGAAATAATCTTCGCCATCTCCATTATGCACATGATAACCAACACTACAACCCTTCTTTAAAGTGACCTTGGCATACACACGATTCATACCATGCATCTCTTGAGCACTCATGATATGTTCAAAATGCGCAATACCAGTACCACCCATAAAATTTTCTTTATCTACAACTACCATTTTCTATACCCCTAGATCAAAGAATTATCTTTGAAATAATTGATTTTCATACTCGACTTTACTTCATCCAAAGTCTTTTCTGCAGTCGCATACGCCTTTTTCGTACCCTCTTCTAGAATCTTAACAACTTCAGGAAGTTTTGCCTGCCATTCCAATCTTCTTTCACGAATTGGAGCCAACTCTTCTTGCATAACACTATTTAAGAAACGTTTAACCTTCACATCTCCTAAACCACCACGCTGATAGTGTGCTTTTAATGCGTCCAAGTTTTCATATTCCGGCAAATACTTTTCGAAATGCTCTGGCTTACAGAATGCATCCAAATATGTAAATACACAGTTTCCCTCAATCTTACCAGGATCACTCACCTTAATATGATCAGGATCTGTATACATACTCATAACTTTCTTCTTGATTGTCTCTTCATCATCCGACAAATAAATACAGTTACCCAAAGACTTAGACATCTTTGCCTTACCATCCGTACCCGGAAGTCTTAAACAAGCACAGTTTTGTGGTAATAAAATTTTAGGTTCTACCAAAGTCTCACCATAAATCGAATTGAATTTATGAACGATCTCCTGCGTCTGTTCAATCATAGGCATCTGGTCTTCACCAGCAGGAACCGTAGTCGCCTTAAATGCCGTAATGTCTGCAGCCTGTGAAATTGGATAACACTGGAAGCCAACGGGAATACTCGCATCAAATCCACGCATCTTAATTTCAGCCTTCACAGTTGGATTTCTTTGAAGACGACTTACAGAAACTAAGTTCATATAATAGAATGTCAATTCTGTCAATTGACTGATTTCAGACTGAATAAAAATCGTTGTTTTACTCGGATCAATACCACAAGCCAAATAATCCAAAGCCACCTCTAAAATGTTTTCACGCACTTTATCTGGATTATCAAAATTATCTGTCAATGCCTGTGCATCCGCAATCATAATATAAATTTCATCATATTCTCCAGAATTCTGTAAAAGAACACGATTTCTTAAGGAACCCACATAATGTCCAATATGCAATTTACCCGTCGGACGATCCCCCGTTAAAATAATCTTTGCCATAAATACCTCACTACAATAATTGTTTCTTCGCAAAATTCCATGTGTCTCTACACATATCATCCAAGTTCTTTTCAGCTACCCAGC
>OGZO01001753.1_pt1 | contig 15669 bp, 16 predicted proteins | sample 1576721 | NCBI WGS metagenome assembly OGZO01 (sample SAMEA3541516, study PRJEB24748) | human gut metagenome | biome: human gut; feature: human-associated habitat; material: faeces | place: China | collected 2012 | reverse complement strand
TGTCCCGTGAAAAAATCATCACAGCCGTGTGTCGGCCTTGCCTGACAGGGCGCTCTGCGGGCCGGATACCCAGGCGGGGCCATAGGCTCCGGCCCCGGTGGCGTAGGCTTTGACGGCTTCCGGGGCCGTGAGGGACAACAGCGGCAGTGCCGTGGAGAGGGCACCGAAAGCGGAGACCACGGACGAAGATGCGCCGGCGGCGTCGGCTTGCAGGCCGCGCACGATGGCCTGCGCGTCGGCCACGAAGGCGGCGGGCACGTCCACATAGGACAGCACGGAACGCACCACACTGCGCCCGGCATCCAGCACGTCCAGCACGCCCTGCAATTCCGTCTCCACGCGGGCCTTGATATTGGCGGCGGTATCCGCCCACTGGCCCAGGGTCTTGCCCAGCTCGCTTTCCGACAGGCCCAGGGCCTCGTCCAGGCTGGAGGAAATATCCGCCAGCGCCTGTTCAGCCAGGCTGCGGCTGGAGGTGGCCCCGAAAAAGGGATTGTCCGTGACGGCTTCCACTGCCTCAAAGGTCACGGTGGCGTAGTCGTGCCGCTCCGCGCTGTGCTGTATCTGCCAGCGGCGCACGGCCACGGTGAGGCTGCCGAAAACGGGATGGATCAGCTCGCCCGGCCCGGCCTCCTCGAAGGCGGCCACCAGCGCCTTGATCCTGCTCTCATAGGCCACGCCCCAAAAAATGGCGGTCACGGGGATGACGCGGGGCTTGCGGCCCAGGTCCTCCACCTCGGCCCCGGAGCGGTACGGGTATTCATGGACGCACAGGGCCTTCTCGCCCCGGTCTTCCACGCTTTGCACTTCAAAGGAGACGCCCCGGAAGGATGCGTCCTGCAACGTCAGATTCCATGCCATGCTAACGCCCCTCCCCGGCGGCGTGGGTTTGCGCTAACGGCGCGCGGCCTCGCGGATCATGATGTCCTCGCGGCTCTGGGCCAGCACGGCACCGTCCAGCTCCAGCGTGCTGTGCAGCTCCACCTTGACCGGCTGGGCCTGTGCCGCTGTCTGCATATCCTTTGCGGCCTCCAGCAGGACGGCCTTCCATTCTTCCGGTGAGGGCTGGGGCGCGGGCAGGCCCCCGCTGCCCGTGAAGGCAGCGAGGAGGTCCGCCAGCCCCTGCGGCAGCAGACTTTCCCGCTGTTCCGGTCCCCGGCCCGTGGCCTCGGCACGGGCGGAAAGATCGAGCAGATAGGAAGCAGGATCGTCTGGGTCGTAGGGCAAGGCGTCCAGCGATTGCTGAACCTGCTGATGATAGGCATAGGCCTTTTTGCCCAGTTCAGAGCCGGCCAGGCCGCCGATGACGCCCCCGGCCACACTGCCCACCGCTGCGCCCACAGGACCGGCCGTCGCCCCGACGGCAGCCCCGGCCTGTGCCCCGGCCAGTGCGCCCACTGCCCCGCCCGCAGTTTCCGCATGTGCGGCGTTTTTTTGCTCCCGCGTCAGGCTGTCGTCGGTCTCCGTGGCGTAGGCCTGCCCGGCCGCCGACAGGACTACCAGGGCGGCATTGGCCTTGTGAGTGGTACTGCTGCCCTGCCCTGTTGCCTGCCCTCCCCTGCCCGTGCCGGGTACGGTGGCCTGTGGGGTGGCCTGCGGGCCTGTTGCTGCCTGGGCACCGGCCGCTTTGCCACGCAGGCCGCGCAGACCTGCCGCCACGCCGCCTCCTGCCGCCGCCATGCCGCCCACGGTGACGGCCCCGGCAGCGGCGGCCGTCAGATCCGGGTGGTCGGCCATGAGGCCGCTGGCCCACTGGATGGCGTCCTGCAGCTGGACTTTGACCACGTCCAGCACGCGGTCCATGCCCTTTTCCCATTCATTGCCCAGACGGTTGAAGTTTTCCTGCGTGGCACTGGTCATGACCGAAAACAGCTTGTCGATCATGGCCTCGGGGTCTTTGGTCAGGTCGCCGTAGATTTCGCCATAGCGGCCCCGGCCGTTTTGCAGGGCAATGGCCCCCTGACGGGCCTGCATGTCCCCGATGATCTCGGAAAAAATGCGGTTCTGGATGGCACCCATTTGGTTGCGTATCTCGTCGGCCCGTGCGCCCGTGGCCCCCGGCAGCTCCTTTTTGAGGCGCTTGTACTCCTTGTTGCGTTCCACCAGCCCCTGGATGGCCCCCACAAAGGCCAGGTTCATGTCCTCGCCGCGTTTGGCGGCATCGCGGTAGACGTGGGCCAGGTTGATGCCTTTTTTCGACAGGTTGCTGTAGGCCTCCTTGCTGTTGCGGAAGGACAGCAGGTTCTGGTAGCGGTTGGCGGCCTCGGCGCTGTCGCCCGTGGCGTCGCGGATGGTCTCCAGACCGGCCAGATGGTAGGCCGTGCCGGTCATGCCGCGCATGTCGCCCGTGGCATTGAAGATGCCGGGCAGGTACTGGGCCATATCGCGCGTTTCAAAGCTGCCGCTGGCCCCGGCCGTGAGCATCATGCCGAAGACCTTTTCCGCATCCCCGTAGGCGAACTGGCCGGACTTGGCCCCGGCCATGAGGGTATTGGCGAAGTCCGCGCCCTCGGCCCCGGCGGCGGTGGCGGCCCGCTGGGTCAGGGGGGCCAGACGGGCCACGTCGGCAAAGTCAACACCGCCCGCCATGAAAGCCCCGCGCATGGCCCGCGCGCTGTCCAGTGTGCCGCCGCCACGGGCCACGATCTGCTGATCCAGTGCCCGCAGTTCGGCCACGCCCGCCCGGATGCCTTCGACGCTGCGGTCGTTGAAGGCCACGGTGGCGTCGTAGAGATACTGCTGCTCGCGGTTTACGGGAGCGGTCAGCGCGGCACGGCCCACGGCCCCGGCCGCCACAAGGCCCGCCCCGGCATCTCCGGCGGCCTGAACGCCACGGCCCAGCCCCTGCCCCAGACGGGCGGCCTGTCGGGTGACGGCCTGCATGCGGGACGAGACGCCGTCCAGCGTGCGGCGCAAGCGCCCGGCCTGGGCATCGGCCTGGGACAGGGACTGTCCGGCACGCTGGCCGCTGCGGGCCATGTTCTCCAGGCTGCGGGTGGCACCATCGGCCTGCTGCTTGACGCTGCGCGGGCCGTTGCTGCGGGCAAGGGCATCGGTGGCCTCTCCCGCGTCACGGGCAGCGCGGCCCATGCCTTCCACGGCATCCCCGGCCTTGGCGGCCTGTTTGGCCACACCGCCCATGCCGCCTTCTGCTGTGCGCGAGGCGGCCCGCACGGCGTCCATGGCCTTTTTGGCCGGGCGGGAGAGGTCGTCCCGCAGGGAGAGTTGCACTTGTACGTCAAGATCGGCCATGCTGCTTTTTCCATTGCCGCCAGTCCTGGCGCTTGCTGACACAAGTACGCCGCCCGGCGGGCTGTGCTTTTGGGGGATAGAATATCTCCAGAAATGCCTCGGCCTCCGGCAGGGTCAGGCCCCGCGCCTCCGCGAGGGTGAAGCCCTGCCGGACCAGCGCGGCCTGGGCTAGGCGGAGGGTTCGGCGCAGTTCTCCGCCGGGGCCGCGCTGGCAGCCTCGAGCTTTTTTACCAGCTCGTCCTCGGCCGTTTTCAGGATGCCCCATTCCCTGGCGGCCATACCGGCCAGCAGACGGGCGCTCATTTTTTCCGCCGGGATGCCGTCCACGCTCAGGCAGGCGGCCCACTTGTGACGGTCGATGCGGGCTGCGCAGGCATTGGCCCCGGCCTCGGCCTGGGCGGCCTCGATGGCATTTTCCACGTCCGCCATGGTGGGCAGGCGCAGGGTAAAAGACCTGTGGCGCTGGCCTTCGTACTCCAGACCGCATGCAAACATTCCCTTGATTTCCATACCTATTCCTCCACACGCTCAACGGCAAAAAGTTTCAGATCACGCCGGGCCTCGCCTTCGGCCTCGTACTGGTCGCTCACGCTCTGCACGCAGCAGCCGGTGTACGAGACGCGCTTGCCGTTGCCCGAGACGGGGTAGATGGTCAGCTTGGCATCGAAGACCTTCCACCAGTCCAGCGGATCGCCGTCCACCGGGATGGGCACGGTGACGGACAGCTCATGCGTGACGATGCCCATGCAGTAGCCGCTGATGGTGCGCTTGCGGCGCATGGTCTTGACCGGCATGTAGCCGGTGTTGCTGTCATTGGAGACAGAAACGCATTCGATCTCCTTGCCGTCCACTTCCAGGACGACGGCCCCCACATATTCCTGAATGGCCATGTTTGCTCCTTGCTTCAGCCGTTGCGACGAAGGAAGCTACGGATGAAGACAGTAATGTGTTACACGGTAGGACAGACAACGAAAGGCGCTGTCGCTATCCGTAAGCCCGCTGGCGCGGGCAACGGCTACCGCGTGTTGGATGAGGGCCTTCAAAAACGCGAAAGCCCCGTGCCGCCACTATGTGGCGACACGGGGCCGGAAAAAAGGTTGAAGGTGTTCAGCGGTTTTTATATTTAATAGAATATCAATCGCCTTCTTCTAGGCATATAAGTATGGCATTAACAGTATCTAGAACTATTGCAATAAGTGCAGTTGTTGCAAAAATAATGATAAACGAAAATATTTCTTGTGCATATTGAAAATTTATAAGAGGACATTCTTTATTCTGTAATCCTCTTATTATAATTGCGCCAATCATAATAATAATAAGCCATACTATAGCCTCCCTAAAACTATTTCGAATGCCGTTGATTGTATTTCTGAAATTTAATTGTGTTCTTTGTTTTAAAATTTCAAGCTGACTTAAGAGAATTCCTACAGATGCTGCATGGATAGCAAAAATTGCTCCAGCAAGTAAAATTGCATTGCTTGAAAAAAAATCTGTTATATAATTACTCTTTAGCCAGTATTCCAGTAATGTTAGCAATAATGATATTACTATCATTACAGTATATTTACCTATTGCTTCCATCATTGGCTTTATTTCTCATTAAAGTTATGATGTTTTCTAGGGTATCCTTTATTTGTGAATCTTCAACTTCTAAAGTAAGTTGAAAATCATTAGAATCGAATCCAAGTCTTGCTCCTTTTACTTTTACAAAGATTCCCCCTCCACCTTGAGCGGCATAATTGACCAAACCATCAAGTTCATGATTGTCTTGACTTAATTTAAGAGTACCTTTTGATGCGGCATTAAATTTTAGATTTGTTTCTACGGTGCCTGTCGCTTTTGCGGTTTTTTTCAAATCTTCACTTAGACGAGAAGATATATTTGACATATTTGGAGTAATTAAATCAAAAGATAAACTTGTAATTTTTTCCTCATGTTTAGAGACGAAATCCCAAAAATTATCTTCCTTATAGATAGGGGAAATTTTTATTATTAAATATCTCTTTGCTAAAAAATGTTGTAATGCTTTTTCTATCTTTTTAAGTATTGTCTTTGCACGAAGTTCAGTAGATTCTTGGATTGCAATAATTTGATGTTCTTTATCATTGTCAATAATAACATAGCCAAAAGGAAAGGAGTCCACATCTCTTTCTGTATGGTCCTCACGAATTAGTTTAACATTTTTTTGGCGAGAAGCGATAAGCATTATGCTTTTTTCAGTATGCCTATAGATATCATAACTATACCTCTTTTTAGCAGGGTCTTTCCAAGATTCTTTCAAAGACATTACAGCTTGATGAAAGTATTGATTTTTTTTAGAAATTAAATCTTTTAAATCATAAAGTAGCGTCGGCTGAACGTCGATAGGAAGAAGTTGATACCGATAGAGATAAAAAATGCGAGTGGCCATGCAATTACTCCTTGCCGGAAAATTTCCCGCATTTTCGCGGAAAAAATAGCTTCCGGCAAGGAGTTTTCCCGTTTTTTCCCTACAGCCGCAGGTCGATGACGCCCGCGAAGACGTGCAGGCCGTTTACCACGTCGGACGGGATGCGGCAGTCCAGGCGGTTGGGGTCTTGCAGATCGCGTTCGCAGATGACCCCGGCGGCGTTGGCCTCCACTTCCTCCACGATCTCCAGCTGTTCCAGCTGGCGCAGCACGTCCAGCACCTCGCTGCGGACCTTGGGCGGCGTGCGGGTGGACAGTTTTTCGCGCGGGAAGCGCAGGTCGATGCGCTCCTTCACGGTCCGGGCCACATAGTCCAGAGTGCGGATGGTGGTCATGTCCAGCAGGGAAATGTCCGTAGCCCCGGCGGCATTGCGGGTATAGGTGGAGATGGCGCGCACTATCTGCACCACCTCGCCCGGCCCCACCTCCAGCGGGGTCACGCCATTTTTGAGGGCTACCTCCTGCTCGGTACGGGACAGGCGGGAGGATTCCGGGGGCACAGCCACGCCGGTGAGGGCCAAGGTATTGAGCGGCCGGGCCGGGTCCTCCTCGCTGGCGGCTACGGCGCAGTAGGCGGCCGAAAGCGTCTCCGGAAGGCTGGGACTGCCGGGCAGGCAGGCCAGGGAGATGCGGCCGCTGTTGAGCTGACCGGCCAGGGTGGTGCAAAGAGACAGCGTATCCGTACTGCCCAGCCAGGCCGTGGCCCGGCGCTGCTCCAGCGGGCCGCTGATCTTGTCCAGGTGTTCGCGCAGGGCCGTGAGCTGTTCCTGCACGGCCCAGGGCAGACAGTACAGCGTATAATCCGCGCCGAAGACGGCGGCCAGGGCCTCGGTGATGTCGGGGTCTTTCTGGCCGCCGCTCATTTTTGTGACGGTAGCCGTCAGGCCGGGAGCCGTGCAGCTGGCGGACAGCGTGATCTTGTTGCCGATGGTGCCCTTGTTTTTGGCGGTCAGGGTCAGATAGGGGGGCGGAGCGACCTGCTCGCCTTCGCCGTCCGGGTCTTCGGGCGACACCACCGTGGCCGAAACGGGCAGGGACTGCTCTGCATTGAGGGCGGCGGCCAGTTCGTCCAGGACGTTTTGGGCCGTATCCTGCGAGGCGGCGGCCACGGCCACGCTGGTGTCGGCGATGGTCAGGGAGACCACGCCCGCGCCGGTGGCCGTGCCTGTCAGCTCCAGCTTGCCGCTGGCGGCCACGCCCGCCTCGTCCGGGGGCACGGGCAGCACGGACAGGTCCAGGTACTGGTAGGCGCGGATGGCGGCCTGCACCATGAGCTGGGCCTGGCTGCCGTAGCCGAACAGCGCGCCCGCCGTGGCGTCATCGTAGATCTGGACGGGGACCAGCGGGGCGTCGCTGTCTTCGGCCTTCTGGGCGATGATGAGCATTTTCTGGCTGTTGGCGGCCAGGGTGCGCACGGCGTTGGTGGTATTGAACTCGAAGTATTTGCCCGGCTTGCGGATGCTGGCCGGGATCTGGTCGAAAGAGATGTTCGTGCTGGCCATTTATGCCTCCTCAGCGTCCGGCGTCACAACGGCCAGGTGGGCGACCCTCTGGGGGGCGCTCACCAGCTCGCCGTTGTGCAGGCGGCGCAGATAGTAGGCCGTGGCCGGGACGGACACGGGCTGATCGTCGGTGATGTAGCGGCGCGGGGCGTCCTCGCGGGGGACGCGCAGGCCGGGGGCTGCTTTGACGTAGAGTTCAACGCCCATAGGGCTCTCCTTATATGCGGATATTGAGGGTCAGGTGGTCTTCCAGCAGGGGCGGATCAGTGGCCGGGTCCTGCGGCGGTTTGCACCAGTAGCGCAGGGCCAGTCCTTCCAGCGGCGGCAGCCAGGGATCGTCCCCGGCATGCGCCTTGCCCGGCAGGGGCTGGCCGTCGGGCGGCAGGTAGCCGCCAGCATCGGTGCCCAGGGGGCGCTCACAGGGCGCTCGCAGCCTGGCCTGTACACGGCAGAGCCAGTCCTGGGCAAAGACGGCCAGGCTGCCCGCCTGTACCTGGCCGGAGAACAGGCTGCGGATGCGGCCGGGGCGCAGGTAGTCCACACCGTCCAGGGCATAGTCCTGCATGGCTGTGAGACGGGCCACGTCGGTCAGCATGGCATAGGCCCCCGCCGTGGCCGGGCCGCCCGTGCGCGGGCCTTCCGTGCGGGGGCTGTAGGCCGCCGCTATGCTGGTGAAGGTCAGCACGCTTTCAAAGCGGGTGCGGGCCGTATCCAGGGCTTTGGCCTCCGTGGCACCGGCAAACGTCACCCAGATGGCCGGGACGGAGGGGTAGACGTTTTTCCAGTCGCCCAGCAGCTCGCCGCCATAGCTGCCCACAAAACGCAGGTACGGCAGGCGGGCCTCATGGATACGCCGGATCATGGCGCTTTCGATGGCGGCAATGGGGTACACGGGGGCTCCTTGCGACTAGAAGAAACGGTCATGGCATCCGGGCGCGAACTCCACGCCCGTTTCCGGGGGCTGCGGCTCCGGAGCGTCCGGCGGCGTGGGCACGACGATCTCCGCCGCGCCCTTTGCCACGTCCTTGAGCCAGTCCAGGGCGGCCTTGTAGCGGGCCTCCACATCCTCGGGCACCTGCATGCCGAATCCGGCCGTTAGGTGGTAGCGGGCCATGTCGCAGACAAAAGCCCGCAGGGGTTGGGGCACGCCCGCCGTGGTGTCCAGCGGCACGGCCAGGCGCACGGCCAGGTAGCTGTCCGCCTCGCGGCTGGCCTGGTCCAGGGCCGTGGCCACGCGCTCCACGTCATAGGCCGGGGGCTGGTCGCCTTCCCCCTGATTATCCGCCTGCGGCCAGTCATCCGCGAACACGGGCGGGCCGCAGGCGTCCAGGGCATCGCTTTCCGGCAACGGGGCCAGCCCGATCAGCTCTTGCAGGCCGAAACGGGCCGTCATGTCCGCCGGGCTGGCATAGTGCGACCGAAGGCGCTCCGCAGGAGCGTGCCCGTCCGAGCGCAGCGAGCTACGGGCATCGACAGCAGCGCTTGCCGGGAAGGCGTCAGGCATGGGTGCCCTCGGTCGTGTGGGCTGCGGGCTGGGCGGTGGGCGGCGTTTCCCCGGAGGGGGAGCCCGTGGAGCTTTCCGGCGTGGGAGCCGCCTGTGCCGACACGGCGGGAGAGGGCTGCGGGTCGGGGGACAGTTCCGTGTCCTCGGGGTCCATGATGGCCACATCCAGCCAGGGGTCGGCCTTGAGGGCCGCGTACTCCTCCGGCGTTACCTGCATCAGGCAGCCGCTGGCATCAAAGGTCATGCCGCAGCGGCAGCGCCGGGCCAGGGGCTTTTTGACTTTCACATGCACGTCCATGGGGCACCTCCTTTACGCGGCCACCACGGCGGGCATCAGCCAGGGCACGTTGACGATGGTGGCGGCATCGTACCAGGGGTTGCTCTCGCCGCCGTTGACCAGTTCCACGGCAATGAGTTTGCGGGCGGCGGCGTACAGGGTGGGCGGCACCACCAGCAGGGTGCCCGCCTTGCCGCCGGTGCCCAGGCCCAGGGGGCGGCCGCCGTCGGCCTGGAAGGACTGCATCAGGCCCAGGGCCTTCTCGAAATTGGCGGCGGTCAGGTCGTCACGCACGGCCACGGCCTGCTGCCAGAAGCCGAAGCCCACGTTGCAGCGGTAGCGCACGCCGTAGAGGTACTGGTCTTTCATGAACACGGTGTCGTTTTTGCCGTCCGTGATGGCTTGCAGTTCCGGGCTGGTGCGCTCCTGGAAGATCAGCGGCTTGAGGGTGCGGGACACGTCCAGCAGATACCAGGGCGTCTTGCTCTCCGGGCTTTCCGCTGCGTCGATGAGGTTGGACACCGTGGCATTGCCGCCGGTGCCGTCCACGTTGACGGCCACGGGGTGGTCCTTGTCGAAGAAAAACTGACCGTCGTAGCAGTTGGTGGAAAATCCCTTGCCAAGCAGGCCGAAGACCAGCTCGTCGGGATGGGTGGCGGCGGCGTAGCCCATTTCCTCGAACATGGGCGCGTAGATGCCCAGGTTGTCGTCCTCGATGTCGGTGCGCTTCACGCCGACGGTGCCTTCATAGAGCTTGTTGGTGACGACGTAGCCGTGCTCCTTCATGTCCTTGACGGCGCGGTCGCCCACCCATTCGGACAGTTTGGGGAACTGGCCCAGCCAGCCGTAGGTATTGCTGGCACTGGTGCTGGAAATCCGGGTGGCCACCTTCTGCCAGTGGCCGGGCGCGCGGCCCGCGCCGCGTTTGTACGCGGCATTGAATCCGGTACGCAGACCGGACAAGATGCTGTCGGTGACGATGGGCATTTATTCCTCCTTCGTGGCCTGTCTGGCCTCGATGAACTCCTCGTGGGTCAGGCCGAGGCGCTCGCAGATATGCAGCTCCTCGGCGGTCAGGGATACCGTGCCGGGCTTGTCGCCCGCCGGGGTCCTGCCTCCGGTCTGGGTGCCGGTCAGGGCCTGCACGGGCGGCTGGGTGGCCAGGAATGCTTTCAGGGCATCGGGGGCCGTTTTGGCCAGGCTCTCGGCCCAGCCCTTGGTGGCGGCGGTCAGGCGTCCGTCTTTCAGGGCGGCCTCGATGTCGTCCTTCAGGGCGGCGGCCTGGGCCTCGTTTTTCAGTTTCGTCAGTTCGTCGCGCAGCTGGGCAGCCTCCTTCTGGACGGCGGAAAAGGTGGCCATGGCCACGAATTTTTGCGGATCGGGAGCGGCCTCGGCCTGGGCCTTGGCGCTGTCCCGCTCCTGTCGCAGCGTGGTCAGGGCGGCCAGGGCGGCAGCCTCGTCCGCCGTTTCCGGCAGGCCGAGGGCGGCAAGGATCTGTTTCATGGGCGGTTCCTCGTAGGGGGTAAAGGTTGCGCTGGCGGCGTCCATGCCGTCCAGGGCGGGATGGTTGGTCAGGGCCGCGCAAATGAGGCGCAGCACCGCGCCGCTTTGGCGGTCGAAAGCAAAAACGGGACTGATATAGCGGTATTCCCCGGCACGGATGTGGGCGCGGGCCTTGTCCGTCCAGTCTACACCGGCGAACAGGCCGCGCCCCTCTTCCCATTCCAGGGAGGTGATCCAGCCCGCCGCCGGGGCTGGCTGGCCGTTTTGCGCGGCAAGCTGGGTCTGGTGCTCGTAGTCCACCACCAGCGGCGTGGCGGTGCGCTGCCAGTGGGCGATGACAGCCTCGGCATCCTGGGCCGTCAGACGCCAGGACGTGGCGTTGACGCCCCGCAGGTTGCCGGGCCGTCCGTCGCGGGCAGCGAACGTGCCCGCAGGAAAAAGCTGGATGCGACCGGCGGCCTTGTCCTGCCCCGTTTCATCAGACAGGGACAGGACAATGGCCAGACCGGTAGCGCGGTAGCCGTTGCCCGCATCTGCGGGCTTACGGATAGCGACAGCGGCTTCGCTGGCTATTTTGCCGCGTAACACATTGCTGTCTTCATCCGTAGCTTCCTGCGTCGCAACGGCTGAAGCAAGGAGGGGGGAATGATGGCGTTCCATGCGTCCCTTGTACGGGACGCATGCGGGGAAAAAAGATTGAAAGGCTTCAGCGCTTCCGCCCTCCCCTGCTCTCTGGTCAGGAGAAGCGCTCCGCAGGCACATGGCGGGCGTTAGAGGGGCGTTAGATTTTCAGAAACAGGAAAACGTGGGCGATGGCCCGCCCGGAAGAGAAACACGGCGCACAGCGCCTTGCGGTAGCCGTTGCCCGCGCCAGCGGGCTTACGGATAGCGACAGCGACTTCGCTGGCTGTCCTGCCGCGTAACGCATTGCTGTCTTCATCCGTAGCTTCCTTCGTCGCAACGGCTGAAGCGCGGTCATGCGCCCCGCACGGCCTTGCGCAGGTGGCGCACGATCAGCCGGCGCATCTCGGCCTTGTGGTCCTCGCCCACGCCCAGGAAGGGGCGCGGAGGGATGACGCTGCCGGGGTGGCGCACGGCCTTGCGCAGGATCTGCCGCCCGTTGCGTCCATAGAAGGACAGGGCTTTTTTGAAGCGGGCGCGGATGATGTGCGCCCTGGTACGCGCGCCGAACTGGTGCGCGGCGGCATAGGGGGCACTCACGCCCACCAGGGCAAAATCCCTGCCATAGCGCACGCTCAACGTCTGTTGCATCCTGCCCGTGCGGCTCAAGATCTTGCCCGTATAGCCGTCCTCGTACCGCTTTTTTTTGTACGCCGCGTTGAGAGGCGGCCAGGCGGCCCCGGTGACGGGGTCGCGCTCCAGGTCGAAAGCGTCCTCGGCGGCGGAGCGCATGATACCGGCCAGGCCCCGCATGATGGGGCTGGCGTCTTCGCCCTGCCGGGCCAGGGCGGCCAGGCCCTCCACAAGCTGGTCGTCGTCGATGTTTACATCTATGCGGATCATGGCTATCCTGTGCTACAGAGATTTTCCGCTGACTGCTGCCGTACGCGTAAGCTGGTAACGCGCGCCCTCCTTGCAAAAGGGGGCCGGTATCCGGGTTCAAATCCCGGCGGCAACGGTCAGCGGATTTTTTGCAGTTTGCGCCCGCGATGCAAGTTACTGCGTTCCAGGCGGTAGAAGCTGGCCACGCCATCATGGCGGCCCAGCTTTTTTTGTTTCTTTTTGTCCGTGCCCGGCACGTTGACGGGCATGATGCGGCACCAGCCGTCCTCCGGGTCGGGGAATAGATAGAGCAGGTTCTCGTGCGCCTCGTCCCAATAGACGGCCTCGGGCCGGGAAAAAAGGGCGGCCAGCTGCGGATAGACGGCATCCGGTACGGCGGTGCCCTTGGTCTGATGGATACCGCGCCCGGCATGTTGCAGACGGTCATCGGCAAAGACCACTACACCGCTGGCATCCGCTCCCTGGGCACGGGCATGGAGCAGCTCTTGCCAGCGCATGAGGCCCAAGATGGCCGTGCGTTTGCGAGGGGTCTTGTCCTTTTGCCATTCCTCCACCACGGCGGCGAAGCCCTCGTGCCGGGCCGTACTGTTGTTGAAGGCCTGCCGGGCCTGCTCGTACAGGGCCGGGTCTTTCAGTCCCCAGATGCGTTCGCGCAGGATGTTGTCCGCCAGGGACACGGCCCCGGCATTGTAGTCGAAGCCCGCATCCGTCCAGACCACGCGCCCCGGCCCCAGTGTATAGCCCGTGACGCTGCGGGGCGTTACCTCGCCACTGCGCCGGTCGCGTATGTGTATCTCACGCGAGATGATCTTTCCTTCCGAGCGTTCGACTTTCCAGCCCCGGCGTTTGAGGCGGGCCTCGCTCACGCCCTGCACATAACAGCGGCAGTTCCAGCCGTTAGGCGGGTAATGGCTCTGCCAGAAGGGGTCTTCCAGGGGGAAGACCTTGCCGTGCAGCGCTCGGTGATCGGGGCGGGTGCGGGCGTCATTCAGGGAGACATAGCGCAAAAACGGCTGGTCTTCCCTGTTGTCCCACTGCTCCTGCCAGCGTCCGGCATTGACGGCGTTTTGCACGTTCTGGCGGGCGATGAGGCCCAGACGCCACTGGCTGCCCTGCTGCACCGTGATGACCTCGCCCGTGCGCGGGTTGACTTCATCACGCGGCCCCCACCAGCCCTTGGCGCGCAAGACCGGCTCCAGCGTCCGCACGAACCACTGCTCGCTTTTCCCTTCCTTCAGCATCTTGCGGATGCCCAGTTGCAGGTCGCGCAGCACGTCCAGCTTGGCGCAGTTGGCCACCGTGAAGGCCGTGGCGTGGGCTTCCTTCCACATGCTGTGCCAGTCGAATGAGACGCGGCGGCCCTTGCGTCGGAAATAGGCCACTGCCTTTTCCGGCGGCAGGGTCAGGGCGTAGGTCAGATCAATGGCGTCCTTCTTCACGGCTGCGTCCTTCCAGTTGTGCCACGAACAGCAGGCGGGACAGGATGTCCGTCTGCTGTGCGGCGTCCATAGCGGGATACAGGTCCGCCAGCCGTTTTTCCAGCGCCTCCGGGGGAAGGCCTGCGGCCACCTCGGCAAAAAGCGGCCCCAGCAGGGTACCGGCGGCCTCGGCCAGAGCGGCGTCCGCGCTGTTACACATGTCGTCCAGGGCGTCCTGCCCTGCCCCGTCGTCCCCGGTGTCGCCTTCCTTCGCGTCATCCTCGACAGGAGCCGTCCGGGCGGGGGCCGTCAGGCGTGTGGTGTTTTTTTGCCTGCCGGGCCGGTCATCACTGTCGTCCCCGTCCTGCCCGTCGGCGCGGAAAACGTCGTCCTCGTCTAGGGCCACGGGGAGCTTGAGGCGCTCGTGGACGAACTGGCGGCTGATCCTCATGTACGGGGCCAGTTTGGGCAGGGCATCGGCATAGAGGGAAAGGTCTCCGGCCTCCTGCGTGTCGAAACGCCAGTAGGGCAGCAATTTGCGGTCCGTGATGCCCAGGTTAAGCAGGCACAGCGGGGCCAGTAGCTGGCTGGTCAGAGTGGCGGCCAGCTGCATGGCATCCGCCGCCAGCAGGTCGCGCCGGACCTCGTTATGGATGGTGCCCAGGGCATTGGTGCTTGTTTTGCCGTCGGCCTGCGTGGTCAGGGTCCCTCCCAGGATGGCCTTGCTCATGCCCTGTTCACAGCGCGTCACCAGCTGGCCGGGGATGTCCTGGGTGGTGGTCGTGGGCGTCTGGAAGATGACCTCCATGCCCGCCGGGATGATGCCCGCCGCATCCTGCCCCAGGCAGCGCAGGGCGTGCAGCAGCGCGCTTTTGTCCTCCGCCGTGGAGCCGGGCGGGTATTTGCCCAGGCGCAGGGGCAGGCCGTGGATCTGGGTGTAGGCGATATTGGCATTCAGGGCATAGGCCCGGATCAGGTAAGCCCAGGCCACAGTGCGGAACAGACCTGCGCGCGGCAGCCAGCCGCTCTTGCTTTTGTGGGTGTGGACCAGCCAGCCGCAGGGCCACAGCTCCGCGCCCTCGGCGCTGCCGTCGCGCAGGCGCAGGCGGTTGCGGTCCGTCCACAGGCACTGGAACCAGGACTGCGGGCGGAAGGTCAGGGCTTGCGGGATATGCCAGCCGTCCACCATGCCCCATTCCAGCTCCAGCGCCGCGAATCCGTGCCCGATGGCATCGGCCATGTCCAGCAGCATGTCCTCCACGCCAGGCATCATGTCCACCATGGCACGGACCTTTTCCGCCACCTCGCGTGCCCGCGCGTCATCGCTGCCGGGGATGATGTCCCATTCCAGGGTCAGCAGCGCCCGCTTGCGTTTGCCTATCTCGCAGGCCAGGTGCTCGCAGCGGTCCTCCATGTCGGCAAAAAGCGCGTGCTGCTCCACGATATTGCCCTGTTCGGCGTCGGCCAGGATGCGGCGCAGCTTGCCCGGCGTCAGGCCGTTGGTCAGGTTGGGCAGCTGTTCCAGATACAGCAGGGGCGCGGTGTCGCCGCTTTCGGTCTGTACGGCCCCGCGCAGGGCCTCCGGGGAGGGACGCGGGTTGCGCGGAGGGCGTTTGGCTTTGTATCGCATGGCGTCATATCCATCCATTTTCTAACGGGTCATCGGGCATAGGGGCATCATCCTGCGGGACGCTCTCGAAGGGGGAGCGGGCACGCGGCACGCGCACGAAGGCGTCCCGCAGAGAGACGTAGCCCTGCGAGGCGGCACGCCAGAGCATCTCCAGAGCGTCCGGGCCGTCGTCATGGTCGGCCAGGGGGAAATGCCGCAACTGGTCCACCAGGGCGCGCTGGTCAGGACGCAGCAGGATGCGGCCCTGGCAGAAATAGGGGTGCAGGCTCTCGATGCGCAGGTTTTTGTCCGTGCAGTTCTTGACGGGCGATACCGGCAGGGGCAGGCCCTGCCTGGCGGCCTCGCGCACCAGGACCTCGGCGAAAAACTCTTGGAACTGCACGGCCTCCACGGCCCACAGCACGCAATGCCATTGCCGTTGCAGGGCGATCAGGTCTTGGATGATGCGGTCCGGGTGGCGTTTTTTGATGTCGGCGGCCACCACATAAAGGCGCATGCTTTCCCGTTCCAGGCCGCCCACCAGAAGGGCCGAAGGGTCGCGCCCTGCCCCGGCCTTGCCCAGGCTGGGGTCGCAGGCCCCGAAAAAGATCAGGCCCGGCGGCAGCTCGCTC
>OGZO01001749.1_pt1 | contig 15692 bp, 10 predicted proteins | sample 1576721 | NCBI WGS metagenome assembly OGZO01 (sample SAMEA3541516, study PRJEB24748) | human gut metagenome | biome: human gut; feature: human-associated habitat; material: faeces | place: China | collected 2012 | reverse complement strand
GCCGTCAAGCACTTCTACATATTCGTCCGAACTGATTCCTGTTGTGATATCCTTTTTGGTAATAACCCCATTCTCAAGTACATAACAGAAAGAGCCCTCTTTTCCTATATTAACTACTTCAGACGGAAGTACAACTACATTGTCCGCTTCTTCTGCATGAATTGTTACTTTGGCATCCACGCCAAGAAAAATATCTTCATCCGGATTCTTGATACGAATATCCGCAGAAATCAAAGAAGCACCTTTTTCATTCTGAGTAGCAACATGGCTGATACTCGTTACTTCACCTTCATAAGTTTTTCCTGCAATGGTGATGTCCGCAGACTGACCTTCTTTCACTTTATCATAATCGTATTTCGAAACATTTACATTCACATCTACTTTATCAGTATTCTGTAAGGTGAACAATTCCATTCCCTGTGTTGCAGTTGCACCTTCAACCACAGAAACTTTTGTAACCACACCATTAAAATCAGCCTTGATTCCTTTCTTTGCTGCTTCTACAAGTTCCTGTGCAGACATCTGATCCAGTTCAGAAAGATTATTGGTAATTTCCATTTTTTCTTTTTCTTCTTCAGTCACAGCACCCGTATCTGCTTCTGCAGCCGCTTCCTTCGAGGAAAGTTCTGACTGAAGTTCTGCAAGATTATTACTTGCTTTTTCAAGTTCATTCTCCAGTGCAGTAGTATCCGCTGTCACAGCAGTATCATCCGTGCTGAAAGAAGCAGATGCAGAAACATCTGCAGACGTTCCGTCAGAAACAATGTCAGCCTCGCCGGTGAAGTCAGACATTACCGGAGCAGCCGGCTTCTGCGCTTTATAATCTTCATAAGCTGTTTTTGCATTCTGATATGTAATCTGCGCTTCACTTCTCATCTGCTCTGCTATCTCAAGTGCATTTTCATTATCATCACTCTGGTCTGCAGACCACGCCTGAAAAGCCATCTGATAACTGTTCTCTGCCTGATTGTAATCCGACTGTGCCTGATTCATTTCATTGTTCAGTGTATTCAGCTGATTTTGATACGCAGGAAGGGTTTCATTCTGATATGTAGTCTGTGCCTGTGCATATTCACGCTGTATTTCCTGCTGCTGTGCCTCCTGTGCGGCAGCTGCATCTGCCTGTTTCTTTGCTGCAGCTTTAGAAGATGCTGCCTGTGCATTGGCATTTGCCTGCGAAATCCTTGCTTTCAGACTTGCAACATAATTTTCCTGAGCGGCAACCTGCTGTTTTAGACTTGCCGCATCACCTGCCGCATTCTGTTGCTTCCGAACTGCCTCATCCGATTTATTTAAAGTATTTTTCATATCCAGTTTTCCGGACTCTACATTCAGATCAGCTTTCTTCGCTTCTCTCTCCAGGTCTTTCTGATCAAATTCGATCAGACTAGTTCCTGCTTTTACAGTTTCACCTTCTTTCAACGCAGCTGTATCAACTTTGGCATTGACAGGAGAAAAATATGTTTTCTGTTCTTCACTTACTACTGTACCACTGATTTCTACCGTTTGCTGAACATTATCGCGGACAGCTGATACTGTTTTCACCTGCGGAATTGCCGAATCCGCTGCATTCATACTGCCATAGATATTGACACCGGCTACTACTGCCACGACCAGAATCCCAACTCCGATCACCAATTTCTTTCTGGACTTTTTCTTTTTCATTATGCCTCCTCCTGGTCAAAATCCGGATTGATTGTATCCGATTCTATCTTACCATCCATAATACGCACTACACGTCTTGCCTGTGCTGCAATACCATTATCATGCGTGATCAATATTACTGTTCTTCCTGTTTTATGCATTTTCTTTAAAATTGCAAGAATCTCCTTACTGGATGCAGAATCCAGGTTTCCTGTCGGCTCATCTGCAAGAATGACCGGAGGCTGTGCAGCGATTGCTCTTGCAATTGCCACACGCTGCTGCTGCCCACCGGACATCTCACTTGGCTTATGATCCATACGTTTCTCCAGGCCAACCATTTTCAAAGATTCGATAGCCAGTTCATGTCTCGTCTTACGATCAATTCCACGATAGATCAGCGGCAATTCTACATTTTCAATTGCATTCAGATTTGCAATAAGATTAAATCCCTGAAAGATAAATCCGATTTCACGGTTTCTTACCTCCGAGAGTTCATTGTCCGTCATTTCGGACACATCAGTCCCGTTCAGATAATACTTTCCCGAGGTAGGCACATCGAGACACCCAAGCATATTCATAAAAGTTGACTTGCCGGAACCTGATTGCCCGATGATTGCCACCAGTTCTCCTTTTTTTATTTCAAGGCTCACATGATCCAGGGCTCTTACTTCATTTTCGCCGGGATTATAAATCTTGCAAAGGTCTTCCACCTTGATCAGCGTATCATTCATATTCTGCATTCTCCTTTGATGTCGCTGTTTATTATTTCTGTATTATGCTTATTTTTTTCTGGCACCAGAATCTCTGTCATGCATTTTCAAGAAACGCTTTGTATGCTTTCTTCGCCTCATAAATATCGGCTTTGCTTGTTACTTCCCACGGTGCATGCATACTCAGGACCGCCACACCACTGTCTATCACATTCATTCCGTAAAGTGCTGCGATATAAGCGATCGTTCCGCCGCCTCCCACATCTACTTTGCCAAGTTCTGCTGTCTGGAAGGCAACATTACTGTCATCAAAAATACCACGTACTTTTGCCACATACTCTGCATTGGCATCGTTAGATCCGGACTTTCCTCTTGCACCTGTAAATTTATTAAGAACGATTCCTCTTCCAAGATATGCTGCATTTTTCTTTTCGAAGCATTCTCCGTAAGCCGGGTCATAGCCTGCACTTACATCAGAAGAAAGCATAAAGGAATTCTTAAGAGTTCTTCGGAGTGCCAGTCCGGAATAACATCCCATAGCTTCTAGAAGCTCTGCCACAGTATTTTCGAAGAAATTAGACTGCATGCCAGTAGCTCCTACACTTCCAATTTCTTCTTTGTCCGTCAAAAGACAGCAGCTGGTACGTTTTGGTGCTTCCATCTCAAGCATTGCCACAAAAGAAGTATATGCGCAGACACGGTCATCCTGTCCATATGCTGCGACCATACTGCGGTCAAGTCCGCAGTCACGAGCTTTGCCCGCCGGAACGATCTCCAGTTCTGCTGAAAGAAAATCCTCTTCCTCTACACCATATTTTTCTCCCAGAATCCGAAGGACATTATTTTTGACTGCTTCCTTCTTCTTCTCGTCCTTTTCCTCTTTCAGTGGTCTGCTGCCGATCAGAATGTCAAGATTCTCACCCTCGATCACCTCTGCGGCCTTTTTCTGGAGCTGTTTACCTGCAAGATGAATCAGAAGATCTGTGATATATACGACCGGATCATCCTCATCTTCACCAACATTCACATTTACTACTGTACCATCCTTCTTCACGATCACACCATGAATCGCCAATGGAAGTGCTACCCACTGATATTTCTTCACCCCGCCGTAATAATGGGTATCCAGATATACCAGATCCGTATCTTCATATAAAGGATTCTGTTTTACATCCAAACGTGGCGAATCAATGTGTGCTCCAAGAATATTCATTCCCTTTTCTATCGGTTCCTGTCCGATATGGAACATAGCCATGATCTTTTTCATGCCGACAGCATAAATCTTATCTCCGGCTTTGATCTGCTCACCGGATGCAAGTTTATTTTCTAATGAAACATATCCTGCTGCTTCTGCTTCTCTGGTAAGCTCCAGGACACATTCACGCTCTGTCTTACCAGCATCCAGAAATGTACGATAATTTTTTGCAAGTTTCTCCAGTTCCTTCTCATCTGCTTCCTCATAAGAAAGCCATGCATTTCTTCTTTCCATAATATATAAAACCACCTTTCGTTTGATTCTCAAAATTCTTTCAACATTATACGCCAATATTTTACGTATTTCTACATTCTTCCAGATTCTTAATAAAGATATAAGATTTGTATAAGAAATTTAGCTCTTCCTATCATTTTCTTCACAGTTTCTTTTTTATTATATCCCGAATCGCTTGCATTTCTGCATCTTCCCGCTCTATAATAATTTTGTTTTTTCAAGAATGCTTCCGGCTTCATAATAGTTACAGCCGGACTTTAAATGTACCTTAAATACACAGATAAATCACACTTTTTATAAAGGAGTTTTTCATGCAGCAGGCAACTGAATTAAAAAAGCAGCTTCAATCCATCCACAGAAAAAGTTATCCCGCCTACAAATCTCTGAAAGGCAGTTACCAGTTTGGGCATTATATCCTTTCCATCGATCATGTACAGGGAGATCCTTTTGCATCTCCCTCCCACATCAGTGTCCATATTTCCCGCAAAGATGCCGGTTTTCCGGATGCCTACAGCAAAAACAATCTCACATGTATCACCCTTGCCGACCATCTGACGCGCCAGTTTGAACAGCAGATAAACCACTATTCCTTCCGTGCAAAAGGTTCTGGTAAAAGCGGTCTGATTTCCGTCAGCCACTGTGGACAGGAAATCCTTTCCAGAACCGCATGTGAAATCACATCCAAAGGCATCACTGCCAGATTTTTTATTGGTTTTCCTGCAAATGGCCGTACCATTAATGCACCCGAACTGGAAAAGATTCTGTTCGATTTTCTTCCTGCCTGTGTAGAAAACACTTTCTTTTACAAAAACATAAACCAGGAAGAACTGGAACAAACCATTTTTCTCGCCGAAGATCAACAGGCAATCCGGGAACAGTTGAAAGAAAAAAAACTGGTGGCATTTGTTGCAGATGGTGCTATACTCCCACGGGAAAGTGGTATTTCCTCCCGTCCGATGAAGCATTCTGTCCCGTTTATTTCTCCGGAATCGCTCCGTGTAACTATGAATCTTCCGCATAAGGGAAAAATTATCGGAATGGGAATTCCACAGGGCATCACCCTGATCGTCGGCGGTGGATATCATGGCAAATCCACTCTTCTGAATGCCCTGGAACTTGGTGTATACAATCATATTGCCGGAGACGGGCGAGAATACGTGATCACGGATGACACCGCATTAAAGCTCCGTTCCGAGGATGGACGTTCTATCAAAGACGTGGATATTTCTCTGTTTATCAATGATCTGCCAAACAAAAAAAACACCCATTGTTTTTCAACAGCGGATGCCAGTGGAAGTACGTCTCAGGCTGCCGGCATTATTGAGGGAATGGAAGCCGGAAGCAAAGTTTTTCTTCTGGATGAAGATACTTCTGCCACCAACTTCATGGTGCGGGATACGTTCATGCAGGAAATCATCTCCCGTGAAAAGGAACCGATCACTCCATTTCTCGAACGGGCACAGAAGCTGTATACAATTGCCGGAATTTCTACGCTTCTGGTTGCCGGAAGTTCCGGTGCATTTTTCCACATTGCAGACACAATTATCCAGATGGACTGCTATCGTCCTGTGGATATCACACGCAAAGTCAAAGAAATCTGTGGAAAATATCCTCTGAGCCCAGCCAAAGTTCCTGCATTTGTTATGCCTGACAGTCACAGGATCATACAAAAAAATACTCCTGTGATTCACTCACATGGACATGGCACAGGCAAACCGGATCGTCTCAAAATAAAAGTTCATGGAAAAGCTGGATTCCTGCTTGGAAGACAGGAAGTAGACCTTCGCTACGTTGAGCAGCTCATAGATCCAGAACAGACCGCAGCCCTCGGATTGCTCCTGAAATATGCGTTGGAGCATCTGGCTGACGGGAAAAAAACTATCCCGGAGATTGTTGATTATCTTCAGAAACAGATTCATACAAAAGGCCTTATCGCCTTCGCTGATGGTTCTTACCTGCCATGTGGATATGCCATCCCGAGAATCCAGGAAATCTACTCCTGTTTTAATCGATATCGCCAATAACGAAAGCAGCCGCCCTCCTGACGTTCTTGCCAGGTGGCGGCTGTTTAGTGTTCTGTTTTATTTTTTAGGGAAAGGAAAGAGTTCCGGCAACTCTCCCGGCATTGAAGTGCTACCGGATTTCTTAAAGGGGGTTTCCTTTAAGACAAGTACATCATACAATATAAATGTGAGAAGTTTTTGTCCTTTTTCTAATATATTTCTAAAATTTCTAAAATAAATATTTATATTTGTTGAATAAACTTTATTCTTCGTGATTACAATCTTCTGTCAAATATCTTTTTATGCTTTTCGCTTATCCAGCTTCCTGGAGAGCATCATTCCAAGTCCCTGCAGGATCTGCACAAGCACTACCAGAATTACAATCGTTATGATCATGATGTCTGTCTGATAGCGGTAATATCCATAACGAATAGCGATATCTCCAAGTCCGCCACCACCAACAGTTCCTGCCATAGCGGAATAACCAAGAATTGTTCCGACGGCGATTGTTACTCCGACAAGAAGAGAAGTTCTTGCTTCTGCAAGAAGAACTTTCCAGATGATCGTCGGTGTTCCTGCGCCCATGCTGACTGCTGCCTCGAGTACTCCCGGTTCCACTTCTTTCAGTGAAGATTCCACCATACGGGCAATGAACGGAGCCGCTGCAATTACAAGCGGTACGATCGTTGCACTGGAGCCATAGCTCTGTCCCACGATCAGTTTGGTAAGTGGAATCACAAGAATCAGGAGAATCAGAAACGGAATACTTCTGAGGATATTCACGATCACATCCAGTACTTTGTAAACAACTGCATTCGGATGAATCCCCTCTTTGTCTGTTACTGCAAGAAGAATTCCCAGCGGAAGTCCCAGCACATATCCGAAAAATGTGGATACAATCGTCATATACAAAGTATCTCTGGTTCCTTCCAGCAGCATTGTAATTGTTGTATTATCCCACATCAGACTTCAACTCCTCTACTCCCATATTTGTATCTTTCAGATACTGAATCATCTTATCTGCAACTTCCTCGATCTCGGGAAGCTGCAGGATCATTTCACCTTCTGCTGCTCCACCAATATTCTTGGTATCAGCATACAGAATATTGACCGGTGTCCGGTAGGTCAGTACCAGATTGGCAATGACCGGTTCAAAAGAAGATTTATCCCGGAAAGTTACACGAACCAGACGTTTGCCTTCCATTTTCTGAATCTGCATTCTTCCACTGAATACCAGTCGGCGTGCCGCTTCTGTCTTCGGGCTTCTGAACAGTTCTTCTACTGTTCCGGATTCTACCAGTGTTCCACTCTCCAGAACAGCTACACGATTGCAGATTTCCTGCACCACACTCATTTCATGTGTGATAACTACGACAGTGATTCCATAATCACGGTTAATCTCTTTGATCAGTTCCAGAATTGCTTTTGTTGTCTGTGGATCCAGTGCACTGGTCGCCTCGTCACAGAGCAGGATTTTCGGATCACTTGCCAGAACTCGTGCAATTGCAACACGCTGTTTCTGACCACCGGAAAGCTGTGATGGATAAGAAAGAGCTTTTTCTTCCAATCCTACTACTTTCAGATATTCCAGGGCTTTTTTACGTGCTTCTTTCTTACTGATTCCCGCAATTTCCATCGGAAAACACACATTATCAAGAGCCGTTCTCTGCATGAGCAGATTAAAATGCTGGAAGATCATTCCTATATTCTGACGCTCCTTACGGAGTTCTTTTTCAGAAAGTTTCGTAAGATTCTTACCATTCACCCGGACAGTTCCGGATGTTGGTCTTTCCAATAGATTCAGACATCGCACCAGTGTACTTTTACCCGCTCCGGAGAGACCGATAATGCCGAAAATCTCTCCCTTTTCTATGGAAAAACTGATGTTTCTGGCCGCCTCTACCGTCCCGTTTTTTGTGGAAAAGCTTTTACAGAGGTTTTCTACCTGTATCATCGGTTCCATTTAAACTGTTCCCCCGTTCCCTTGAAATATCTGTGTTACAACTTATTCATCAATACTCCAAGCCGTATTATTCTGCAGCTTCTTCTGTAGTCTCTGTTTCTGTGTCTGTAGTAACATCTGCTGTTTCTTCTTTATCAGCATCTGCATCTGCAGAATCTTCAAAAGGTATAACTGCTCCGTCATACTTCTCATTAATAAAGTCTTTGATCTCATCGGATTTCAAAGTATCTACCAGTGCTTTGATTGCTTCACTCTCTTCATTTCCTTCTTTGACCGCGATTACATTTACATATGTTTTTGCTGCTTCAGAATCAGATGTCTCATGAGCGATAGAATCTTTGGATACGGAATATCCTGCCTGCAGAGCATAGTTTCCATTCAGCACGACAAATGCGACTTCATCCTTAACACGGGAAACCTGTGCAGCTTCCAGTTCTTCGATCTTGATATTCTTCGGATTTTCTTCAATATCTTTTACAGTTGCTTCCAGTCCGGCTCCGTCTTTCAGTGTAATCACACCGTTATCCTGGAGAAGAAGAAGTGCTCTCGCTTCGTTTGTCGTATCGTTTGGAACTGCAATGGTATCACCATCTTCCAGTTCATCCAGTGATTTCTTTGTTCCAGGATAAATTCCAAATGGTTCATAATGGATACCACCTGCATTTACCAGATGTGTTCCCTGCTCTTCATTGAAATTGTCCAGATATGGGATATGCTGGAAATAGTTTGCATCAAAATCACCGCTTTCTACTACCAGGTTCGGCTGTACATAATCGTCAAATACAGTTACTTCAAGGTCCCAGCCTTCTTTTTCAAGGATTGGTTTTGCTTCTTCAAGGATTTCTGCATGTGGTGTAGCGGATGCTGCTACTTTAATGGTTCCTTTTTCTGCATCAGCACTTACCAGAACGCCGTTTGCTGTGATTGCTCCGATTGCCAGTGCTGCTGCAAGTGATACTGTGATAATTTTTGTGTTTTTCATAATAAATTCCCTCTCTTTTCTCGTTCTATTTAAATTTTCTTATATTTTGTTTTATTTTTCTCTATTCAATTGTATTCTATATTCAGTTGTAAATTCGGATTACCTGTCAGATAAGCTTAAAAAGGCAATAAAAAAACAGGAACCCATGTCGGATTTTCCTGTTCATGTAATCTACATTGTATCTGATTGATACATTTATATTCACATTCTTGACATCTTATTCAGACTGCATTACTCTGATCCGCTGATGCCACAGGAAGTTTCCGATACATTAAAGCACAGTTAGACATACACATGTACATTCGCATTTCCTTATCCATCATACACATGACATTTCTCTGTTCTGCATTCTTTGTAAACATGATTCTTCCTCCTTGATAGTTTTCTCTCGGTTTTTGTTTTCCTATCTTTCCGATAGGTTTAATATACTACTGCTTTTTGGATATGTCAACACCTTTTTCAACTTTTTGTTTTCAGCAGTTTTTCCATGCCTGACATTACTGTGCATACGTTCACAGTAACTGCTTGACACTATTTTTCTATAATGATAGGATACTCTTAAATGGCTGGTTACCAAGTATCAGTCATACTATAGTAAACAATATGAATCAACAGATAACAGGAGAAATATATATGCAGAAAAAAGCAATCATCGCCATGAGCGGCGGAGTCGACTCCAGCGTGGCAGCCTACCTGATGGTTAAGGATGGCTACGACTGTGCCGGTGCGACTCTGAAGCTTTATGATAATCCACAGTGCAGTTTCCCGGGACACCGCGCCTGCTGCACCCCATCTGATACCGAAGATGCCAGAAGCGTTGCCGCACGACTTGGAATGCTCTATTACGTCTTCCCAATGCATGATGAATTCCGCCACAGTGTCATTGACAAATTTGCAGATACTTATCTGCACGGTGGCACACCGAACCCGTGTATTGACTGTAACCGTTTTTTGAAATTCTCTGCCCTTCTCGACAAAGCAAGAGAACTTGGCTGTGAATACATCGCAAGCGGACACTATGCACGTCGTGAACAGGATCCGGAAACAGGACGTTTTATTCTGAAAAAAGGCCTCGATCCGACAAAAGATCAGAGCTATGTTCTCTACGCCATGACGCAGGATCAGCTGGCGCATACATTGTTTCCACTTGGCAGCTACACCAAAAAAGAGATTCGTCACATTGCCCAGGAACAGGGCTTTATCAATGCAGATAAACCGGACAGTCAGGATATCTGCTTCGTACCGGACGGAGATTATGCTTCCTTTATTGAACAGTATACCGGACAGTCTTCGGAACCTGGCGATTTCGTAGATAAAGAGGGCAACGTACTCGGCAAACACAAAGGTCAGATTCACTATACCATCGGTCAGCGCCGCGGTCTTGGAATTTCTGCACCGGAATCACTCTATGTATGTGGCAAATCCCTGGATTCCAACAAGGTTATCCTTGGCGGCAAACAGGATCTGATGAGCACCTGCTGTTACATCAACGACATTAACCTGATTCCATGGGATCATCTGGACAAGCCGATCAAATGCAAAGTCAAGACACGCTACCGTCAGCCGGAACAACCTGCAACTGTAGAACAGCTTGATGATGATCTGCTCAAGATCACATTCGAGGAACCACAGAGAGCAGTTACTCCGGGACAGGCTGCTGTTCTCTATGATGGAGACATGGTTCTCGGTGGAGGAACGATTCTTCCAGAAGGACTTGCCTCTACAAAATGATATAACGCAAAACACCTCACAGGTTTTATCCTGTGAAGTGTTTTTTTCATACGCGCCTTATTATCCCATCTGTACGATTACATGATATTCTTTTTTACCATCAACCAGCGGAATCTGATTTCCGGCAATTTTTTCTCCATCCACTTCAATCCAGCTGACACCTTTTTGTACACCCTCTGGTTTGTGAATCTCAATATGATATTCAGCATCTCTAAAACGACGATCCACTTTAAAATCACCAAACTTACCCGGGAGACACGGATCTACAATAAGTCCGTCATAATCCGGCTGAATTCCCAGCAATGCCTGAGACAGGTTTACAAAAGTCCATGCTGCTGTTCCTGTCAGCCAGCTGTTCTTCGCTTCCCCAAATCTCGGTGCATCTGCACCTGCAACCATCTGTGAATATACATAAGGTTCTGTTCGATGGATCTCACTGATCTCCTCAATATACGATGGACATATCTTACGATAAATTTCAAAAGCTCGGTCTCCTCTTCCGATCACAGTCTCTGCAATAGAGATCCACGGATTATTATGGCAGAAGATACCGGCATTTTCTTTGTATCCCGGTGGGTAGGAAGTAATTTCCCCAAGTTCCAGATGATATCTCGTGTATGCCGGCTGAAGAATCATGACTCCATACTTTGTTTCCAGACGCTCATGTACAGAATCCAATGCTTTTTCTGCCAGTCCCTCTTCTTTTCCAATACCTGCCATAACACAAAAGCCCTGCGGTTCAATAAAGATTTTTCCTTCCTCACACTCTTTTGATCCAACTTTTTCGGACTGCGCATCATATGCACGAAGGAACCATTCTCCATCCCATCCTGCATCCAGAACTGCCTGATACATCTCATCGACTGCTTTTTCTGCCTCTGCTGCCAGTTCTTCATGACCTGTACGTCTGCAGAGCTCTTCAAACTCTTTTCCATATTTTACAAACATACCTGCAATAAATACAGATTCCGCTACCGGTCCCTCAGACGGTCCGGTCGTCTGGAAAGATTCTCCCGGTTCACTGGAAAAACAGTTCAGATTCAGGCAATCATTCCAGTCTGCCCTTCCGATCAGAGGAAGTTTATGCGGTCCAAGATGTGTTACTGTATAATGGAAAGATTTGTCCAGATGTTCAAACAGCGGAACCTCTGAACCTTTCTTACAATCAAACGGTACCTGTTCTTCAAGAATTCCATAATCTCCGGTTTCTTTGATATATGCAGCCACTGCTGCGATCAACCATAATGGATCATCATTAAATCCGCTTCCAACATCCAGATTTCCCTGTTTCGTCAATGGCTGATACTGATGATAGGCACTTCCATCCGGGAACTGTGTGGACGCGATATCAATAATCCTCTCTCTTGCACGCTCAGGAATCAGATGTACAAATCCCAGAAGATCCTGACAGGAATCACGGAATCCCATACCACGGCCTGTTCCAGACTCATAATAGGATGCAGATCTGGACATATTGAACGTAACCATACACTGGTACTGATTCCAGATATTTGCCATACGGTCGATGTGTTCATTTTCACTGGATACTGCAAAACGTGCCAGCAGATTCTCCCAGTAATCATTCAGTTTTGCAAAAGCCGCCATAGCCTTATCCATTGTATTAAAGCGTTCGATCAGGGCTTTTGCCGGTGTCTTATTGATGATTCCCGGTGCTTCCCATTTATCATCTACCGGGTTCTCACAATATCCCAGCACAAATACAAATTCTTTTTCTTCACCTGGTACCAGTTTGATATCGATCTGATGTGCTGCGATCGGATACCATCCACTTGCTATGGAATTGCTGCATTTTTTCTTACGTACAGCTTCCGGAAAAGCATTTCCATTACCAGCGCCGAGAAAAGCATCTCTGCTTGTATCAAAATTGTGAACCGGAGTATTAACAGTAAAGAAGCTGTAATGTCTTCTTCTTTCTCTGTATTCTGTTTTATGATAAATTGTGCTTCCCTGCACTTCCACTTCGCCGATACTTAAGTTTCTCTGGAAGTTGGATCCGTCATCAACTGCATTCCACAAACAGAATTCCACATACGAAAACAGAGAGATATTTTTTTCGGAATCAGAATTATTCTTCAGCTTCAGGCAGTTAATCTCACAGGCCACATCCGATGGTACAAATGCCAGAAGATCTGCTTCCAGTTTATTCTTAGAAGAATGGAAACGACTGTAGCCCAATCCATGGCGACATTCATATGTATCTGTCTCTGTCATGGATGGCATGGTTCCCGGGTTCCAGATCACACCATCATCATTAATGTAATAGTACTTTCCGTTAGAATCTACCGGAATATTATTGTAACGGTATCTCGTGATTCGCATCAGTTTCGCATCTTTATAGAAACTGTATCCACCACAGGTATTGGAGATCAGTGAGAAAAAGTCATTACTTCCCAGATAATTGATCCATGGCAATGGTGTATGTGGTGTAGTGATTACATATTCTTTGGCTTTGTCGTCAAAATATCCATATTTCATTGAAGGACCTCCTTGAAAGAGAAAACAATTAAATTACTAAATATATATAAATACGGGTAAGCGATCACGAATTAAAGACTGAAAACAGATTTGCGAAAACGAATAAGTTTAGAATTTTTATAGCTATAATATAGATTAGATTGGATTGACCTCAGTATAATTCAGTTTATCCAAAAAATCAACTATATTTTTACACGTTAAAATATCTCACAATTACAATTCCTGTTTTCGCGAAACCTTAGCGAAAATTTTCGTTAAAACATAATGCATTTTTTGTGAAATTGATAAATTATTATAAATTCTTTTTTGTGCAACAGGGATAAATTATGCGAATATTATAAAAATGTCTTGAAAATTGTCCGAAAACAATGTACGATGAACTTGCGAAAACGATTTAGGAATAAAAAACAGAAAAGGCTGGACATGTATATGGTATCCATGAAAGACATTGCAAAACAGTGCAACGTATCAGTTGCAAGTGTCAGCAAAGCTCTGAATGGTTATCCGGATATCAGCGAAGAAACCCGGCAGCTTATTTTAAAAACTGCATCAGAAATGGGATATCTTCCAAATTCTTCAGCAAGAGCATTAAAAACCAAACGAAGTTACAATCTTGGCGTACTCTTTGTAGACGAAGCCATGAGTGGTCTCACACATGATTACTTCAATCATGTACTCGAAAGTTTTAAGCGAACTGCTGAATCCAAAGGATACGATATCACTTTCACCAGTGGTAATCTCTCCGGACAGCGTCTCAATTATTATGAACACTGTCGTTACAGAGGAGTCGATGGAGTTGTGATCGCCTGTATCAACTTTTTTACCGAAGAAGTTCAACGGCTGGTACAATCCGAGATTCCAGTGGTCACGATTGATCATGTATTTGATGGAAGAATTGCTGTTGTTTCCAACAACATTCAGGGAATGGAAGATCTCGTCTCCTATATTCTGAAACGGGGGCACAGAAAGATCGCCTATATTCACGGAGAAGATTCCTCCGTTACGCGAAGCCGACTCGGAAGTTTTTACAGAACTCTCCAGAAAAAACGGATTGATGTACCTGATGAATATATGCCGGTCATCCCCTATCGCGATGCGGAAGCGGCAGCGATGGCAACTTCAGAACTTCTTGATCTGAAAGATCCACCCACCTGCATTCTATATCCGGATGATTTTTCTGCTCTGGGCGGTATCAACGAGATCCATGAACGTGGGCTCCGGATACCGGACGATATCTCCATTGCAGGATATGACGGACTCACTTTTGCACGCATCCTGGAGCCCCGGCTGACAACTCTGTGTCAGGACACAGAAACGATCGGACGGCTTGCCGCACAGAAACTGATTGATCTGATTGAGAATCCAAAAGCTACGATCATCGATAAGTTCACCGTAGATGGAACACTCTTCCCAGGAGCATCAGTCAGAAATCTGGCAAAATAGAAAATTAAATATGGAAAAAATATAAAACAAAAACTATTTATCACAGGGAGGTAACAACATGAAGAGAAAGATTATGGCAGTCACATTAACAGCAGCTATGCTTGCAGGTCTGGCAGCAGTTCCGGTATGGGCTGATGACGCAGGTTCCGATGAAGGTAAAGTTTTAAACATTTACTGCTGGAATGAAGAATTCAAATCCCGTCTGACCGATCATTACCCGGGATACGAAGAAGTAGATGGAACCCATGGCAAGATCGGTGATGTAGATGTTGTATGGAACATCACTCCATCTGATGACAATGCATATCAGAATAACCTGGACGAAACACTTCTGAAACAGGCTGATGCATCAGCAGATGACAAGATTGACCTCTTCCTGGTAGAAGCTGACTACGCACTGAAATATGTAAATACCGATTACACAATGCCGGTAGCAGATCTCGGAATCACAGAAGACGAAGTTGCTGATCAGTACCAGTATACAAAAGATGTTATGACAGATGCTGATGGAAATCTGAAAGGTCTTTCCTGGCAGGGCTGCCCTGGAACCATGATCTACAGAAGAGATATCGCCAAAGAAGTATTCGGAACAGATGATCCGGCAGAAGTTCAGAAGAAAGTTGCTGACTGGGATACCTTCAAAGCAACAGCTGAAGAACTGAAAGAAAAAGGTTATCAGATGACCTCTACTGTAAACGACAGTTACCGTGTATTCTCCAACAACGTATCTACTCCGTGGGTAGTTGATGGAAAGATCACAGTTGATGACAACATCAAGAACTGGGTTGATATGTCCAAGGAAATGGTTGACGCAGGTGAAACTGCTACATACGAACTTTGGAGTGATGACTGGAGCAAAGGCTTCTTCAAAGACAGTAACGTATTTGCATACTTCGGACCAGCATGGTTCATCGACTTCTCTATGAGTGCTGATCAGGATGGTTCTGTTGGTAAAGACGGCGGATGGGCTGCAACAGAAGGACCACAGGGCTTCTACTGGGGCGGAACATGGATCACAGCAGCTACAGGAACAGATAACCCGACACTGGTTGCTGATATCATGAGAACTATGACAACTAACGTTGACGTTATGAAAGAAATCGTTACAGCTGATAATGACTTCGTAAACAACAAACCGGCTATGGAAGAAATGGCAGCAGACGAAAGCTACGGCGATGCTGTTCTTGGCGGACAGAACCCACTGGCAATGTTCTGTGCCGGTGCAGACAAG